>TARA_R110000868_G_scaffold161628_3_pt1 | contig 27576 bp, 26 predicted proteins | sample TARA_R110000868 | Tara Oceans TARA_R110000868 (sample SAMEA4397489) | marine metagenome | biome: Polar Biome; feature: [SRF] surface water layer (ENVO:00010504); material: water (ENVO:00002006), including particulate matter (ENVO:01000060) such as... | depth 5 m | reverse complement strand
GTATTTTTTTAAATCTACCTGTGTTATGGCCCCATGGGATTCATGAGCCACTACCACTCCGTTTTTAATCACAATTAACTGGGGAGATTCGTGGACAACACCAAAAACATTACTGGTTTCATTGGAAACAGACCTATAGTTGTGCAAATCAAGGTAATGAAGATCTATATTGTTTTGCGGTATGTCATATCCTTCATTAAATCTGTTCATGACCATCCTACTTATTCCACAAGTGGTGGAATGCTTAAATATTGCCTGAGGTTTCACCTTGGACCTTTCCCTTATTTCCTCTAACTGTTCTATAGATACTAATGGAATCCACGGTGCAACCTTGGCTTCTTTTTTTTCCTTATTATTTTCTTTCCCAAAAAGTCCATTAAAAATTCCCATTTCGTAATTTTAGTATTAAGTCGGGCAACACTACAGAACTTACATACTGACGAAATGACGTTTAAAATCTGTAAATAGCCGACATTTTGTCCGATAAAAAACAGTGGTAAGGTTGTTGCCCTCTTAAGATATCAAAAGTAAACAATAACCTAAAAAAAACAACTATATGAATTTTAATAACTTCACCATAAAATCGCAGGAAGCCATACAACATGCGCAACAGATTGCGCAGGGTTTGGGCCACCAACAAATTGAGAACGAACATATTTTTAAGGCCATTTCCGAGGTTGAGGAAAATGTGCTCCCCTTTCTACTCAAAAAACTAAATGTCAACACCACCTTATTGAACCAAATTTTGGAAAAAGAACTGGAAAGTTTCCCCAAAGTTACAGGTGGAGAAATTATGCTATCCAGTGAAGCCAATAAAACATTGACCGAGGCCAGTATTATTGCAAAAAAAATGGAGGACGAATATGTTTCTGTTGAACATTTGTTATTGGCCATATTCAAATCCAAAAGTAAAATTGCCCAAATTCTAAAAGATCAAGGCGTTTCCGAAAAGGACTTTAAAGCAGCTATTTCAGAACTGAGAAAGGGCGGTAAGGTAACTTCACAGAGCGCAGAGGATACTTACAACTCCTTAAATAAATATGCCCGCAATCTCAATGAACTCGCCGATAGCGGAAAACTGGACCCGGTTATTGGGAGGGACGAGGAAATAAGAAGGGTATTGCAAATTCTGTCGCGTAGGACCAAGAACAACCCTATGTTGGTAGGCGAGCCAGGAGTAGGTAAAACCGCTATTGCCGAAGGTTTGGCCCATAGAATTGTTCAGGGCGATATCCCTGAGAACCTTAAGGATAAAATAATCTTTTCATTGGATATGGGCGCTCTAATTGCGGGTGCCAAATACAAAGGGGAATTCGAGGAACGCCTAAAAGCCGTTATCAAGGAAGTAACCTCCTCTGATGGAAATATTGTTCTTTTTATTGATGAAATCCACACCCTTGTAGGTGCAGGTGGCGGACAAGGCGCCATGGATGCCGCCAACATTTTGAAGCCAGCCTTGGCCCGTGGAGAGCTTCGTGCTATTGGCGCCACCACCCTGGACGAGTATCAAAAGTATTTTGAGAAGGACAAGGCCTTGGAACGAAGGTTCCAGAAGGTTATAGTGGATGAACCGGATACCGAAAGTGCCATATCCATATTAAGGGGAATAAAAGAAAAGTACGAGGCGCATCACAAGGTGAGAATCAAAGATGAAGCTGTAATTGCGGCCGTAGAATTATCCCAACGCTATATTACCAATAGGTTCTTGCCAGATAAGGCTATTGACTTAATGGATGAGGCCGCTTCAAAGCTAAGGATGGAAATTAATTCCAAACCAGAAGAGCTTGATGTTTTAGATCGAAAAATAATGCAGTTGGAAATCGAAATAGAAGCCATTAAACGAGAAAACGACACCTCAAAATTAAAAGCTCTTAATATAGATCTTGCCAATTTTAAGGAAGATCGGAATGAGATCTTTGCCAAATGGGAAAGTGAAAAAACCGTTGTGGACGACATTCAAAAAACAAAGAACGATATAGAAAACTATAAATTGGAGGCCGAAAGGGCGGAACGCAATGGGGATTATGGAAAAGTTGCCGAAATTAGATACGGTAAAATAAAGGAAGCACAAGAGCGCTTGGAAAAACTTGAAAGCGAACTTGAGCAACAACAACTCGGGGAAACGCTGATCAAAGAGGAGGTAACCAGCGAAGACATAGCTGAAGTGGTGGCCAAATGGACAGGGATACCTGTTACTAAAATGCTCCAAAGCGAACGTGAAAAACTGTTGCAGTTGGAAGACGTGCTCCACAAAAGAGTGGTTGGACAGGAAGAAGCAATACAAGCGGTTTCCGATGCCATACGAAGAAGTAGAGCCGGATTACAGGACAGCAAAAGACCCATAGGCTCCTTCTTGTTCCTCGGAACAACCGGGGTAGGAAAAACAGAATTGGCAAAAACATTGGCCGCTTATCTATTTGACGACGAAAATGCCATGACGCGAATTGATATGAGTGAATATCAAGAGCGACATGCCGTGAGTAGATTGGTAGGAGCACCTCCAGGATATGTGGGTTATGACGAAGGCGGTCAATTGACAGAAGCAGTGCGAAGAAGACCTTATTCTGTTGTATTACTGGATGAAATTGAAAAGGCACACCCTGACACCTTTAATGTCCTACTACAGGTATTGGACGAAGGAAGGCTAACGGACAACAAAGGTCGGGTCGCAGATTTCAAGAATACCATAATTATCATGACCAGTAATATGGGAAGCCATATTATACAGGAAAAGTTCGAGGACAACAAAGACATCTATAGCGCCACTGAAGCGGCAAGAGTGGAAGTACTTGGCCTATTGCGAAAAACAATTCGGCCCGAGTTCCTAAACCGTATAGACGACATTATCATGTTTACCCCTTTAAGTAAAAAGGATATAAGCAAGATAGTGGTCCTACAAATAGATCAGTTGAAGAAATTGGTTGCCAAGCAGAATATTACCATTGATGCTACGGACGAGGCTATTGCCTATTTGGCCAACAAAGGGTACGACCCCCAATATGGAGCACGGCCTATAAAAAGGGTAATTCAGAAGGAAGTGTTGAACAATATCTCCAAAGAGTTGCTCAGTGGCAAAATTCAGCCAGGTGGGATTATTCTCATAGATTCCTTTGACGACCAGCTGGTCTTTAGAAATGAAAGTGAACTAGCAAAATAAATTAATACCATTAAATACATGGGCATCCAATTTAAAATTGGATGCCCATTTTTTATTAACAATAAATACCATGCAGTATAATATTTTTTATATTAGCACAAAACTGTAAGGACATGTCTACAAAAGCTGAAAGAACCACTGCCTATATCATTGAAACTGTTGCGCCGATCTTTAACAAACTTGGATATGTAGGAACGAGTATGAGCGACCTTACAGAGGCCACCGGACTTACCAAAGGGGCTATCTACGGAAATTTTGAAAACAAGGATTCGCTGGCACTTGCCGCTTTTGAATACAATAGTAAAAAGCTGTTAGCTGAAATTGACGAAAAATTAAATTCGAACGGAACTTCCCTTCAGAAGCTCTTTGTACTTACCAATTTCTATCGGCATTACGATACCTTTACGGAGGAATTGGGAGGCTGCCCAATCCTAAATGTTGGTGTTGACGCGAATCACAATAATTCCCAGCTACTGGGCGCAACTAGGGAAACGATAAAGACTATTGAAGGAAAAATTGCCTTGGTTCTGGAAAATGGACTGAACAACAATGAACTAAGATTACCAGTGACCCCGCTTCAGTTTTCCAAACAATTATTTACAATGATACAGGGAGCGGTTGCCATGGCAACTATTACAGGTGATAGAAAATATTTGATCAACACTATAGCTTACTTGGACCAATTAATTGCCCGTGAAATAAAAAAGTAATTAAATACTACTCCCCTATTATCCTAAAAATCCACGTTTTTTCAGAAAACTTGCCATTAAAATCATTATCCCTTGCCGCTTCGGCATCACTTAGGGTATCAAACCTTTCCAAATATACATAGTCCCACTTGGTCTTGGCAAGGTAGAAAAACTTTGCATCTATACCTTTTTTCTTAAGGCTTTGAACAAATATATCCCGGTATCTACTAGTGCCGTAAACATTGCCTATCAGATAAAATCCAGCTTTCTCACCCTCAATTTTTTCCGCCTCCTCATAATGTCCTTGTGTCACAGATTTGCCCGCCTTCTTTCTAGCTGCAATCCTATCCAAATCTTCCTGAATCTTCTTGGCTAAGGCCAGTTCCATGTTATTTATGGAATCCAACCTTTGCTGCTCCTTCATTTGTATCGCTTTCGCCAATGCATCCGCCTCCTGCTTTTCCTTTAATCTTTTTGCTTCTGCCAATTCCTGGGCCAGTCTCAACTCTTCAGCCAAGGCTTTCTTTTTCTTACCTCTAACCCGTTTTGGTTTTTTGGTTTTTTTCTCCTCATTTTTAGTAGCTAAGGCCTCTGCCTTTGTAAGCTCTTCCTTCACCTTCAATTCAGCTGCTTTCTGTTCTTCTTCCTTCAATAGATTTTCCTTCTCCATTTCAGCCAAAACTTCCTGCTCCTCAACCTCTTCCACATCAAAACCAACTACCTTCTTACGGTCATCAGGACTACCCAAAGTATAGGCCGCAATGATTTCAAAACTGGGATCCTGATCCTTTATATCCGCATCCGTGCCGTATTCTATTAAGGCGCCCAATGACAAATGCTTAAAAAACCTACCTCCCAATCCACCGGATAAACCATAAAAACTATTATAACCCCCTTGCACCCAAAATTTATTAGAGGACAACAAAGCATTTAAGCCAATCTGGGTATCACCATAAGGTACTGATTTTACATACAATAAAGGTCTTAGATAGGCATTATCCACCCCACTGAAAAGAGTTAATGGAAATTGATAATCTACCATCCCCAAGTAAATCTTTTCATCAGATTCTGAATAACTCCTATTGGTGGAGAAATTATAATCAAATAGGTTTTCTGCAGTAAAACCGACACTAAATCCATCCACGGAAAATCGAACTCCCGGTGCAAATTGCATAACAAAGGCATTCGATACTTCCAATTGTGGTATTAAAATATCAGGATCCGGACTATACCGGTCATCAGCAATTTCACTGCTGAAACCAAATACGTTCAGCCCCACGGACAATTGCATATTATTGTCCAGATTAAAGGCATATGCATAATTTAGCACTCCACCAGTGTTTAAAAACACGCCCGTATTATTCTGGATAAATCCGGCACCAAAGGAAGATTGCCCGTTTATTTTTCTAGAGTAATTTAAAAAAATGGAAGTTGGATCTGCATCTATGGTTTGCCATTGATATCTGGACCACCATGCAATGGACTGCGGATTGTTCCTGTCAAGTGAAAAAACGGGATTAAACAAACTGGAGTTGAATTCATTTAAATTGTGTTGCCTAAGATCGGTGGGAAGTGCAACCTCTTGGGCATGCGAAAAAAATATCGCAAACAATACAGCATAAATAGCATACTTCTTATCCATATGCAAAAGAACAAAAAACTGAGGGTACTACATACTTTTTTAATGTAATTTTAGTTACATTACTAGAATAATCATTGACCAAAAATAGAATCTACCATGAAAAATATAAAACTGCTATTAGTTCTAGTTTTAACCTTTGGTAATATAGCCTGTAAGGAAGACCCAAAGTTACCCTTGGAAAACGCAGAAGAATATATTTCCACCTTCTATTTTATAAGACATGCCGAAAAAGACCGTAGCGATCCGGAAAACATAGATCCAGAATTGAATCAGGATGGGCTGGGACGTGCCATCCGCTGGGCAGAGGTTTTTGACCCTGTAGCCCTCGACGCCATTTATATCACCGATTTTGAAAGAACCTCAATGACGGCTGCCCCTACATCGGTAAAAAAAGAAATTACCCCACAATATTACGATCCCAAAGCAATTATTATAGAAGAATTTAAAAAAGAGAACAAAGGCAAAAACGTCCTTATCGTTGGCCACAGCAATACCACACCGGAATTTGCGAATAGTATGTTAGGGGAGGACAAATATGAACAAATGGATGAATATGACAACAGCAGTCTTTTTATTGTCCGGATTATAAATGGAAAAGCCACCGATATTAGATTAAAAATGGACTAATCGGATGCCACTACAGAAACATCGATCAACTCTATTTTTGACAATAATTTTAATTGGCCCTTTTCATATAGTCCATCAACATCATATATTGACGTCTCTTCTTTGGAAGCTTCATAGTTTTCATAATCCACAAAGCGAACACCTCCTATATAACGCTCATTGTAGGCCACTCTAAAGCGAATTCCACCGCCGTCCACATAAAATTTATACGCTAGGTAATCGGGTTTAAACGTTTGCTTATTAAACCAATACAAATAAATATCATCATAATCGTCCCCTCCACCTTTCTGATCAAAGGTTACCTTTATTTTATAATACTCCTTGCCCTTTATGGCAACTTCACCCAAAAACTCCTTTTTAACCGCGGGATCATTTAATCCATATGGTAAGTTTGAAAAATAATGTACAGAATTTACCGAGTTTCCGTACACATTGGCAATAGAATCTTTAAGTGGCACCAAGCTATCATTAACAAAACGCTCTAATCCTTGGGAAGTCTTGACATCCAACACCCTTGTAGAGTCCGTCTGCTTTATACGTTTTAAAACTCTTTTTCCGTCCTCCCATTCTGAGGCATATGAAAAATCCCTGAATTTATAAGTAATATCGCTAGTTTTATACAAATCCCCACCACTAACCAAAATTGACCTATCCACTATTTCCTGGGCAGAAAAAGAGGCCACCGTTTTATCCTTGCACGAAACGATCAATAACATAAAAAACAAAAGGTATACTATTCTCATCGCATTAATTTTAAGATTAATCGTAAAGAGGTTCCATTCATTACAAAAAAATAAACATGTATCCGATCTTATACCCAAAATCTATACCTAAGCCCTAATTGCCAATCGGATAATTGTTGCTATTTTTGCTAAACATATGCAGAAAAAAATAAACATTAAAAACAAAAGGGCTCGGTTTGATTACGAATTGCTGGACACCTATACGGCTGGCATCGTATTATCCGGTACCGAAATAAAATCTATCCGTGAAGGCCAGGCCTCCATCTCCGAAAGTTTTTGTGAATTCAACGATTTGAGCGAATTATTTGTCATTAATATGCAGGTGGATGAATATTCCCATGGAACCCATTATAACCACAAGCCAAAGGCGGAGCGGAAACTTCTACTGAACCGTGGTGAGCTTAAAAAATTGGAAAAAGAAGTAAAAAATTCGGGTCTAACCATAATTCCTTTAAACCTCTTTCTAAATGACAGGGGTTTGGCAAAAATAAACATTGCTTTGGCAAGGGGTAAAAAATTATATGACAAGCGCGAAACCATAAAAGACCGCGACAATAAGAAAAACTTGGACCGAATTAAAAAAAGTTTTAATAATTAGTAAATTCACTAATTCTTATCCTCCAACAAGGGCACAAATCTAAATGACCCTAATTCTTTTTTCTCAAATTCCTTGGCGGATTTCCGAACATATAAGGTCATTATTTGTTCATCCAATCCCACCGGTATCACCAACCTACCCCCTACCTTAAGTTGCGCCAACAAAGGATTGGGCACAAATGGGGCCCCTGCAGTTACAATAATAGCATCAAAAGGAGCCTCTTCAGGCAACCCTTTATAACCATCCCCGAAAATTACTTTTTTTGGCCTGTAGCCCATCTTCTTAAAAAAGAGATTTGTCTTTTTAAAGAGTTCCAATTGGCGTTCAATAGTATACACCTTGGCCATAAGTTTTAATAGGACCGCAGTTTGGTAACCACTGCCCGTGCCTATTTCCAAGATTTTATGATTTGGCTTAACCTGTAATAGTTCTGACTGAAAGGCCACTGTATAAGGCTGGGAGATAGTTTGGTCCGCCCCAATGGGAAAAGCTTTATCCTGGTAAGCGTGATCCTCAAAACTACTATCCAAAAACAAATGTCTTGGTACCGCGCGGATGGCATTTAGTACGGCATTATCAGCAATTCCCTTTTCTGCAAGAATGTCTGCCAATTTGTTCCGCATTCCGCGGTGTTTTAATGTATCTTTCAATTGATTGGTTTTGGTCCGTAAAGTTAAAAAATGAAAAACTTAAAATGAAAAAATTGGATAAATTACATGCTGCAATCTAACTTATTCTACTATCTGCCTGTAATTTTAAACCAGATTTATTTTAACTACCCAAAACACAGGGCCATTGTCCCCGAATAAATTACATCAATTTCCCATGAATTGTTATATCACACAAAAGAAAAGGCATTAAACCTAACTTTTATTTTTTAAGCCGTTAAACTTGCAAACTATCCTTATTTTTGAAGAAAATAAACAAATATGCTTAATGTTGGCGTCCTCGGAGCAGGACATTTAGGAAAAATTCATCTTAGATTACTCAATGAGTCCCCGAAATACAATTTAGTAGGATTTTATGACCCCGATGTCATAAATGGGAAAAAAGTGGAGGCTGAATTTGGATATACTTTTTATGAAAACATCAACAAATTAATAGATGCAGTAGATGTTATAGATATTGTCACCCCTACCCTTTCACACTTCGATTGTGCCAAAAAGGCAATGGAAAAAGGCAAGCATGTCTTCATTGAAAAACCCATTACGAACACCATAGAAGAAGCCGACGAATTGTTGCAGTTGGAAAAGAAATATCAGGTAAAAGGGCAAGTAGGCCATGTGGAAAGATTTAATCCGGCATTTATGGCGGTAAAAGAGAACATTAAGAGCCCCATGTTCATAGAAACCCATAGATTGGCAGAATTTAACCCAAGGGGAACCGATGTACCCGTTGTTTTGGATTTGATGATCCATGATATCGACGCTATCTTAAGTGTGGTAGAGTCGGAGGTTAAACAAATTAATGCCAGTGGAGTATCGGTTATCAGCAATTCCCCGGATATTGCAAATGCCAGAATTGAATTTGAGAATGGTTGTGTTGCCAATTTAACAGCAAGTAGGATTTCCCTAAAAAATATGCGCAAGTCGCGCTTTTTTCAAAAAGACGCTTACATCTCAGTAGATTTTCTGGAGAAAAAAGTAGAGGTAGTCAAAATGAAGGATGCCCCTGAAAAACCTGGAGATTTTGATATGATCCTGCAGAATGCCGAAGGCCTAAAAAAGCAGATATATTTTGAAAACCCCGACATAGCTTCGAACAATGCCATTCTAGACGAACTGGAAACCTTTGCGGACGCTATAAACAATAATACGGTTCCCGTGGTAACCCTGGAACAGGGTACCCGAGCATTAAGGGTTGCACTGGAGGTCATCAAATCCTTCCAAAAGAAATAGCACAAGGATTAAACAATTTCAACAGGGAGGTGCAAGCTTAAATTGCTGGTTAAATAATCTAGGTAAAAACACATACAAATGAGAAATATAGCAGTCATAGGAGCCGGAACAATGGGTAATGGCATTGCACATGTATTTGCACAGAATGGATATAAAACCAACCTGATAGACATTTCACAGGACTCATTGGACAAGGGTTTGGCCATTATTGGCAAAAATCTGGACAGAATGGTGGCCAAGGAGCTTATCACAGAAAATGACAAGCAATCAACCTTGGCCAATATTACTCCTTATACCGATCTAGCCACTGGAGTAAAACAGGTTGACCTAGTAATAGAGGCGGCCACGGAAAATACGGCCCTGAAGCTTAAAATCTTTAAGGAATTGGATACTATTTGCGAATCGAGTACAATTTTAGCAACCAATACCTCATCTATTTCCATTACACAGATTGCCGCCGCCACTAAAAGGGCCGATAAGGTCATTGGAATGCATTTCATGAATCCCGTACCCATTATGCAATTGGTAGAAATCATCCGCGGTTACAGTACCTCAGCTGAGGTGACCAAAATCATCATGGATCTCTCCTTAAACCTAGGAAAAACCCCAACAGAGGTTAATGACTACCCAGGTTTTGTAGCCAACCGAATATTAATGCCCATGATCAATGAGGCCATTGAAACACTTTACAATAAGGTTGCAGGCGTGGCTGAAATTGATACGGTTATGAAATTGGGTATGGCCCACCCTATGGGTCCCTTACAATTGGCAGATTTCATTGGCCTGGATGTTTGCCTGTCTATCTTAAATGTGATGTACGACGGTTTCAAAAATCCAAAATATGCACCATGCCCCTTATTGGTAAACATGGTAACAGCAGGAAAATTGGGGGTTAAATCTGGAGAAGGATTTTACGATTATTCCCAGTCCCGTAAAGCCGATAAAATTTCAAAACAGTTTAATAGCAATTAATTGAACCATCCAACTTTAATTATAAGATTAATCACTCAGAATACCTCCAACCGATCAATATCAATAAAAATAAGTGAATGTCCATAAAAGCTAATTTAAAGAAAATTAAGGAATCGCTTCCGCCGCATGTTACACTGGTCGCGGTTTCCAAAACCAAACCTGCAAATGATATCATGGAAGCCTATGAAGCCGGACAAAGGATTTTTGGTGAAAATAAAATTCAGGAAATGACCCAGAAATGGGAAGGGTTGCCAAAGGACATCCAATGGCATATGATTGGACATATACAGCGCAACAAAGTAAAATACATGGCCGAATACGTAACCTTGATCCATGGGGTGGACAGCCTAAAATTACTAAAAGAAATAAATAAACAGGCCAAAATACACCAACGGCTTATACCCTGTCTGCTTCAAATCCATATCGCCGAGGAAGATACCAAGTTTGGTTTTAACGAGAGTGAATTGAATGAAATAATAACCTCAAATGACATTCAGCAATTAACTAACATAAAGATAGTTGGTTTAATGGGGATGGCTACATTTACAGATGACCAACTGCAAATTAGAAAGGAATTCAAACATCTTAAAAACATGTTTGAAAAAGTAAAACCAGTACTCCCCGATCTCTCTGAACTATCAATGGGTATGAGTGGGGATTACGAGATCGCCATTGAGGAAGGGAGCACCATGATACGAGTTGGAAGCAGTATTTTTGGGACCAGAAATTAGCAGGGAACCTTGCTATTTCTTTGACAAGAGAATATGTATCTTTGTTAATAAATCCGAATTAGAAATAATACATGTACGTCATATTAGATATTGAAACCACAGGAGGAAAATACAATGAAGAGGGGGTTACAGAAATTGCTATCCACAGGTTTGACGGGCATAAGGTAGTAGATCAATTCATAAGCTTGGTCAACCCAGAAAAGGAAATACAACCATTTGTAGTAAATCTTACGGGCATCAATAACAATATGCTGCGTACTGCCCCAAAATTTTATGAAGTAGCCAAGCGTATAGTCGAAATTACGGAAGACGCCGTAATTGTGGCCCATAACGCCCAGTTCGACTACCGAATATTACGTACCGAATTTAGAAGATTGGGATTTAATTTTGAACGCAAGACCCTTTGTACCGTTGAACTTGCCAAGCAATTGCTCCCGGATGCAGAATCCTTTAGTTTAGGTAAATTGGTGCGCTCCTTGGGAATACCTGTAAGCGATCGCCATAGGGCCAATGGGGATGCCTTGGCCACATTACAGCTTTTTAAACTATTACTTTCAAAGGACCTGGATAAAACCATTATTAAAAGTGTTTTAAGAACCGAGACGCAAGGTGAGCTGTCTCCCCGACAGCTGGATATGGTAGACGAATTACCCTCAGAAACCGGGGTTTACTATTTACACAATAAGGATGGTGATATTATTTTGTTGGGCAAAAGCAGCAACATCAAAAAAAGGGTTAATCAGCATTTTACCAACAATAGTCCAAAGGCTAGAAAAATTCAAAAGGAAACCAAAAGGGTTTCTTATGAAAAAACAGGAAATGAACTGGCAGCCCTATTAAAGGAAAATGCCGAATTATTGCGGAACAAGCCTAAATATAATTCCTTTTATAAAAGAAGGTTATTTTCCCATGGAATATACCAATCCGTTGACAAGAATGGCTACTTGGCACTGACCGCTGAGCCCATTGACCTAAAAAAGAGGCCAGTGGCTACTTTTAACAGCCTGCAAGGTGCCGAGAATTTTCTACATAAGATTAGGGAGGAATTTCAATTGTGCAATAAAATAAACGGACTTTCCCAAGCAAAACAACATTGTTCCCATTATGAGGACAAAAGTTGCCTTGGAGGATGCATTCAAAAAGAGCCGGTGGAATCCTATAACGAAAGAGTAGCGCAGGCCATTGAAAAATACAGTTTTTCAAAAAAGAGTATTTTGATCATGGACAAGGGTAGGGAAATTGGAGAGCGCTGTGGAATTGAAATTAAAGATGGTGTTTTTAAAGGCTTCGGCTATTTTAATCTAAACTATCAAATAAATAATATTCATATCTTGGAATCTATAATAACACCTATGGATGGAAATGAAAACACAACCCACATTATTTCATCCTATCTTAGAAAGAAAAAGGTCTTGAAAATTCTAGAACTAAAACAATAAGCCTTGAAATTAAGAAAAAGTTGGAGACAGAAGATTCACGAAGTAATCTACGGTACCCATACGCCTGCTGGAAAACTATTTGACATCCTTTTACTTGTTTTAATAGTCTATAGTGTAATCATCGTAATGCTGGAGAGTATCCCAACCTTTGACGAAAAGCACCATGATTTTCTAAACTTGTCGGAATGGGTCGTGACAATACTTTTTTCCATAGAGTATATTTTACGTATTGTGTCCATCAACCGCCCTAGAAAATATATTTTTAGTTTTTTTGGCATTGTAGATCTGTTATCCACCATTCCAAAATACCTTTCCCTGTTCCTGATCGGCTCCCAATACATTACCGCTTTTCGTATTTTAAGATTGTTGAGGGTTTTTAGAATATTAAAGTTGGTACGCTTTGTAGGCGAGGCCAATAATCTCGTGAGGGCATTAAATGCCAGTAGAACCAAGATATTTGTTTTTGTTTTCTTTGTCATCGTCATTTCGGTTTTACTGGGAACTGTAATGTACATTGTTGAGGGACCAACACACGGCTTCACCAGTATCCCGCATAGTGTTTATTGGACCATTGTTACACTGACCACAGTGGGTTATGGCGACATTTCTCCCGAAACCCCCTTGGGACAGTTTATTGCTACACTAATTATGATTATTGGATATGGGGTAATTGCCGTACCCACAGGTATTGTTTCTGCCGAATATGCAGCCGGAACATACAAAGAAAAAAATATTGACACCGAGAGAACCTGCCCCGACTGTGGTACCGAGATATTGCGCTTGGACTCCCATTATTGTAGGCAATGTGGCCATCGATTAAGTGATGATTAATGGAGAGTAAATTTCTTATTACCATTGTGGGACCAACTGCGATAGGCAAGACATCCTTGGCCATTGCCATTGCCAACCATTACAACACCGAGATCATTTCCGCCGATTCGCGTCAGTTTTATAAAGAAATGTCGATAGGCACCGCTGTACCGTCCCCAGAGGAATTATCAGTAGTTCCGCACCATTTCATTCAACATAAAAGCATACTGGAAGAATATTCCGTTGGGGATTTTGAACGCGAAGCCATAAAAAAACTGGAGACCCTCTTCCAACAATACAATATTGTTGTTATGGTGGGTGGTAGCGGATTGTATGTTGATGCCATTAAATACGGACTGGACACCTTTCCCTCAATAGACCCGGAAGTACGTGAAAAGTTAAACAGTTCCTTAATAAATGAAGGTATTTTAAGCCTTCAGGAGAAGCTTAAGTCTTTGGACCTTGAATACTACAACAAAGTTGACCTAAACAACCCACATAGGCTAATAAGAGCTCTGGAGGTATGTATTGGTTCCGGACTCCCCTACAGTTCATTCCTGAACCAGAAAAAAGCCATAAGGAATTTTAGTTCGATTACCTTAGGTGTTACAGCGGAAAGGAAAACTATCTACGACCGAATAAATAAAAGAGTGGATATAATGATGGAACAAGGATTATTGGAAGAGACGCAATCATTAAAAGGACATCAGCATCTTAATGCACTGCAAACTGTAGGCTACAGGGAACTATTTAGTTATTTTGATGGAGAATATGATTTGGACACGGCTATTGCCGAAATAAAGAAAAATACTAGAAGGTTTGCAAAACGTCAATTAACATGGCTGCGAAAAAAAGAGGATATCCTATGGGTCGATTATGAATATGAACTGGAAGATGTTCTAAAAAAAGTAGCGCAAAAAATAGATGGATAATGATGGACGGTAAAAAAAACATTCTCTTTGTTATTGGCGTTTCCGGAACCGGTAAATCTACCATTGGGCGATTGCTTGCAGAGAAATTGAACTTGGCTTTTTTTGATGGAGACGATTTTCACTCGGCATCCAACATAAAAAAAATGGCGAATAAAAATCCCCTGACAGACGAAGACCGATACGAATGGCTGCTAACGCTAAACAAATTGGCCATAGACAACATAGGACAAGGTGCCGTTATTGTGTGTTCCGCCTTAAAGGAGTCCTACAGAGAATTGCTAAAAAACGAAATTGAAGAGAAGGTTGTTTGGATCTCCCTAGAAGGTAGTTTTGAATTGTTATTGGAGCGTTTACAAAAACGGAAGGGCCACTTTATGCCCGCCGATTTGTTACGATCCCAATTGGACACCTTTGAACCTCCTGAAAAGGCTATAAAATTATCCATAGAACCCAGTCCTCAAGAAATTGTGGATAAAATAGTACAGGAATATAGCAGCACCAAAGAAGATTAAAACCTAGTGAACGCCCAAGCATTTTAAAAGAGGCAGGCCAAAGGTTGGACGGATAAAACCATAAACCCCGCAAAAACGTCGGGCTTAATTCTACCCTAGCATTTCCATAAGCCTGCGGCTTTTGCGATGCAGATCTCACGAATAAAAAAACACCAAGGAAAACCTTGGTGTTTTTTTTATTAATAATACTGATTTATCTAGGTGTTATTCGGTTTTAATCACCAACCTAAACCCTTCTCCGTGGATATTTAAAATCTCCACATTTTCATCTTTTTTAAGGTATTTACGCAATTTTGCAATATATACGTCCATACTTCTAGAGGTAAAATAATTGTCATCCCTCCATATTTTGGTCAATGCCAATTCTCTAGGCATTAGATCGTTCTCGTGCAAGGCCAAGAGTCTAAGTAGCTCATTTTCCTTGGGAGACAATTTAATAGCCTCTTCATCCTTGAATTTTAGAAAGCGAAGCTTGGAATTCAATTGAAAACCACCAATTGTAAATTCAAATTGTTTACTATCCGCTAAGGAATTGGAGGACTTTCTTTGAATTATAGCTTTAAGTTTCATCAATAGGACTTCAGAATCAAAAGGCTTATTTAAATAATCGTCCGCACCAGCCTTATATCCCTTTAGAACATCTTCTTTCATTGTCTTGGCGGTGAGGAAAACGATTGGAACGTTTTCGTTCTTTTCCCGGATTTCCTTAGCAAGTGTAAATCCGTCCTTATAAGGCATCATTACATCCAAGATACAGACGTCAAAATTGTCCTTCTTAAATTTTTCAAATCCTTCCATTCCATTTTTCGCCAACGTAACGTCGAAATCGTTCATTGCCAAATAATCTTTAAGTACAATCCCAAAATTGGGGTCATCCTCTACGAGTAATATTTTCTTATCTGCTGTTTCCATTATTGTTTTAAATTAAAGGCAGTTTTATATAGAAAGTGCTTCCTTTACCTTTTTCACTTTCTGCATAGACCTCACCTTGGTGATCGTCAACTATTTTTTTTACGTAAGCGAGCCCTAAACCGTGCCCCTTAACATTGTGTATATCCCCTGTGTGTTCCCTATAGAACTTTTCAAAAACCTTTTTAAGCACCGGTTTGCTCATTCCAGCACCCCTATCCTGAATTTTAATAATGATAAAATTACCAACCACTTCAGTAAAAACATCAATCTTTGGTGCTTCCGGCGAATACTTCACCGCGTTATCCAAAATATTTACTATAACATTGGTAAAATGCATCTCGTTCGCCAACACCTCCGAGCGTTCCGCATTTAGATGTGTCTTTATATATCCACCCCTATCCGCAACAATTAACTCTATATGAGTAATGGCATCCTCTATTATGTCGTGGACATCTGCCCTATCCTTACTAATATCGAGCTGATTTTTTTCCAGCTTGGATATTCGCAGCACGTTTTCTACCTGTGCATGCATTCTTTTATTTTCATCCCTGATCATTTGCAAATAGCGCAGCACCTTCTCCTTATCATCTATAATCTTAGGGTTTTTTATGGCTTCCACCGCTAAATTTATAGTTGCGATCGGAGTTTTAAACTCATGGGTCATATTATTGATAAAGTCCGATTTTATCTCCGAAATCTGCTTTTGTTTTATCAATTGATAAATGGCACTCGAATAGGCAACTACAATTACCAAGGTAAAAGTTAGCGACAATATTGCCATTCCTAGAATGGACTGAATAAGGAACCTTTTCTTTTTGGGAAAAGTGAGTAATAAAGAAAAATTGGTATTCCCCTCACTATCCTTAAATAAAGGAGCCTTATAAAGCGTAGTCTCAGAGAACTTGAATTTTTTGGATTTCACTTTCGTGGGCAGTCCTTTGCTATAGACTCCATATTCGTAATCTATATCTATACCCCGATTATTTAACTCCCTACTAAGCATCAATTCAACTTCCTGTTTGGATACCCGTTTATGGATAGGCCTATTTTTTGCCTGTTCCCTAAAGACATCGTCCAAAGCAAATTTATCAAGATCGGTCATAGACCCAATTTTCTCAAGCTTTTGGACCGGTGTCAAGGAATATTGCCTACCATCCAGACCAAAATCTTCCTTAAAAATTTCAGTTGTCCTGGTACTGGTAATATTCCTAAATGTTGTTGTATCCAAGCCTATATCAAAGAACGTAGATGCCATAGTGTAATCTTCCTCCAGAATCCCATGGCTGTAAAGCTTTATTTCATTGGAATTGATATCACGATCAAAGAAAAAGAAATTCTTTAGGTGGGTAGCTTTTGGTTTTCCAATACTATCCTTTAGCTTGTAAAACTCGTTAAGATAATCCTGTACCTCCCGTTTTTCAATATTCTCTACAACCCTACTTAAAATTTGGTTGACCGAATTTGAAAATTGTTCCTCTTTGTCCTCTACCGACTTATTTATCCAATAACTCTGAACAAAGATGATTCCAATTAAGGAAAGGCTCATTAAGACCACCAAAAGACCAAATAACCTCTTATTCATTTATTAACAAAATTATAAATTTAACATTTAGCGGATTGTACGTTTAACCTAACCTTAACAAAAATGTTAAAATTTGGTTCTTAACCACTTATTTTTAGAAGTTTATGGTGAATTTGGGAAACCTTTTTTTGGGTTGCTTCAAGGTCCATATTTTCAATTACAAAATCCGATAGCTTCTCTTTTTTACTATCCGGCCATTGATGGTTTATGCGCTCCTCTACTGCGGAAGGGGCTATTCCATCCCTATCAACAACCCTTTGTATTCTAACATCGGTAGGGGCGGTCACCAAGACGATCTTATCATAGAATTCGCTGTTACCATTTTCAAAAATAATAGCGGTTTCCTGTATAACATAAGGTTCCTTCCGCTTCTTGGCCCAACTTATAAAATGGCGTCTTACAGCGGGATGCACAATATTATTCAAGTCCTGTAACAATTTTTTGTCCTTGAATACAGATTTTGCTATGTATTCCCTATTCAGTTCACCATCCAAATAACTCTGGCTACCTAGCAAAGCTTCGATTTTTGTTCTAATCCTTTTTGAACGGGACATTAACTTCTTGGCCTCAATGTCAGAATTATACAATGGCACCCCCAATTTTTGGAACATTTTCCCTACCGTAGATTTCCCACTCCCGATACCTCCTGTCAAACCTACGATCATCATTGTCTCTTAAGTATAAATTCTACTTTATTCTCTCGCAACTGAACTACATTTAGGCTATCGGGCTTTTTAGCCAATTTCAATTCCAAAATATTTTCGCTTTTATCCCTTAGGCTCAAATAGTCGGCTGTTACTACAAAATCTGTTACCATCAATTCCTTAATGGCACTTGAACGCCCCCTGCAAAGGACAGAGGCCATTTCCGGAAAAGTCCTTATCTCAACACCTTCGGGTACGTTTACCACCTCTACCGGAACCTTGAAGATTTTTTCGGAAAATCTAAATATTTTGGCTGATATTATAACGCTCCGATCAGAGTACTTGGTGTTTTTTAGATGAGCAGGTAGAACAAGATTTAATGATTTGGAAACATCTGTTGTCGTATGCGGCAAAACCAAAGCCTGTGTAGATATGCCTTTTAAAGTATCTATTTCTTTTTTAGGTCCCAATACCGTAATGGAATCAGGAAGCAAGGTATAGCTTTTATCCATTAAGTAATTTTGATCCAGGTCAATGGTCACTTTAGGAATTACAGGCACCTTCTTTCTAAAGAGTTTTTGAAAATTAAAAAATAAGGTATCCCTATCCATATCCACAACAGTGATAAATTTGGAAAGTTGATTTTCAATCTGACTTTTATAAGATAATGGAGAAACAAAATACTTAGATCCTCTCTTTTCAAGTTCGGATAAGTCTACAACTACCGTCTTGTTCTTAAAACCGAACATTAAAAACTGAAAACCACTTGCCCTAAGCCTAACCTTGATGTTCCTTTTTGAAACACTATTAAGCAATAGACTATCAGGGGTGCTACCATATTTAATATCAAAGGTGGCGTTATTGGTATATTGCTCTCCCAAATTGCTAACGAACCACGCAAGACTGGAACATAATAGCAAGATCAGGAAAAGTTTAACCTTTCGTTTATTGAGTCCGTTTTTTATCCTATCTATCAATTTACAATGTTTTAAAGAAAAGCTTTGGGAATAACTCCTCAGGTTTCTTAGTGCTCAAGGCTATTAGAGTTGAATTTTTTAAGAATCCAAAACCATATCCTACAAATTGGATTACTACCGCGATTAAAGACAGAATGGCGACCTTGAAATTTTTGTTGACCATCAAGGAATGCACAAAAATTAGACAAAAGTAAAGGACATATACCACTATAGGCCATATAATCCCTACTGGCATTAATACAAGTGCCCCAATTAATCCCAAACAGAACAGCGTGGGAAACCAATAGGTTATTTTTGCCGTTCCAGGATGCCAATGATTCAATATAGGCCTTACCATGCCAAATTTCTTGACCTGGATAAAAAATTTGTTCCAATCTATCCTGCGCTTATGGTAAACGTAGGCATCTTCAATCAATTTAGTTTCAAAACCGGCCTCCCATATTCTAAAGGTAAGATCCGGATCTTCCCCGGGATGAATATTTCCATAACCCTGAGTTTTCTCAAATGCAGCTTTTGAAATACCCATATTAAAACTTCTGGGTTGAAATTTACCAACAGCCGACCTATTACCCCTTATCCCACCGGTGGTAAATACGGAGGTCATAGCATAATTAATCGCCTTTTGCACATTACTGAAGGTATGATGGGCCGCATCCGGACCTCCATAACAATCCACATAATTATTGTTCAATGATTTTTCCACAACGGATAAATAATGCGAAGGAATTATGCAATCGGAATCCAAGACAATAAAATAATTGCCCTTGGCACGTTTCATTCCATAATTACGTGAATCTCCCGGCCCTGAATTGCTCTTCTTTAAATAAGTGATGGATAATTTATCTTTAAACTCTTCTACTATACTCTCCGAACTTTCCGTAGAACCATCCTCAACAATAACTATCTCAAAAGCTTGTCCGTAGTCCTGAAATGAAAGGCTTTCCAACAATTCATTGATCTCATTGGGTCTGTTATAAACGGGTACTATAAAAGAAAAGAATAAATTCATTATCGTCTTGTGTAAAATAAGGAGCTAGAACAAATGTATTGGTTTGCTTATTACATAGCATCAATTACCTCATATAAAATCAAATTGCGCAAACCCAATTGACCCAACCAAATATTAAAGCGTACTATTCCGAAAACCGATCTATCACTTCCTGACTCACTCCTGTATTGGAAAAACCACCATCATGAAACAAATTTTGCATTGTAACCTTTTTGGTCAAATCAGAAAATAGGGTAACGGTATAATCTGCACAATCCTGGGCGGTTGCATTTCCCAAAGGCGACATCTTTTCTGCATAAGAAATAAAATTGTCAAAACCTTTAACACCTTGTCCGGCCGTAGTAGGTGTTGGTGATTGGGAAATAGTGTTCACCCTTACTTTCTTCTCCTTTCCAAAAAAGTAACCAAAACTTCGGGCCACCGATTCCAAATAGGCTTTATTGTCCGCCATATCATTATAATCCGGAAAGGTGCGTTGTGCGGCCATATAGGTCAAAGCTACTATACTTCCCCACTCGTTCATAGCATCTTCCTTGTACAGACTTTGCATTACTTTATGAAAAGAAAGTGCAGATACATCCCAACCTTTTACTGTAAAATCGTATTTCTCATCTACATAGGCCCTACCTTTCCGAACGTTGACAGACATTCCTATGGCGTGCAGCACAAAGTCTATTTTTCCACCTAAAATCTCCATGGACCTTGTTACCAGATTATTCAAATCCTCTTCGCTGGTAGCATCCGCAGGGATAATCTCCGAACCTGTCTTTTTGGCAAGCTCATCTATTTGCCCCATACGCATTGCTATAGGTGCATTGGTAAGAACAAAGGTGCCTCCTTCGGCATGAATGGTTTCTGCAGTTTTCCATGCGATTGAATTAGCATCCAATGCCCCAAAAATAATTCCTTTCTTTCCTTTTAATAAATTAAACGACATAGTCTATTTTCTTTGTGAATTTTAGATCGTCAAAGATATTAAAAATTAATCGGTAGATAGCAGTTAGCCCTATGCAGAAAAGTTATTAAGCCTGTTGTAAGGGCCTTCAAATTATAGAGGCAAAAGACACAAATTTATATTGTTCCACGTAAAAATACCCAATAAACACCACGAACATGGAATTTGCCATTTCCCTATCCAATTAGGCTATGCTTAATCCAGTAATTGCCTAGCATGGGCCAGTGCGGAATCTGACAAGGTTTTGCCGCCTAACATTTCGGCCAGCTCTACAATTCGTTCTTCTGAAGAAAGTTTTTTCATTTTCGTGTTGGTCCCCATTAATTCCTCTTCCTTATAAACTTTAAAATGATGCACTCCCTTGGCGGCAACCTGCGGTAGGTGGGTTATGGAAAATATTTGCATGGTATTGCTCATAGCCTGCATTATATCCCCCATCTTATTGGAAATCTCCCCAGAAACCCCAGTATCTATTTCATCGAACATCATTGTGGGTAGATGCTCATATTTGGCCAAAATAGCCTTAATGGTCAACATAATCCTGGACAGCTCACCGCCAGAGGCCACTTTTTTAAGGTCCCCATAATCAGATCCCTTGTTCGCTGAAAACAAAAAGGTTAAGTCATCCTTGCCGGTCGACTTAAATTCCTTGGAAGCATTGATTTCAATTTTAAAGGTGGCACTGGCCATACCTAGGTCGATCAAAGTATCTTCCAGCTGTTTTTTTAGATTTGGAATAACAGACTTTCTTTTCTTGCTTAAATTGGAAGCTTCCGTATTTAAAGCTGTTGCCAAAAGCTGTAACTCCTTCTTTTTACGGTCGATATCCATGGCTACATTTTCTGTAGCACTAACCATTTCTTCCAGCTTATTCCTGATATCCAACAATTCCGTAATACTCTGTACCTTATGTTTCTTTTGCAGGTCGTACAGCAATTGCAATTTGGTATTTACCTGCTCCAACATTTCAGGATCGGCCTCCACCTTTTCATTTAGGATGTTAAGCTCATTGGAAATATCGTCCAACTCAATAAACACTGAAGCTACACGCTCATTTAAATCAGAATACTGATGTCCAAAACTAGCCAGTTTATTCGATACCTGTTTCAACTCCGCAAGAAGGTTCACAACTCCGATCTGCTCCTCATTTAACAACTGTTGGCCATGGGACAATTGTTCCAAAATAATCTCCACATTGTTTAGCTGCTCGTATTGCTCCTCCAATTCTTCCAGTATCCCCTCTTTTAAGGGCGCTGAACTTAATTCCTGCAACAAAAAACTGTTATACTCGTGCTCCTTGGTGGCGCTAAGCTGGAAATCTTCCAGATTTTGTAACTCCTTTAATGTAGATTGATATAATAGCAACTTGGACGCATACTCTTTTAGGCCTTTTCCATTGTCTGCCAAGGCATCTATCACCTTCAATTGAAAATCATTATCCGCGAGCCGTAAAGTTTGATGCTGTGAGTGTACGTCTATCAATTGATCTCCCAATTGGGAAAGGATGTCCAAGGTAACTGGCGAATCATTGATAAAGGCCCTGGACTTTCCGCTAGGTAAAATCTCCCTTCTTATAATGGTCTTTTTCTCATAGTCCAGATCATTTTCAGTAAAAAAAGCTTCAAGACCGTATTTGGAAATTTCAAATTCTGCCTCCACTATGCACTTGTTATCCTTCTCCCTAAGGGAAGAAAGATCTGCTCTTTTACCCAGCACCAAGGATAATCCACCCAATAAAATGGATTTACCAGCACCTGTTTCACCGGTTATTACCGTAAAACCATTGGTGAACTTAACGTTCAAATGGTCTATTAATGCGTAATTTTTTATGGAAAGATTTGTCAGCAACGTTTATGATCTATTATTGCCGTAAAGATAATTTATATTGCCTTGGAAAAAAATGTGGAATAAAAAATTTCTTAACACTACCTCCCAAAGGAATAAGAGTGGCCAAAATATGGACCTGAAGAACCCTATTAGAATTTTATTTCGTTCCAGGTGGAAGAATAAAGGGGCGCTATTTTATTCAAGGTCTGCTTAAGTTGCACAATATCCACTTTAGGTCCATCGGAAAATACATTCTGTATCTCTTCCGACTTTGCATCAAAAAATGTTTGGATTAAAAAAGCATTGGGATGCCTACCTACCATGGTTTCGAACAATCGCATGGTACCAGAAACAACCTGCTTGCCCGTACTATTATTATCCGCCAACACATCCAGACCTTTTCTATGGTAATTGTACATGGCAATTCTGTACTCCCGGTAGGAGTTGGACATAAGGTTGTCCACCAACTCAAACCTACTTCTATCCCCTGATGTCTGAGTCCATCCAGAAAAACCTGCACTTTGTGCCAATGTAACAATTTGCTGCGCTTTTTTATAAAAGTCGCTCCCACCTTCTAAAGAAAAAGTATCTGCATCCAATCCTAAAATTATATAAGTATAGAAAGACAGAACGCCTACCAAATTGGATTCTATATTATTTTCATTAAAGACCAGAGGCTGAAACTCAATGTAATTAAAGCTCAGCTGATTGTCCTTATAATTAAAAATAGGACTTGTATAGGATGTATTAAATACCGGTCTTGAAGATTGAATCTGAATATTACCTTTAAACCTGTTTGACTCATACTCGGTGATGGTAATAAACATTTGGGCATTTACCCTTTCATTTTCCTTATATACCCTATTGGACCATCTATTCTTGTTTACAAAATCGTTCAAGGAACGCTCAAGGGTCTTAAAAATTTGTTGATTGGTCTGTCCCACCTGATCCGAATTTATGGTAACGACACAATTTAACTCCTGAGCTCCAACAGATATGGAAGTTATAAAACAAATTATGATCAAAAGTATATTACGCATGGATCCTGATGGTGATTTCATTTAAAATATCCGAGGCTACTTCTGCCTTGGTTTTTAACTCAAACGTTTTTATATCCAAATTCTTATCTATGAACGATACTTTATTGGTTAGTTTTCCAAAACCTGCACCTTTATCGTTCAGGGAATTTAGGACAATGGCATCCAAATTTTTCCTTTTCAATTTTCCAATGGCATTTTCCACCTCATTTTCCGTTTCCAGGGCAAATCCAACCAAAAATTGCTGTTTCTTCATTTCCCCCAAGGAATATAGGATATCCTTGTTTTTAACCAAGGCAATACTAAACTCTTCAGAAGATTTCTTTATTTTCTGTTCAGCCACAGATTTTGGTTTGTAATCCGCAACTGCTGCAGCGCAAATTACCACATCCATGTCTTTGTAGAGATCAATGGTTTCCGAATACATCTCATCAGCTGAAGTTACTTTAATGAGCTGAATATTCGAATGCTGAACCGTTAGATGGGAAGGCCCTGAAACCAAATATACCGTAGCCCCAAGTTTGGCCGCATTTCTTGCCAATTCGTACCCCATTAATCCTGTGGAGTGATTCCCTATAAACCGTACCGGGTCAATGGCTTCATAAGTTGGTCCGGCAGTAATCAATATCTTTTTACCTCTCAACGGCAGTCCTTTTCCAAGGTGATCATTAAGAAAATCAACCATATCCTCGGGTTCGGCCATACGGCCCTCCCCTATTAATCCACTGGCAAGTTCGCCGGAAGTAGCCGGAATCATTATGTTCCCAAAAGATAATAACTTTTTAAAAGTCGCTGTTGTGGTAGGATGTTTAAACATATCCAAATCCATTGCGGGAGCAAAGTAAACAGGACATTTGGCGGACAAATAGGTAGCCATCAATAAATTATCGCAAGTACCGTTGGCCATTTTAGACAAGGTATTGGCCGTGGCAGGAGCAATAAGAACAATATCCGCCCAAAGTCCCAATTCTACATGATTATTCCAGGAAATACTGCCATCCTCCTCATTAACAAACGAAGAATGAACTGCATTCTTGGACAGGGTGGCCAAGGTTAAGGGGGTAACAAAAGAGCTGGCGCTATCCGTCAAAACAACTTTAACGTTAGCGCCAGCTTTTATAAGTAAACGAACCAAAAAGGTAGTTTTATAAGCAGCTATACCCCCAGTAATTCCTAAAAGTATATTCTTACCGCTCAACATCCTTTAAGCGTCTTTCTCTGTATTCCTGTGATAAATTTTATCATCTAACCACTCTTTTACCGCCAATGCGTGTGGCTTTGGTAATTTTTCGTAGAATTTAGATACCTCGATCTGTTCTTTGTTTTCAAAGACTTCCTCCAGACTATCACTATAGGTTGCAAATTCTTCCAACTTCTCCAAAAGTTCTTTTTTAATTTCAGAATTTATCTGAACAGCTCTTTTGGCAGCTATGGATATAGCCTCATAGATATTCCCAGTTTTGGCATCAAAATCATTTTTATTGATAGTTACCGTGGAAACAGGAGCTTTCGAGTTCTTTAAATCGTTCATATTCATATCAAAAGGTATTTTTATTTGGAATAAACTTCTAATTCTTTTTCAACTTTTTCCAAAGTCTTATCGGCATCCTTAAGATACTTGGACTCAGGAAAATATTTCTTGAAAGTTACATAAGCCGCTTTCGCATCGTTCAAGCGTTCTTTTTTAAGGTAATCGAAACTATTCATCGCCAAATTTGTTGAGGCATCAAACTTATAATAAAGGGCATCCTCTCGATAAACAGAACCCGGATTATCCGATATAAAGTTGTCAAAAGCGGTAACCGCTGGAGTTAAAAAGGTATAATCAAATTCTCCAATAGTATTGAACTGTTTTGCTATCTCGTAAGATTTACGCTCCTTCTTGGTCGTCAATTCCTTTGCCATTATGTTGGCCTCTACTAAATATTCCGATTCTGGGTAGGCATTAATGAAATTTTGCAATTTTATCAAGGCCTTATCGGTATCGGTTTGATCTAAAGAATATTTTGGCGATAATTTATAGTAACTCTTTGCACCATAAAATCCTGCTTCGGCAGCCTTGTCACTTTTTGGGTACGACTTTAAAAACCTTTCAAACTGGTAGCCGGCCATATTGTAGTCCTTAGTTTGGAAATAAGAATCCGCAAGAAAGAACATAACCCTTTCCCCTTGTGGCTTACCTATATACTTAGGGGCAATCTGTTCCAATAAACGGTTTGCCCTTTTAAAATCTCCCGCATCATAAAATTTTTCGGCCAAATCATATTTGGCCTTAACATCTTCATTTTTAAGTACCTTTTGGTACTCACTACAAGAGCTAAGGAAGGCAACCAATAATAAAAAGGAAAATATACGCTTCATTTTTAAAAACATTTTGCAAAATTAAGGATTCTAAACGGATATAAAAAACATTTTTATATCGCTAAAATAGCCAGCAGCTTTACCACCGACAACATTTTTGTGCAAGTTTTAACTTTGTGGGCATAAAATCCTAAAGTAAGATAACGGAATATTACTATACAGCTGTCTTTAACAAGGTGTTTAAAAAGCTCTTTATGGTCTTTTTAAGTGTTGCTGTAGCCTCTACCAATGGTAACCTAACCACTGCAGTCCCTAAACCAACAACTTCCAACCACGCCTTTATTCCGGCAGGATTTCCTTCCTTAAAAATTAAATCCATTCCATCCTGAAGGGCGTAATGCAAGGCAAAGGCTTCCTTAACATTGCCGGCCAATCCAAAACGAATCATTTGCGAGAACTCTGAAGGCACTCCCTGTCCCAAAACAGATATCACCCCTGAACCACCGGCCAATACCGTGGAAAGGGCAGTAAAATCGTCTCCGGAAATCATCATAAAGTCCGCAGGTTTATCCTTTATGACACGCATAATTTGCACCATATCGCCACAAGCCTCCTTAATACCTATAATGTTATTGAAATCATTCGCCAATCTTAAAACTGTTTCTGGCAGCATGTTGCTTCCTGTCCTTCCTGGCACATTGTACAATAATATAGGTTTGGATGACACCAAGGAAATAGCTTTGAAATGTTGGTAAATACCCTCTTGGGTAGGTCTGTTATAATAAGGGGAAACCGATAAAATTGCCACAAAATCTTTTAGATCTGTTTCATGCACCTCCTCCACTACAGCTGCCGTATTATTGCCCCCTATTCCCAACACCAATGGAAGTCTTCCTGCATTGGCACCAACAATGGTATCTATAACCAATTGCTTTTCTTTTTTTGTCAACACAACAGATTCCCCAGTTGTACCTAGAACAACCAAATAATCTATTCCACCATCTACACAATAATTTACGATTTTTGACAATGCAATCGTATCTATAGAGAAATCCTCCTTAAAAGGAGTCACCAGTGCAACCCCTGTACCAACTAACTGTTCCATTACTTAATCTCATTTAAAACCCTTAAATATTTCCGCAATTCCTTTTTAAAGGTCTGGAAATCCTTAATAGGGGTATTCAATATCAAATCATTTAAATTTTTATCCACATCACCAAAGCCTACCTTTAATCTTGCCTTGGTCTTTACGGTCATTAACTGTAACAATAATTTTTCATCCGTATAATAATTCACTAATAAATCATATTCCCTATTTAAAAACTCCAAGGCGTAACTATTTTCTATATCTGCTTTCCATCCCAAATCCTTATCCGAAAATACCGGTGTTGAATACGGAGAATTTTTATCATAAAATTTCTTGTATCCAATTATTTTTACCGAATTGGGCCTTAAAGAAAATTCTTCCACAAACTCATAAAAGGCATTGGCATTGTCAAACGCATCCAAATCCACAATACAACCTATAGAACTTATACCTTTTTCACGATTCACCACCTGCGACGGGGCATTCAATCCACGC
>TARA_R110000868_G_scaffold13894_8_pt1 | contig 27658 bp, 23 predicted proteins | sample TARA_R110000868 | Tara Oceans TARA_R110000868 (sample SAMEA4397489) | marine metagenome | biome: Polar Biome; feature: [SRF] surface water layer (ENVO:00010504); material: water (ENVO:00002006), including particulate matter (ENVO:01000060) such as... | depth 5 m | reverse complement strand
ACCGTGTCACCCCGGCGCGCATCGCCGCCGCCGCCGCCGCCATGGCCGACACCCTCGCGCCCCTGCCGCATCCGCGTGTCGCGGTTCTGATCGGCGGGCGCTCGGCCGCGTTCGACCTGACCGAGGCCCACGCCGCCGATCTGGCCGACCGGATCGCCCGCGCAATCCGTGCCGCCGGCGGATCGCTGCTGCTGACCTTCTCGCGCCGCACCCCGGCCGGTGCCCGCGCCGTGATGACCGACCGGCTGGCGAGGCTGCCGGGTCTGATCTGGGACGAGCGCGGCCCCAACCCCTATTTCGCCTTCCTCGGCGCGGCCGATCATGTGCTGGTCACCGAGGACAGCGCCAACATGGCCGCCGAGGCCGCCGCGACCGGACGGCCGGTGCATATCCTGCCGATGGTGGCCCGCAGGCCTGCCGGAAAATTCGCCCGTCTGCATGCCGATCTGGAAGGCCGGGGCGCAACCCGTCCCTTCGCCGCCACCCTGCCGGTCTGGACCTATGAGCCCCTGGCCGAGACCGATCTGGCCGCCCGGGCCGTGCTCGACGCCATGGCGGCGCGCTGAAGGCCGGCTCGCCCCGAACGTGAGCGCGGTTTCGCAACCGGCTCGATACTGTGTAGCTTGACTCGGTGCTCCTGATCCGGCTGCGATCCCGCGTCGGCGCGGGTTTCGGGGGTGCGCAAGGAACCGCCTGATGAAACGTTTTTTCCTGTCGATATTGGCCGGGTTGCTGGCTGCGACCCTGACCGGGGCCGTCATCCTGTTCGGTGCCGTCGAGGGCTGGGGGCGCGCCCGTCTTGTACCCGCGGGCGAGACCGGGCAATTTGCCGCATCCGTCGCCGCCCGCCTCGACCAGGAGTCCGTGGGCAACGCCGCATTCATTCTGGTCGACGACGGCCTTCCGGTCAGCGAGCATTTCGTCTCGCGAGGCGCGCCGGTCGACAGGGACACGCAGTTTCAGGTCGCGTCGCTCAGCAAATGGGTGACCGCCTGGGGCGTGATGACACTCGTCGAACAGGGCAAGGTCGACCTTGACGCGCCGGTGTCCCGCTATCTGACCCGCTGGCAGCTGCCGGCCGGCGCATTCGACAATGACAAGGTCACGGTCCGGCGGTTGCTCAGCCACACGGCTGGCCTGACCGACGGCCTCGGTTACGCAGGTTTCGAGCCGGGCGTCCCGGTGCAATCTCTCGAAGCTTCCCTGACCCGGGCCTCCGACGCTTCGCCGGGCGCGGACGGTTCGGTCCACGTCGGTATGGAGCCCGGCAGCGGCTTCAAATACTCCGGGGGTGGCTACACCCTGTTGCAACTGCTGATCGAGGAAGTGTCCGGGCAGGGCTTCAACGACTTCATGACCCAGACCGTCTTCACGCCCCTGAGCATGAGCCGGTCGACCTATGTGCTCGATGACGCCGCCGCGAATGTCGCCGTGCTGTACGATATGGACGGTTCACCGGCGACCCATTTCCGCTTCACCTCCCTGGCCGCCACCTCGCTGTACACCTCGGCGGGCGACATGGCCCGGCTCATCGCCGCCCATTTGCCGGGCCGCAACGGCGAACCCGCGGGTCGCGGCGTGTTGAGCGCCGAAACCCTGAGCGCCATGCGCCAACCGCACGCCTCGGAAATGGGTGCCGACATCTGGGGCCTCGGCGTCATGCTCTACGCCCCGAACAATGCCGGCGACTTCATTATCGGCCATGACGGTGACAATGAGCCGGCGATCAACACCGCCGTACGACTGGACCCGGCCACCGGCGACGGGATCGTGTTGCTGGAAACCGGCAACAAGCTCCTCGCGACGGAGCTTTCCGGCGAATGGGTGTTCTGGGCGACAGGCAAGGTCGATTTCCTGACAGTGACCATGGAGCTCAAGGAAATGCTGACCTGGGTCGCCATCGGTGCCGGCATCGCCTTCCTGTCAACCTTCCTCCTCGTCTGGTGGCTCGGGCGACGCCGCAAGCCCGGCACCGGGGCACCCGCCTAACGACAGGTCTCTCACCCAGCGACACGGGATCAAACCGCTCGACGTACCCGCCTTCGCGCTAGCCCAGGCCAAGCCGCGCCAGGTTGCGGTCGCGGCGCTCGCAGGCCGGACCGTCCGCCTCGGCCAGGGCCACGCCCATGGCGGTCAGGGCGGCGACGAAGCGGGCCTGGGCCCCCGGCGGCGCGATCGCACCCTCGGCCACTTCCGGGGCCGGCTCGGGGCGGCAGAAGCTGACGCGTGGCCGGGCCCGCCAGCGCCCCAGGGCCCAGGCGGCCTGCTGAACCGCGTCGGGATCGCCCAGATCGACGGTATCCAGCGCCGCCAGCGGCGGCGTGACCCAGATGGCCACACCGTCGAAGCGCCCCTGAAGCCCCCGCTCCAGCGCATAGGCGCTGGCCAGGTCGAGACCGGCCTCCGGCCGCAGCAGCACGATGGCCTTGGTGCCGGTATCGTCGGTCATCACCGCATCGGTGGCGAAAGGCACGGCGTCGATCAGCCGGGTCCTCAGGGTCTCGGCGGCCGTGGGGGTCGACACCGGACTGGCCTGGACCGCCCGCGCCGCCGCGCGCGGATCGGCGACGACGATCTGGTCCAGACTGACCTTGACCGGCGTGTGCAGGGCCGCGTTCAGCCGCTCCTGCAGCCGGGGCTGGGCGTCGGGGATCAGGGTCCGGGTGCTGATCAGGGCCGAGACCGTCGTCTCGTTATGGTCACTGCGGACCTCCAGCAGGGTGACCCGTGAATCCGCGCCGCTGAAGATGTCGGCCACCGCGATCCGCGTCTCGGCCGTGGCCTGACTCTCCAGCCCGATCGAGCGCAGCGACACCACCAGCGGGGCCGCCAGGACGGCGAACACCAGCAGCACGGCCAGGCCCTGCCACGGGGCCGGACGTTCCCCGAGCCGCGGCCGGAAGCCGAAGAAGCCCGCCGTCAGGGTCGCGGCCAGGGCGATCGCCACCAGATTGGTCATGAACAGGAAGAAGGCCCCGCCGGCGATGCGCCAGTCGCCGGTCCCCAGGCCGAAGCCGATGGTGGCGATCGGCGGCATCAGGGCCGTGGCGATGGCCACGCCGATGATGGTCTCGCCCCGCTGGCGCACCACGGCATAGGCCCCGGCCACGCCCGAGAAGACGGCGATCAGCAGGTCAAAGAAATTGGGTCGGGTCCGGGCCAGGATCTCGGCCGTCGGCTCCTTCAGCGGCGATACCCAGGTCAGCAGCAGGGCCACGAACAGGGCCACGGCCAGGCCGATGCCGACCGCGAACAGGGCCCGTTTCAGCTCGTCCCAGTCCAGCAGGGTCAGCGAGAAGCCCAGGGCCACGATCGGCCCCATCATCGGCGACACCAGCATGGCCCCGATGACCACGGCCGGAGAGCCCAGCATCAGACCCAGGGTGGCGATGGCCGCCGAGATCACCGTCATGATCAGATAGCGGCCGCTCATGCCGCCGTTGTCATAGACGTTGGCCGCCACCCCCTTGTGGTCGACACCACGGCGCGACAGGGCCAGCAGTCTGCGCACCAGGCTGCGCATCTTGCGCATGTCCGGATCGCTGTCGGGGGTTCGGGCGGGGCTGGGCTTCGTCATGAAGGTGCGGTGGTATCAGTCGCCACCGCCGCCGTCATCGCCGCCGTGCGTCCCGTCGCTGATATCCGACGCGCCGGCGGATCCGTCTCCGCCCCGACGCCGCGCGTCGCGTTTGTCGAGGGCCAGACCGATCAACAAACCGACGGCGATTCCCGGGCCAATACCCAGCGCCAGATTGTCGAAGGCGATACCGAGGGCAGCCCCGATGCCGGCTCCAAGGCCCAGCCCGACACCGACAAAACTGCGTTCCGGCATGAGAATCTCCGCTCGATGACCACTTCGGCGTCAGCCTACCATCGCGCGCGGGGGAATCAGCGCCTAAATGGAGGATATGAACACTCCCCGTACCGTCCGCGTCGCCATCATCGGTTCCGGTCCCGCCGGCTGGACCGCCGCCATCTATGCCGCCCGCGCCATGCTGGAGCCGGTGATCATCGCCGGCCTGCAGCCCGGTGGCCAGCTGACCATCACCACCGATGTCGAGAACTATCCCGGCTTCGCCGAGGTCATCCAGGGCCCGTGGCTGATGGAGCAGATGAAGGCCCAGGCCGAACATGTCGGCACCGAGGTGATCGAGGACATCGTGGTCTCGGCCGATCTGTCGTCGCGTCCGTTCCGGCTCAAGCTGGATTCCGGCACCGAACTGCTGGCCGAGACCGTGATTATCTCGACCGGGGCCCAGGCCAAATGGCTGGGCCTGGAAAGCGAGCAGACCTATCAGGGCTTCGGCGTCTCGGCCTGCGCCACCTGCGACGGCTTCTTCTATCGCGGCAAGAACGTCATCGTCGTCGGCGGCGGCAACACCGCGGTCGAGGAGGCGCTGTTCCTGACCAATTTCGCTGCAAAGGTCACGGTGGTCCACCGCAAGGCCGAGTTCCGCGCCGAGCGCATCCTGCAGGACCGGCTGTTCGCCAATCCCAAGGTCGAGGTCATCTGGGACCACCAGGTCGACGAGATCCTGGGCGTCACCGCCGACGGCGGCAGCAATGTCACCGGCGTGCGGCTGAAGCATGCGAAGACCGGGGAAACCCGCGAGGTCGCCGCCGACGGCGTGTTCATCGCCATTGGGCATGCCCCGTCGTCGGAGCTGTTTGCCGGCCAGCTGGAGACCAAGACCGGGGGCTATCTGGTGGTCAAGCCGGGCAGCACCGCCACGGCCATCGAAGGGGTCTATGCCGCCGGGGACGTGACCGACGACGTCTACCGCCAGGCGGTCACGGCCGCGGGCATGGGCTGTATGGCGGCGCTGGAGGCGGTGCGATTCCTCGCCGAGGAAGACCACAAGGCGGCCAACACCCCCATCAGCCCCGCGGAAGCCGAGAAGATCGGGGTCTGGTGACGCGCCGGCCCCGACGGGCGTCGCCCTAGCCGAACAGGCGAAGTTCAGGCGGGGCGAACTCGACCGGACGTCCGGCCCGACGTCCGAGGGCATAGTCGACCGCCGTCTGGACCGCGCGTTCGTCACTGGGCTTGGACAGGACGCCGACCGTTCCGGCCACCCCTTCGCGCACCATGCCGGGGTTGGCCGTCATGAACAGCACGGTGACACCGAGATCCTGACCCAGTTCCCGCCCGAGCGCGATGCCGGTCGGGCCGTCGGACAGGTGGATGTCGACCAGCGCCAGGTCGATATCGGTCTCCGCCGCCAGGGCCCGGGCGGTTTTCGCGTCCGACGCCGTGCCCACGACCTCATGCCCCAGGTCCTCCAGCACGAAGCGGAGTTCCATGGCCACAAGGGCTTCATCCTCAATGATCAGGACACGGGCAGACATCGGCTTGGATCAGGACTCCGCTGGGATTCAAAAAACGCGACTGCTCTACCAACGCCGATATGTCGCCAGGGTTTCGATTCAGGATGCCGCTGCGACATTCTGTGCCGCTCGCCGCCGGGACAGGGCGGTCGACGGCAGGTCCACCGTCAGCCGCAGGCCCTCCGTCGCCCAGTCCCGCTGTAGCCGCCCGCCGAGCTGACCTTCAACCGACAGGGTCGCCAGGGACGAGCCGAAACCGGTCCGTTCGGGCGCGCCGCTGACCGGCGGCCCCCCGTGCTCGATCCAGGTCAGGATGAACCGGTCGCCGGCGTCGCGGGTGAGCAGATCGACATGCCCGCCCTCGAGCGACAGCGCCCCGTATTTCGAGGCATTGGTCGCCAGTTCGTGAAACAGCAGGGCCACCGAGGTCGCGGCCTGGTCGTCGAAGGTCGCGTCGTCGCCCGAAATGCGGATTCGGGCCGCGCCCGTCCCGTCGGCATAGGCCTGGAACAGCGAGTTCAGGAAGGCATGCAAGGTCATGGACCCGACCGTTGGCCGCGACGTTTCCGTATGCGGCCGCACAAACTCGTGGGCGCGGGCCAGGGCATTGATGCGCGTCCGCAGCGAGGCGGCGAAGGCCCTGGCCTCGGGGAACTGTCGCGCCGACAGCGCCACCAGGGCCGAGACCACGGCGAAGATGTTCTTGATGCGGTGGCTCAGCTCCTGGCTCAGCAACTCCTTGGCCTGGTCCATCCGCTTCAGGTCGTCGATGTCGGTACAGGTCCCGAACCAGCGCACGATCCCGCCCGCCTCGTCACGGATCGGCATGGCCCGGCCCAGGGTCCAGCGATAGACGCCGTCGTGACGGCGCAACCGGTATTCGATTTCATAGGGCTCGCCGCTCTCCAGCGACTGCCGCCACAGCGCCCAGGCCCGGTCCTGGTCCCCCGGATGGAACATGCCGTTCCAGGCCTCGCCGTCGGTCGAGCCCGGCTCCATGCCGGTGTATTCGTACCAGCGCGCATTATAGTAGTCGTGGAAGCCGTCCGGCCGGGTCGACCACACCATCTGGGGCATGGAGTCGGCGATGGCCCGGAACCGGGCCTCGCTCTGGGCCAGGGCCGTGACCGCCTCGGCCAGTTCGGCCTCACGCGCCTTGCGGTCAGTGATGTCGACCACCACGCCGGGAAAGCGGTTCGGGGTGCCGTCATGGTCGCGATAGACCTGTCCGCGCACCAGCACCCAGCGCAGCGGCCGCCCCGGCACGGCCAGACGGTATTCGCTGACATACAGATTGCCGCTCTCCAGCGTGGCCTCGATCTCGGCCCGGGCGCGCCTGTAGTCGTCCGGGTGCACGGCCCGGGTGAAGGTCTTCAGCGGGGCCCCGGCCTTGCCGATCGCCGGATCGACACCGTACATCTCGGAAAAGCGCTCGTCGGCCACGACCCGGTCCGTGGCCACGTCCCAGTCCCAGGCCCCGACATATTCCGAGGCGGCCAGGGCCCGGCGGGTCGTCTGTTCGCTCTCGTCGCGCGCCTTGAGGGCCCGGCGCAGCTCCAGCAGGTTCATCACCTGTCGCGCCAGCACCTCCAGCGCATGGATCTGGAACGCCGTCAGCCCGTGCGGACGGGGTTCGGTATCCAGCACGCACAGGGTACCGAGCGGCAGGCCGTCGCCGGTCACCAGGGGGGCACCGGCATAGAAGCGGACATGCGGAGGCCCGGTGACCAGGTCATTGTCACGGAAGAGCGGGTCCAGCCGGGTGTCGGCCACGACCATGACGCCGCCCCGCGACATTGCGTGGGCGCAGAAGGAGACGTCACGTCCGGTCTCGGGCGTCTCGAGCCCGACGCGCGCCTTGAACCACTGGCGGTCCTCGGCGACCAGGCTGACCAGGGCGGTCGGTGCGTCGCAGATCCGGGCGGCGAGGGCGGCGAGATCGTCGAACTCGGCCTCGGCCTCCGTGTCCAGCACGTCATAGGCGTGCAGCGCCGCCATGCGGGACGCTTCGGTCCAGGATTTGTTGGTCGTCACTTCGTCTGTCGACACCGGTGGGCCTTGCAGAGGCGCCGAGCGCCGGGAGTGAGGGATAATGCAGAGCGATCACAACCGTTGCAGGCCGACCGCCGGTTGCGTTGATCAGGAGGTCGGGCGGCCCACTTCCTCGACCGCCATCACGGTCACGCCGGGCGGTGGCGGTACGACCTCCCGGACCGGGGCCTCAAAGGCGGCCAGACGGGCGTTGATCGCGGCGATCTCGGCCTTGTCAGGCTGACGGCGCCCGCCCAGAGAGGCGACGCCGACGACGCGGGGATGGCCGTCGACCATCACCGTTGCCGGAGCGTCGACCGTGACCGGACCGGCACCGCTGTCGTCAGTGACGACCAGCAGTCGCGGGCGGGCGAAGCGCGCCTCGTCGATCTTCGGCTCCCGACCGGCATAGGTCTGGCTGAAGGCGGCTGTCTCGCCCGACGGCCCCTTCCAGCGATAGAAGATGTGGCTGCCGACCTGGGTCAGCTTGTTCAGGGTCGGTGCCCACCAGGGGTGAACATAGTCAGCGTGATAATGGGTCGCGGTGCCCACGCGGGTGGCGACATGGCCGTTCAGCGCCCGCTCGGCCACGACCCGGGACCGGTTCCAGGCCCAGGCGATCGGCGTCCGGGCCAGGGCCCCGTCGCAGGTAAAGCTGAACTGGCAGCCGGTCAGCCGCTCGGCCCCCTCGAACACCACGCCGCAGACGGTATTGGCATAGTTGCGGTCACGGACCCGATTCAGCACGACCTGGGCGACGGCCGCCTGGCCCTCGTCCGATTCCAGCGCCGCTTCGTAATAGACTGCCTGGGTCAGGCACCGCAGGGCGCGGCTGCGATCCTCGCCGGTCGCGGCGCGAAACACGAACGGACGCGCCGGTGCCAGCAGACCGGCGAGGCCGGGCGTGGCGGCATTGATCCGCTGCGCCTCGACACCGGAGGCCCCGACGACGAGGGAGGGCTTGCCGGCCAGGGTCAGACTCTCCCAGCCGGGCGTCAGGCCCAGCGGCGTCGCCCGGGGGGCGTTTGGATCGTGCCGGATGGCCAGGGCCAGGGCCGCCGGATCCATCCGGGCCGACAGGGCCGCCAGCCCCCCCGGTCCCGGGTCCCCGCCGGTGACCCGGGCGACCGCCTCGACGCGCAGGTCGAGCTCGGGCCGCGGCGTCGAACTGGCGGCCATGGCCACGCCGAACGCCGCCAGCGCAACGGGCGCGGCGGCGGTAAGCCGGCGCGTCAGTCGCAAGGTCGGTGTCCAGTCGAAATTGGCCAATTCGGTTTCCGTCTCGGGTCTGCCCCTGTCCGGCCTGAAGCATGACGCGGGTTGACGGCCGTTTTCAGGCGAAAACCACCGTCCGGTCAAACCGCGTCAACGGCTGCCGAGCGTGGCCCGCAGCATCCAGGCCGCCTTCTCGTGCTCCGCCAGACGCACCGTCAGCAGATCCACCGACACATCGTCACCCTCGCCTTCCGCCGCTTTCAGGGCGGACCGGGCGGTCGCGATCAGCGTCTCGTGGTCCTTCATCAGTTCCTTGAGCATCGCCGGGGCGTCCTGCTCGGCGTCCCCGTCCTTGATCGACGTCAGGTTGGCGAAGGTCGCATAGCCCTGCGGGGCGAACTCGCCCAGAGCACGGATACGTTCGGCGATCGTGTCCAGCGCCTCCCAGATTTCTCGATATTGCTGCTCCAGCAGGGTGTGCAGCGAGAAGAATTCCGGCCCCCGCACGTTCCAGTGGTAGCCGTGGGTCTTCAGATAGACGGCAAAACTGTCGGCCAGGACCTTGGTCAGTTCCCGCGCCACATCCGTGCGCTCGGTCTTGGTCAGACCCGTGTCGATGGTCGTGGTCATGGTTGCTCCTGTGGCATTGAGACTCGATACTGCAACCCTTCAGGTGGTATCGCCCGAGCGAAGAACCAAGCATTGGAACGCAAATTTCCGGCTCTGGAACGCGGGATCGTTTCAAGCGTTGCAGGGCGTCGCTCGAGCGACGGGCGGGGGCCGAATGAGCGCAACAGCGTTGTTCAAACGCGTGATGGACACTGACGCCGCCATGGAGTGGCTGGCCCGGGTGCGCCCGAAATCCGTCGGTACCGGCATTCTGATCGGCGTCGCCGCTGCCGTCGTGATGCTCGGGGTGCGCTGGGCGCTGTCCGCCGCCCTCGGTGACATCACCGGCTTCATGATCCTGCTGCCGGCCGTGATTCTGGCCGCCCTCGCCGGCGGGCGCACGGCGGGCTTCGCCGCCACGGCCACGGCCCTGGCGGGCGGCTGGCTGCTGGTCGGCCCGAACGGTGCCGGACTGGATGTCAGCCAGCCTCTCGAGCGGCTCGCCATCGTCAATTTCGTCCTTGCCGGACTCTTCGCCACCCTGGTCGCCGCCGCCCTGCGCCGGACCCTGTTGCGGCTTGATCGCGCGACCGAGACCCGGCGCACATCGGACATTCGCGATGATGACGGCGCGCACCGGTTCGAAATGCTCAACGAGCATGCCCCCGTGATGCTGTGGATGAGCGGGACCCACGGCGAATGCGCCCACCTGAACCGCGCCCAGCGCGAATTCTGGAACGTGACCGGCTCGCTCGAGGGCTTCGACGTGCTGGAGACGGTACACCCCGATGATCGCGACCGGCTGCGACAGGTCGCGACCGACGCCCACCGCAACCAGGTGCCGTTTGAGACCGAGGGCCGGTTTCGCCGATACGACGGGGCCTGGCGCATTCTCCGCAGCGAAGCCCGCCCCCGGCATAATCTCAATGGCGACTTCCAGGGCATGATCGGCGTCAATGTCGACATCACCGAGATTCGGGAGGCCGAACTGGCCCTGCGCGAGAGTGAGGAGCGTTTCCGCCTGACCGCGGACACGGCCCCCTCCCCCATCTGGCTGAGCGGAACCGGCGGCGAGGTCGAGTTCGTCAACCAGGCCCTGGTGCATTTCTACGGTCGTCCGGCGGATCAGATCCTGGGCGATGTCTGGCGCGAGTCGATCCACCCGGACGACCTGTCGGCGGTCGATGCGGCCCAGGCTGCGGCGCGGCCGGCCTGCAAGCCCTATGAGTTCGAGGCCCGCTTCGCCCGGGCTGACGGCGCTTGGCGCTGGATGCGGGTGGCGGTGAATCCGCGGCTGGACAGCCTGGGCCGGTTTCTCGGCTACGTCGGCATGTCGTTCGACATAACCGATATCCGCGAGTCCAATGCCCGCCTCGCCGCCAGTGCCGCCGAACGCGACGCCATCCTGGGCCAGCTGGCCGAAGGCGTCATCGTCACCGATCCCGAGGGCCGGATCGTGTTCATCAACGAGGCGGCGCAACGTCAGCACGGCATCGAGGTCCTGGGCACCGGCCCCGACGATTACACGCAAACCTATCAGCTGTTCACCGAGGACGGTCGCCCCTATCCGACCGACCAGCTGCCCCTGACCCGGGCGGTGCGCCACGGCGAGACCGTCACCGACGCCCGCTGGCGGATTCTCCGTCCCGACGGTACCGAGGTGGTGGCGGTCGGCAACGCCCGGCCCGTGATCGGTCCTGACAGCGCCCGGATCGGGGCCGTACTGACGCTCAGGGACGAGACAGCACGGGTCCAGGCCGAAAACCGCCTGACCGAGTCCGAGGCCCGGTTCCGCACGGTCGCCGACAGCGCCCCGGTGTTCATCTGGATGACCGATCCGGACACCCGCATCACCTTCGCCAACCGCCACTACCAGAGGGTATTCGGCGTCGACACCGGCGAGCTGATGGGGGCCCGCTGGAAGAAGCTGGCGCACCCGGAGGATATCGATTCCTTTTCCGAGGCCTTTATCCGGGCGATGAAGACGCGCGACCGGTTCGAGGGCCTGCTGCGCATCGATCACGGCGACCTTGGCCTGCGCTGGCTCCGCTGCGAAAGCATTCCCCGCTTCGACGCGGCCGGGGAGTTCCAGGGCTATGTCGGGGCCAGCCTCGACGTCACCGAGGCCAAGCGCGCCGAGGACGATCTCAAACGCATCAATGAACTGCTGGAAGAACGCGTCGGCGCGGCCATGGCCGAAAAGGCCGAGGCCGAGGCCAATCTGATGCATGCCCAGCGCATGGAGGCAGTCGGTCGCCTGACCGGCGGCGTGGCCCACGACTTCAACAACCTGCTGACCGTGGTGATCGGGGCGCTCGACATCATCCTGCGCTCGCCCGACGACGCGGCCAAGCGCAAGAAGCTGGGCGAGGCCGCCCTGGCGGCCGCCCGGCGCGGCGAGGGCCTGACCCACCAGCTGCTGGCCTTCTCGCGTCGCCAGACCCTGCGACCCGAGCCGATCGATCTCAACGCCCTGATCCGCCAGAGCGACCCCCTGCTGCGCCGCGCCGTCGGCGAGGCGATCGACTTCAGGCTGAAACTGCGCCGCGGCGGTGTCCGGGTCAGTGTCGACCCCGGCCAGTTCGAGGCTGCCCTGCTCAATCTGGTGGTCAATGCCCGTGACGCGCTTGGCGACAGCGGCCGGGTCGTGATCCAGACCCGGACCTGCAAGGTCATCGACGGCGAGGTTCATGAATTGCCGCCGGGCGAGTACGTCTGCGTCACCGTGTCGGACACCGGCACCGGCATGGCCCCCGACGTCATCGACCGGGTCTTCGAACCCTTCTTCACCACCAAGGCGGTCGGCAAGGGCACCGGCCTGGGCCTGAGCCAGGTCTATGGATTCGCGCGCCAGAGCGGCGGCGGGGCCCGGATCACCTCGACGGTCGGCGAGGGTACGGAAATCTGCATCTACCTGCCGCCGCTGGCTGTCGACAGTCGCACCGTCGACGCCCCCGCAGGTGCCCCGGCCCGGCCGGTCGCCGCCGGGCGCCGTCTGCTGCTGGTCGAGGACGATGTGCGTGTCGCCGATGTGGCGATGGAATTGCTGCAGGGACTGGGCCTGGAGGTTCAGGCCGTCGAAACCGGGCCCGAGGCCCTGACCATGCTCAAGACCGAGCGGTTCGACATCATGCTCAGCGATGTGGTGATGCCGGGCGGCATGACCGGGATCGAACTGGCCCGGACCTGCACCCGCGACCATCCCGACATGCGGATCGTCCTGACCTCGGGCTATGCCGGCGACGATGTGGACGAGGCCCTGACGGCCGCGCCCTGGCCGTTCCTGCGCAAACCCTATTCGGCCGAACAGCTGGAGCGGATCCTGGGGGATCTCGCGCCGGTCGACGCCGCGGCCTCATCGGGCTGAGCGACGCGCCGGGGAGCATGGCCCCCCGGCCGATGGATCAGCGCTGGCGCGCCTTGCGGGCGGCGTAACGGGCGTCGCGGGCGGCCTTCTGGTCAGCCTTGGACACAGCCTTGCGCTCCTTGCGGGCCCCGCGCTTCTCGGCCTCGACGGCCTCCTCGGCCTCGCGTTCGGCGGCCAGACGGACGGCCTCCTTCTCGGCGCGCTCGCGTCGCTGCTCGGCCTTTACCAGCTCGTGCTGCTGGCGCAGGGCTTCCTTCTCGGCGGCGCGCTTGGCGGCCAGCTTGTCAAATTCGGGGTCCGGAGCCGCCGCCTTGGGCTTGAAGCGCGCCAGCAGGGCCTTCTTGGCCTCCTGCTGGGTGGCAATCCGGTCGGTGAAGGCGGTCTGTTTCAGATCTCTCATGCGGAGGTCGGTAAATCCCAAATAGTGACAGGCGGCAAAATGGCCGCGAACGGGCGAGCGATGCTCAACCCGGCGGCGTGCCTAAGCGGAAATCGTGGCAAAAATCAAGGTTGGGGCAAAAGAATCGCCCCGCCCCGACCGCCGGAAACACGGGCGTCAAGGCCGTGCCGGCGACGGATGCGGTCGTGGTCCTACGGCTTGTCGGCCTTGGCCATGGCGGCCCCGGCGGCGGCCCCGACCGCGGCCCCGACCGGTCCGGCGACCACGGCACCGGCCACGGCTCCGGTTGCCGCCTTCTGCTCCATCGTCGTCCCGCACCCGGAAAGGGCCAGGCCGAGCGTGGCAAACACGATGAGGGGGAGGGCGGCGGCGGGACGAATCATGGCGGCATTCCTGTGAATCAGTGCGACCCGAACGTACCGGCGACCGCCGGGGTTCCTTTCCACAGAATTCAGAGGCCGGCCGCTGAACATGAAAGTCACGTTTGGCAACAAGGCGTGCAACGCAGCATCAACAGGACCCGCCGGTCAAGCTCAACTCGAGCAGACGGCCGAGACCTGATACAGTATTGGTATCGTTCACTTCGTCGCTGAGTCTGCCCGGACAGGGGGTTGCACGACTCAACTCACGGGGGAGCGACACAATGTTGCACTGCACCCAAAACTTGCGAATCAAACACATTGAGGCCATAAACGGCTGGCTTAAGGCGCGTCCCCGACGGTCTGGTCATTCGATGACTGTCGGTATCCGGCGCTGGACCGCGACTTGCTTACGTGGGTCGACCAGTACCGAATTAGAATTTCAGGGGCGGCATTGCGCCCTGCGGAACAGGATAGAGCCTTTGTCGCATCCCTCGCACCAGCGTGTGTCCTTGCACGTCGAACGCGTGGCCCGTATCCGGCCCGTGACGGCAGCAGTGGCCTTTGGTGCATTGGTTGGACTGACAGTGGGCTGCGCCTATGTCGGCGGCTCGGCCGCCAAGGCGACGACGGTCCGCGCCCAGGCGGAGCGTATCGAGGGGGCCACCGCCGCCGGATTCACCGAAGAAGCCCTGTCGGCCGCGGCCGGGGGCCTTGACGCCAGCGCCCTGTCGATCGCGCGTCGCCATGACCCCTATACAGTCGCCGGCGGGGCCCAGCGGGATCGCCAGGCCGAACTGCTCACCGCCCGGCTCGAACAGCTCCGCGCCCGGCCCGACTCCGGTCTGCGCCGGGTCAGCCTGACCTCGGCCAATCCGGCGGCCCGCCCCTTCCGCCTCGGCAACGCCCTCGACGAATCGCGTGATCTCGAGTGCCTGACCCAGGCAGCCTATTATGAAGCCCGCGGCGAGGGCCGCGACGGCATGAAGGCCGTGGCCCAGGTCGTGCTCAACCGCGCCCGCCACCCGGCCTTTCCCAACAGCGTCTGCGGCGTCGTCTTCCAGGGGGCCGGTCGCAGCACCGGTTGCCAGTTCAGCTTCACCTGCAACGGCTCGATGCGCCGCGGCGTCAATCCGGTCGCGTGGAACCGGGCCCGTGATGTCGCCGCCAAGGCCCTGTCCGGCAGCGTCTATGCCAGCGTCGGCAATGCCACCCATTTCCACACCACCGGCGTCTCGCCGAGCTGGCGCAACTCGCTGATCCGGGTCAACCAGGTCGGCAGCCACCTGTTCTACCGCTTCGGCGGGCGTTCGGGCTCGAGCGCCGCCTTCAACTACGCTGCCCGCCCGTCGTCCAGCGACGACCAGCCGCGCCTGATCCAGGCCAGCATGGATCCGACCGAGTCGGTCCGCCAGGCCGGTCAGGCCGTGGCCTATACCCTGGTGCTGGCCCAGGAGGGCCTGACGCCGACCGCCGATCGCGCCGAGACCGCCCCGGCGGCACGCGCGGCCCCGGCACCGGCACCGGCTTCGGCCCCGGTTGCCGCCCCCGCTCCGGCCGGAGCCTCCGCGGCCGCGGCCGGCAGCCAGCGCCCGACGGCGACCGTGCCGACCGCCCCGTCGGCGACCACGCCGGTGCCGGCTCAGCCCAAGGCCTGATCCGCCCGCGCCGGTCCCCGACCGCGGTGATCGACGCCCCGTCCTCGTGACCGCCTGACCGGCACCCCGATCGCACCGGCGAGGCCGAGCCGTCCCGTCCCGGGACATGGCCGCAGTCGAGTACCCGGTCATCGTGCCCTTCCTTGCCAGCCCCGCTATTCCGGCCCGGGCCCCGGGTGCCGTCCGCGGCGGCCCGCTTGACCTCCTGCGCTTCCTGGCGGCCCTGTTTGTCGTCGTGTTCCATTTCGGGGACGAAGCGCCCGTCGCCATCGCCTCGCTGCACGAGGGACTGGGGCGCGGCTATCTGGCGACCGACTTCTTCCTGCTGCTGTCAGGCTTCATCCTGGCCCGCGCCTACGGAGCCTCCGTCGCGTCCGGCGCGGTCTCGCCGGGGCGGTTCTGGTGGAAGCGGTTCGCCCGCTGCTACCCGACCCACCTCATCACCCTGGGCCTGCTGGCCGCCATGGTCGCCACCGCGGCCCTTATGGGCGTCGCCACCAGCCATCCGCAAAATTTCCAGTGGTCGGGCCTGCCCGCCCAGATCCTGCTGTTGCACGTGTTCGGCCAGGGCGGCGGGCAGTGGAACATCCCCAGCTGGACCCTGTCGGCCCTGCTGGTCTGCTATGCGGGCTTTCCATGGGTGTGGCGGCGGATGCTGGTGATCCAGCGACCGCAGACCGCCCTGGGCCTCGGCCTGCTGATCCTCGTCGGGGCCGACATGGCCAGCCGGGCGCTGCTGGGTGCAGAACAGTTCAGCCTGCCGTTCCAGTGGGCCTTCGTCCGCGCCGCGCCCCTGTTTCTCGTCGGCCTGACCCTGGCCCGGATCACGCAGACCGCCGCCTGGCACCCGGCGCCAGCCCGGATCATCGGTCTCGGCGGCCTCGTCATGCTGCTCGGCAACGCCATCCTGTCCGGACCCGACCTGATCAATGTCCTGGCCATCGCCACCGTCATCGTCGGCTGCGGGGCCACGCCCGTGACCCGACCCCTGCCCGGCGCCGAATGGGGTGCCCGGGTCAGCTTCAGCCTGTTCATGACCCATACCCTGACCGGGGCCGTCTGGTTCGGTCTGGTCGGTCCGCAGGTCGTGCGCCGGCTGCCGTCCGTCGACACGGTCGCCTGGCAGGGCTGGATGCTGTGGCTGGGGGCCGGGGTCGCCGCCCTGGTCGTGGCCGACCTCTACAACCGGATGATCGACGCCCCGATCCAGCGCTGGCTGAACGCCCGAGTGTTCGGTCCGGGTAGCCGGTCGCCGTTCAGCCGCTGGTCACGTCCAGACCGATGTCCAGCGCCGGAGCCGAGTGCGTAAGCGCCCCGACCGAGATCACATCGACGCCGGTTCGGGCAATCGCCGCCACCGTCTCCAGACTGACCCCGCCCGAGGCCTCCAGGATCACCGCGCCGAACGGGCTGGTCTTGCGCCGGCGGACCGCCTCGGTCAGGGCCTCGAGACTGAAATTGTCCAGCATGATCACGTCGGGCGTCTCGGCCAGCGCCTGGTCCAGCTGGTCCAGGCTGTCGACCTCGACCTCGATCTTCATCAGGTGGCCCACGGCCGCCCGGGCCCGGCGCACCGCGGCCGACACCCCGCCACACACAGCAATGTGGTTGTCCTTGATCAGGATGGCGTCATCCAGGCCGAAGCGATGGTTGGCCCCGCCGCCACAGGCCACGGCGTGCTTCTCCAGCGCCCGTAGCCCCGGCGTGGTCTTGCGCGTGTCGGCGATCCGCGCCCGCGTCCCCGCGACCGCGTCGACATAGGCCCGGGTCAGGGTGGCGATACCGCACAGTCGCCCCAGCAGGTTCAGCGCCGTGCGTTCGGCCGCCAGAAAGGCACGGGCGTCCGCCTCGACCTCGGCCAGAACCGCCCCGGCCTCGAAGGCCTCACCGTCGCGCAGCTTCACAACGATCGTCGCCTGCGGGTCGAGGGCCAGCACCGCCAGCCGCACACAGTCGATCCCGGCGAGCACGCCTGGCTTGCGCGCGGCGAACACGGCCTTCATCCGCGCCCCCTCGGGGATGCAGGCCTGGGCGGTGACATCGCCGGCCCGGCCCAGATCCTCGGCCAGGGCCATGCGCACCACCGGATCGATCAACAGATCGGGAAGCTGGCGGATCATGCGACGACCTCGATCGGCTGCGGGGCCATGGCGGCGTGCTCACGCCGGACGCGCGTATGGCGGGCCGTGGTGTCGGTCTGCGGATAGTCCGCGCGCCAGTGTCCGCCGCGGCTCTCGCGCCGGGCCTGGGCGGCCTCGGCGATCAGGCGCGCGGCCGTCACCGGCGCCGCCCCGGGCCATTCGGCGTCCAGCCGGTCGATCAGGGCGATCAGGGCCGTCAGCCCCCGGGCATCCCGCACCACCCCGGCCCCGTCACTCATGCCGCGCCGCAGCTCCGCCAGGGCCGCATCGGGCAGATCGGCCCCGGCACTCACCGGCAGCAACGCGCCCTGACCGCCGAATTCACCGGCCGCGGACTGGCCGGTCCGCCGCCCGAACGCGGCGGCCTCGAGCAGGGAGTTGGAGGCCAGCCGGTTGGCCCCGTGCACCCCCGTCGCCGCGCACTCCCCGACCGCATAGAGACCCGGCAGGCTGGTGCGTCCGTCCGGACCGGCGGCGATCCCGCCCATGTGATAATGGGCCGCCGCCGCCACCGGGATCGGCGTCACGCGCGGGTCCAGACCGGCGCGCATACAGGCGGAGAAGACGGCCGGAAAATCATCGGGGAAGGCCGCACCGACGGCGGTGCGGCAATCGAGAAACGCCCCCCGTCCGGCGGCCCGCGCCGCATGAACGGCCCGGGCGACGACGTCGCGTGACTGAAGGTCGGCCCCCGGAGCCTCGCCCAGCAGGTACCGGCCCTCGCCGTCGATCAGGCGGGCACCCTCGCCGCGCAGGGCCTCGGTGGCCAGCGGCATCGGATCGAGGCCGACATCCATGGCCGTCGGATGGAATTGCACGAACTCGGGGTCGAGGATCTCGGCTCCCGCGCGCCAGGCCAGGGCCATGCCCTCGCCCAGCAGGGCCGCCGGGGTGGTGGTGGCGGCGAACAGCCCGCCCGACCCACCGGTGGCCAGCACCACGGCCGGGGCCAGCACCTCGACCGACCGGTCGCCGCGCGCGATCTGCACGCCCCGCACACGCCCGGTGGCGTCCTGGATCAGGCTCCTCAGCCGTCCATCCTCCCAGACCTCGATGTGGTCGGCGGCGCGCACCGCCGCGACGAGGGCCGACAGGATGGCACGCCCGGCCCCGTCACCGCCGACCCGGGCCACCCGGGCCCGCGAATGCGCGGCTTCCAGGCTGACTGCGAACCCGCCGACGGCGTTGCGATCAAACGGCGCGCCCATCCGGGCCAGCCATTCCACCGTCGCCCGGCCATCGCCGGTCAGGACCCGGGTCGCCTCGGCCTCGACCAGACCGGCCCCCGCGGCGGCGGTATCCGCCGCATGCAGGGCCGGGGCGTCGCCGGCCGACAGGGCCGCCGCCACACCGCCCTGGGCCCAGGCCGAGGAACAGGCCTCCAGCAGGGCCGCAGGCGTGATCACCAGCACCTTGCGCGGCGCGGCCTCCAGCGCCGCCGACAGTCCCGCCAGACCTCCGCCGACGATGACCGGACCGTCGTGATGGATGCGGCTCACCGGCCGAATTCCAGATAGCTGATGGCCATGGTCAGGGCTCCCGGCAGGGTCCCGTCACCGAGCGGGATCAAGGCCGCCAGCGTCACCGCGGCACAGGCCAGGGCCGCCAGCACGAACAGGCCGACGCTGTAGCCGGCCTCGGCCCCGCTCAACGGCCGCCCCTCGGGACGCCAGGCTCCGCGCCGCAGGTGCCCGAACAGGGCCAGGGCCAGAAAGCCGGCGAAGATATAGCTGCCGTTGGAGATGCCCCACAGCACGACCAGCGCGCCCATGGCGATCATCGCACCCTTCTCGACCATCGGATGGATACGGGCGAGCACGGGACCCAGGGCCCGCGAGCCGTCCAGCGGCGGGGCCGGGGCCAGATTGACCAGGTTGATCGCCGCGATCACCACCGCGCCCACCAGCCAGACCTTGCCGCCCAGCACCAGGAACAGGACGAAGAACGGGATGGCCGCCAGCAGGCCGAACACGGGGCCGGCCAGTGACACCTTGACCCCCTCCCATTCGCTGTCGGGCAGCCGTTGGCCGCGGGCCATGCCGCCGAGGAACGGGATAATGTAGATCTTCGCCGGGCCCATGCCGTAGCGGTTCATCGCCAGCACATGGCCGTACTCATGCACCAGCAGCCCCCAGATGGCGGCCACGGCCACGACCCAGCTGCCGCTGAAGAACCAGAGGAAGGCTCCCAGCAGGGCCGTTGAGATCAGGGCCCAGACCAGCGACTGACCCTGGACCATCGGCGGGCCGGCGGTGCCCGCGGACGCGCCGCCGCTCGCCGGGACGCCGGGTGCGGCCAGGGTCGAACCCGGCTTGGGATCCCAGGGACCGGGGCGGTGCGTGCTTTTGTCTGTCATCCCGGGGACGTGGCCTTTTCCGACCGCGGCCACAAGGCCGGCAGGGCGAGACGCCGCAGGTTGCGCCCAGCGATCGTCGGCCCAACGCGAATGGGCGATACGGAGGGCATCAGATCAGCTCCACAGCGACATGGTGACGGGCCTTGACCATGTCATAGCGCGCCGGAACCGCCGGCGGCGGCAGATCGACCATGCGCTGCACCGCCCGTTGCGCCGGGGCGATCATCGACTCGGGCACGGTGACCTCGAACTGCATGTTCAGCAGGCAGTCACGGATGTTCTCCAGCGTGATCCGCTTCATGTGCGGGCACAGGTTGCAGGGGCCGATGAACTGGACCCCCTCGACCTCGCCGGCGACGTTGGCGGCCATCGAACATTCGGTCAGCAACACCACCTGTTTCGGGCGGCGGGCGGTGACATGATCGATCAGGGCCGCGGTCGATCCGGCAAAGTCCGAGGCTGCCAGCACCTCTTCCGGGCATTCCGGATGGGCCAGGATCTCCGCATCCGGATAGGCCGCCCGCATCTCGGCGATATCGGCTCCGGTAAAGCGCTCGTGCACCTCGCAGCGGCCCTTCCAGGCGATGATTCCGATGTTGGTCTGGGCCGCGACATTGCGCGCCAGGAATTCGTCGGGGATCAGGATGACGCGATCGACGCCCCATTCCCTCGCCGCCCATTCCACCACCTGAACGGCATTGGCGCTGGTGCAGCAGATGTCGGTCTCGGCCTTCACGTCAGCCGTGGTGTTCACATAGGTGACCACCGGCAGGCCCGGATAGCGCTGCTTGATCAGCCGCACATCGGCCCCGGTGATCGAGGCCGCCAGCGAACAGCCGGCGCGCAGATCAGGGATCAGCACCGTCTTTTCAGGGCTCAGGATCTTCGAGGTCTCGGCCATGAAATGCACCCCGGCCTGGACGATCACCTTCGCCTTCGACCGCGCCGCCTCCCTGGCCAGCCCCAGGCTGTCGCCGACATAGTCGCCGACCCCGTGGAAGATCTCGGGCGTCATATAGTTGTGGGCCAGGATGACGGCGTCGCGCTCGCGCTTCAGCCGGTTGATCTCGACGATCAACCCGGCCTGGGCCGGCCACTCCATCGGGGTGACGAAATCCTTGACCCTGGCCCAGACGGGCGCGGTTTCGCGCGCCGTGGACTCCGAAAGCCCGAACATCGGGGTAACCTGGCCGTCCGCCATATCCGCCTCCTTGCGGCACTTATGCTCAAAGTTAGCATAAGCAGGCGCAATGTAGTCCCGTGCCGCGCGAATGCAAGGGCAGAAAGGTGTCAGATCCGCGCGGTCGCCTCGGGTCGCCGTCGCAGGGGACGAGGCGCGACCCGATCATGGGAAACACGATGTTAACCGGAACAGGGTGCAACGGGCCAGGTCTCCGGAGAATACCATGCGCCTGATCCCCGTCGTCGCCGCCACCCTGCTTCTGTCCGCCGGATCGGCGATGGCGCAATCATCCGGACCCGGCGTCGCCGTCGGGGCCACCGTGGGCACGCCCGGAATAGGACTGGACGTCCAGGTGAAGATCGGGCCGATCTTCACCCTGCGCGGGTCCCTGGACCGCCTGAGCCACAGCGCCGACCAGAGCTATGACGGCATCGACTACAACGCCGACATCGCCTTCGACACGCTGGGCGGTTTCATCGACATGCACCCGCTGGCCAACGGCCTGCTGATCTCGGGCGGTGCCTATGTCGGCAGCCGCGACGTCGCCCTCGCCGCCACGCCGACGGGACCGGTCGACATCGGCGGCCAGACCTATACGCCCGGCCAGGTCGGCACGTTGAACGGCACCGTCAAGCTGGCCGACATCGCCCCGTTCGTTGGAATCGGCTGGGACGACACCTTCTATCGCCAGGGTCGATGGGGCTTTCGCGCCATCGCCGGCGTCGCCTGGAGCGACAAGCCCGAGGTCGCCCTGACCTCGACCGGCGGCAGCCTGTCCAATGATGCGACCTTCCGCGCCCGGCTGCGCGACGAGAGCCGGAATATCACCGACGAGGCCGAGGACTACGGACTGTTCCCGGTGATCCAGGTCGGTGTGAACTACAAATTCTGACGGCGGGCGCTCAGGCGCGGCGTTCATGGTTCAGAAGCCAGCGTTTGCGCGCGATCCCGCCCGCATAGCCGGTCAGGGTGCCGTTGGCTCCGATGACCCGGTGGCAGGGCACGATGATCCCGACCGGATTGGCCCCGTTGGCCAGACCCACGGCCCGGACGGCCTTCGGCCGGGCGATCGCCGCCGCCAGCTGGCCATAGCTGCGGGTCTCGCCCGCCGGAATGGTGCGCAGGGCGGCCCACACCTGACGCTGGAATTCGGTGCCGCCGGTGCGCACCGTGATCCCGTCCAGCGCCCGCCGGTCCCCCGCGAAATAGGCATCGATGGCCGCGCGCACCGGGACCGGCGCGCGCCCGGACGTCAGCACGACCGGGCCGTAGTGACGGGTCAGCAACCGCAGCAGCCGGTCCTCGAAATCGTCGAACTCCAGCGCCCGCACGGCCCCGTCGCCATCGGTGACCAGCAGCAGTTCGCCGACCGGGGTGGCGATCCGGTCCAGGGTCAAGGGTTCAGGCGGCTTGGCGGCCATGATCGCTCTCCAGGGCTGTCAGTTCGGTCTCGGTGATGCCGGACATACGCAGATACAGGACCCCGTAGGCGCGCCACGGTCGCCAGGCGTCGGCCCGTCGCCGCAGGGCCGGTCCGGCCCCGTCCAGCCGGTCACTGGGCGCGTCCTCGCCGGTGTCGACCCACGCCCCCGGCAGTCGCAGGCCCGGCCGCGCCGCCAGCAGCGGGGCCAGCAGCGGATCCGCCGACAGGTCCCGGGCGATGGCCTCGGGATCGGCCGACAGGTCGAATACCCGCCGCACCCGTGCCAGCACGCCCGGCAGGGCCTTCAGGTCCCCGGCCTCGACCGCCACCGTCAGCCGCCCGCGTGCCCCCGGCGTGACGCTGACCGTCCCGGTCGTGCCGTCGACCGCCACCGTCAGATCTCGCGACCAACGCCCGTCGACCACCGGGTCTCCCCGCGCCGCCAGCGCCGCCATCAGGGTGCCGAGGTCACACGGCTCCCGGTACGTCAGACTCAGCCGCACCCCGCCGTCCGACGGGCGCTCGGCCCGGCGTCGCAGGGCCGAGGGCGGCCGTCCGTACAGGCTCTGGAAGGTCTCGTTGAAGCGCCGCACGCTGCCGAAGCCGGCAGCATGGGCCACCTCGGCCATGGTCAGGTCGGTCTCGTGCAGCAGGGCCTTGGCCAGCAGCACCCGCCGGGTCTGGGCCACACTGACCGGGGCCGCACCCAGATGCTGACGGAACAGTCGCCGCAACTGGCGCTCGCCCACGCCAAGCCGTCCGGCCAGGGCGTCGACATCGGCCGTGTCCAGCGCCCCCGCCTCGATCAGGGCCAGGGCCCGGCTGACGGTGTTGGAGGTGCCGCGCCAGGCCCCCAGATCGGGGGCCGTCTCGGGGCGGCAGCGCAGGCAGGCGCGGAACCCGGCCGCCTCGGCCGCCGCCGCCGTGGCCACGAAATGCATGTTCCCGCGTTTCGGCGTGCGCGCCGGACAGACCGGACGGCAATAGATCCCGGTCGTCTTCACACAGCCGAAAAACCGCCCGTCGAAGCGGGCATCGCGCGTGACGACGGCGCGATAGCAGGCGTCCTGATCCAGCGGCGTTTCCATGCCCGCAGACTGAACCCTCGCCCCGCCGATGTCTCGCGGTTTTCGGACATGGATGGGCCGCGTCGGGTCGACAGGGCGGAGCCCTGTGACCGCGGCCAAACCTAAAGCGGCCAGAACAGCAGGATCAGCGGCGGCCCGGCCACCAGCACCAGCAGGCTGAGCGGCGTCCCCAGCCGCGCATAGTCACCGAAGCGATAGCCGCCCGGCCGCATCACCAGCGTGTTGCACTGGTGCCCGACCGGGGTCAGGAAGTCGCACGCCGCCCCGACCGCCACCGCCATCAGAAAGGCGTCCGGCACATAGCCCAGCCGCGTCGCCAGGGTCGCCCCGATCGGCGCGAGGATCAGCACCGTCGCGGCATTGTTCAGGAACGGCGTCACCGCCATGGCGGCGAACATCAGGGCCGCGACCGCCGCCAGCCCGGGGATGCCCGCGAACACCCCGCCGAGGGCATCGGCGATCAGGTCGGCCCCGCCGGTCGTCTGGATGGCCGCGGACACCGGAATCATCGCAGCGATCAGCACCAGCAGGGGCCCGTCGAGCGCCCGATAGGCCTCCTTCATCTTAAGCCCCCCCAGGGCCAGGATGATCACGGCCGCGCCGAAGAAGGCGGCGGCCACCGGCACGACCTGGAATCCGACCAGCACCATGGCCACGGTCAGCACGATCGCCGGCATGAACCGCTTGCGCCCGCTGCCCAGCGCCACGCTGCGCTCGGCCAGCGGCAACAGGTCCAGTTCCCCCAGCGCCTCCGGCAGCCTGTTCTCGCTGCCCTGCAACAGGACGATGTCCCCCTGGCGCAGACGGGTGTTGCGCAACCGCTGGGTCACCGGATAGCCGCTGCGCGACACGCCCAGAAGATTGATCCCGTACTGGCCGTGCAGGTCCGAGGCCGCGAGGGTCTGGCCCAGCAGGGGCGAGTTCATCCCGACAACGGCCTCGATCACCCGGATGTCGTCGGTCGGCTCGGCCCGCATGATCTCACGGTGGTCGCCCGCGAGTCGCAGCAGGGTGCGCTCAACGAAATCGTCCAGCGCACTCGCCCGGCCTTCCAGCACGACCAGATCGCTGGCCCGGACCACGACATTGCCGCGCGGCCGGTTGATCCGCCGCCCGTCGCGGATGACCGTGAGGATACGCACGGCCCCGCCCCCCGCCGCGGTCAGGGCCTTGACCGTCATGGAGCCCGGGCCCCAGTCATCCGGCACCCTCAGGTCGGTGGTGTAGGCGTTGGCCGCCAACGAGTCCGACAGGTTGACCGCCCCCTGCCGGTCCTTCGGCAGCAGCCGGTAGCCGAAGGCGAGGAAGGCCAGAACGATGCCGGTCAGGGCCAGGCCGACGGGGGCGTAGTCGAACATGGCGAAGGGCTCGCCCAGCATGTCGGCCCGCACCCCGGCGACGATGATGTTCGGTGAGGTCCCGACCAGGGTCACCATCCCGCCGGCCATGGCCCCGAAGGCCATCGGCATCAGCAGGCGCGACGGCGGCGACCCGGTCTTGCGGCTGACCGACAGGGCCACCGGCAGCAGGATCGCCAGGGCCCCGACATTCTTGGTCACCATCGACAACAGGGTCACCGCCCCGGTCAGCACCGGCACCTGGCTGCGTTCCGTCTTCAGCAGCGGCAACAGCCGGCGCAGCGCCAGCTCGACAATGCCCGATCGGGAAAAGGCCGCCGACACCACCAGGGCGGCGGCGATGATGATGGTGATGTCGTTACGGAAGCCGTCGAAGGCCGCGGCGGCCGGAATGATTCCCACGACCATGCCGACGACCAGGGCGGCCAGGGCGATCAGGTCATACCGGAACCGCCCCCAGACGAAGGCGAAGATGGTCAGCCCCACCAGCCCGAAGGCCAGGCCTTGTTGAAGAGTCACTCGCCTGCCTCACGGTCGCGGACCCCGCCGCCGGGACTGAATGCCTGAACCGGGGAATCGCTGCCGTCCTTATACGTTTCCTCACCGGCCCAGCACCAGCCGCCGCGCCGCGCCGAGGACGCTGAAGATCTCGCCGATGATGCTGGCGGCCACGCCGAGCATCAGCACGGTCGGCAGGACCGGATCGCGCGTCTGGATCAGATGCCGGACCCGGCCCTCGAAATCCGCAAGGCCGTCGACGGCGATAATCGCCGCCAGCGGCGAATAGAGCGCGATCCAGAGAACGAAACCCAGACCGACGACGGCGAAGACCAGATCGCCCGCCGCCGTCGTGCGCGGACCGGGATGCAAGGCGGCCCGCGCCAGGTGGAAGACGATCATGGCCGCCGCCCAGGCGACCACGAACGGATAGACCTGCGCGACCAGGTCGGCGATCAGCCGGCCGTAGTCGACGCCATCGGCGAGAAAGACACCGCCCAGGTTCTGGGGCCGGAACTCGCCGCCCAGCACGCCGGTCCACCACAGCAGGAAGACACTCCACGCCGCCGCACTGGCGATGGCCCGCGCGGTGGGTGACATCGACGGACTACTGACCTTGCCGCTGCCGGCCATGGCACCGGTCATGGCCCCCGCCCCCGCGTTCCAGCCCTTGCCGAACAGGTCCACTTCGAACATGCCGAGGTCACGCACCCGCCACCGGGTCAGGAAGCGCGGCTTCTCGCTCTGGCGCTCGATGACCCAGGCGATGATCGTGGCCACACCGACCACCGTGATCGCGCCGGTAAACAGGCCGTGGAAGGCCTGGGCCGTGGCCCGGCCGGCATCGGCGTCGCCGATCAGCACCCGCACCACCACGCCGATCACACTGATCACCACCAGCACCGTCAGGGCCGCCCGGACCCCGAACATCCACCACGGGAACAGCTCGGGGCCGACCAGATGCTGGGGGCCACTGCCGAAACGGGCCGCGACCGTCAGCGGATGCCCCAGTTCGCGCAGCACCGCCTCCTGCTCGGCCTCGGTCAGCGGCCGACCGCGTTCGGCCTCGCGCGCCTCCATCCGGGTCAGGATGTCGTCGCGCAGCTCGGCGACGATGTCGTCCCGGGTATCGGCCGGGAGCTGGGCCGCGACGGCCCGCAGATAGGTTTCGACCAGGGTCATCATGCCCTCCTCTCGATCACAGAATTCGGTCCAGCGAGGCATTGATGCGCCGCCATTCATCGGTCAGGGCGGCCAGCATGGCCGTGCCCGTGGGCGACAGGACGTAGAAGCGCTTTTTCCGCTTCTCCTCCTCGCGCCATTCGCTGCTCAGCAGCCCCTGGCTCTCCAGCCGGCGCAACAGCGGATAGAGGGTGCTTTCCTCCATCTCCAGCCCGTCGGCGGCCAGGGCCTGACGCAGCGTATAGCCGTAGCGTTCGGTCCTGAGGCAGGCCAGCACGGCCAGCACCAGCGACCCGCGCCGCAGCTCCAGCCGCATGGTTTCAAACAGGTCCGGATCGACAGCCACATCATTCTCCATGCACGTCACATAGTGTGTGTCGTACAGTGTATGCGACATACTGTATGAGGGAGTCAAGTCTGGGTCGAGGAAGGGACGATCGAGGGCGACCGGGTCGGCGGGCGACCTCAGACGGGGGGCGCGGTGCCCTCGCCCTGGCTGACGATACGGGTCACCGTCAGGTCGGCGGTGACATTGCCGACGGTGCGGAAGATGTCGGGGATGACCTCGACCGCCAGCAGCAGCGGCAGCATCTCCAGCGGCACCCCCATGGCAATACAGATCGGGGCGACACTGGCGAAGAAGCTGATCTGGCCGGGCAGACCGACCGAGCCGATACTGATCAACATGGCCGTCAGCATGGCCGCGCCGATCTGGCCCAGCGACGGCTCCAGTCCGAACAGGTGGGCGCAATAGATGACCACGGCCAGGTTGGCGACCGGGCTGGTCATGCGGAACAGGGCCACGGCCAGCGGCAGGACCAGGCCGGCGGTCTGGCGGCTGACGTCCAGCTCGTCGACGGCGCGCTCGACCATGACTGGCAGACTGGCCAGCGACGACTGGGTCGAGACCGCTACCACCTGGGCCGGAGCCACGGCGCGGGCGAACCGGGCCAGGCCGACCCGGCCGAACACCACCGCCAGCGGATAGCAGAGCAGGATCAGGCCGATCACGCTCAGCGACACGATGGCCACATAGTGGGCCAGGGTCCCGGCGGCCGAGGCCCCGGCGCTCAGCCCCACGCCCATGGCCAGGGCGAACACGCCGACCGGCGCGGCCAGCAGCACCCAACGCACGATGACGATCATCGCCTCGCTGACCGCCTCGAACAGCGTCACCAGCGGCCCCTTCAGCCGGTCCGGCAGACGCGTCAGGGCAAAGCCGAAGAAGGCGGCAAACACCACCAGGCCGAGGATGGCGTCCTCGGTCGCGGCGCGCAGCACATTGGAAGGGGCGATGGTCTTCACGAATTCCGAGAACGGCGCGACCGCACCGATATTGTCCGGGGCCGGCGGAATGCCGGCCAGCAGCCGCGCCCCGCCCTCGGCATCGATCGGCCACAGGGCCAGCAGGCCGAAGGCCGCCAGCACCGCATAGACGGCCGCCGCCGCGATCAGCACCGCG
>TARA_R110000868_G_scaffold97876_1_pt1 | contig 27683 bp, 35 predicted proteins | sample TARA_R110000868 | Tara Oceans TARA_R110000868 (sample SAMEA4397489) | marine metagenome | biome: Polar Biome; feature: [SRF] surface water layer (ENVO:00010504); material: water (ENVO:00002006), including particulate matter (ENVO:01000060) such as... | depth 5 m | reverse complement strand
GCCCCAAATCTACCATGAACTTAACCTACTTATGTTATGGTGAGTTAAAGGTATGCAGGCAAGGACTCCTGAAAAAATATTTTAGTTAAACTGCTTATATTTTGGCTTAAACGAAATTGAGGACAAAACATTTGGATAAATAGGTAAAACATCTCGAATTATAGATATAAGAAAGGGCATAAAAAAAGGCGAACAGTTGTTCACCTTTTTTTGCCCCAAATCTACCATGAACTTAACCTACTTATGTTATGGTGAGACTAATGTATATGTATTTTAGATAAAAAGTTTATTTTTTAGATAAAAAGCATTTATTTTAGATTAAATGTGCTTTTCATGGATAAAGTGCTTTCAATTTAAAATGGTAGTTAATAAGCTCTTTTTTTGTTGCCTTCATAAAAATTAATGAGAGCACGGTTAACAACTCTGTTACCACCAACAGTAGGATAATCTCCAGTAAAATACCAATCTCCTAAATGATTTGGGCATGCTTTATGTAAATTATCAACCGATTGAAAAATAATTTTTACGTCTGCCTTGACATCTTCACCCGACAACAATTCTGATATTTTATCTGAAATCTGCTCGTCCGTAAACGGGGCATAAATTTCTCGAACAAAATTTTGAACTTCCTTATCCTCTAAGTCTGTTTGAGCAATACATTTAGTATACACCTCTTCTACAATGTGATATTGATTGGATTCTTTAAGAAGTTCCAATGCGGCTTTAAAGGCAATTAAACTTTCCAGATTGGCCATATCAATGCCATAGCAATCGGGATAACGAATTTGTGGTGCGGACGACACGACTACAATCTTTTTTGGATGCAATCGATCCAGCATTTTTATGATACTCATTTTTAAGGTAGTGCCGCGAACAATACTGTCATCAATGATAACCAAATTATCAGTGTTTTTTATAACACCATAGGTCACATCATAAACATGGGCTACCAAATCGTCCCGACTACTGTCTTCTGTAATAAATGTTCTTAATTTAACATCCTTAATTGCTATTTTTTCAATGCGGGGCATCTGAGACAAAATCTCTGTAACTCGGTCTGCAGACAGGTCTCTTTTTCCCGTTAATATGGCCTTGGTTTTCTTTTTATTTAGAAAGATCTCTACAGATTCTATCATACCATAAAACGACGTTTCTGCCGTATTAGGGATATATGAAAAGACGGTATTTTTAATATCATTATCAATGGCCTCTAAAACTTTCGGCATTAATAATCTTCCAAGCATTTTTCGTTCTTGGTAAATTTCGGCATCACTACCTCGCGAAAAATAAATACGCTCGAACGAACATGCTTTTCGCTCTAAAGGATTCAATATTTTTTTTATTACCGTTTTACCAGATTTTTTGGTTATAATGGCATAACCAGGATCCAACTCTTTAACATCTTCATATTTTATATTAAATACGGTTTGGATCACAGGACGTTCTGAAGCTACGACGACAATTTCATCATCTTTATAATAATAAACTGGACGAATGCCTGCTGGATCTCGTAATACAAATGAATCTCCATGACCCAATAATCCTGCAATGGCATAACCACCATCCCAGTTTTTAGCGGCTCTTCTTAGAATTTTTGCAACATTTAATCGGTCTGCTATAACTGGCGAGCACTCATTTTTATTATAGCCTTCATTTTTTAAATCCTTATATATTTTGCTAACAGCATCATCTAAAAAATGACCGATTTTTTCCATAATGGTAATCGTGTCTGTATATTCCTTAGGATGCTGACCTAAGTCAATTAGATTTTGAAATAATTCTTTAACATTGGTCATGTTAAAGTTGCCCGCAAGAATTAGATTTCTATGTTGCCAGTTATTTTGTCTTAAAAACGGATGAACACTTTCTACACTGTTTTTACCAAACGTGCCGTACCTAACATGTCCTAAAAGGACTTCTCCAATATAAGGGATATTCTTTTTTTGAAGAGCAACATTATCAACATACTCAGGGTTTTCGGTAAATTCTTTATTAATACGTTGATTAATTTGAGCAAAAATATCTTGTATGGGCTGTTGTGCTATTGAACGCACTCTGCTTATATAACGCTCACCCGGAATTGTGTTTAATTTAATACTCGCAAAACCAGCTCCATCTTGACCTCTATTATGCTGTTTCTCCATCATAAGATACATTTTATTAACACCATAAAAAGCACTTCCATATTTTTCTTTATAGAATTCCAATGGTTTTAAAAGTCTTATGACAGCTATTCCGCATTCATGTTTTAAAGCATCACTCATTTTAAGTAGTATAATTTATTTTTGTCTTTAATAGTAATTAAAAACGCGCTCTATTTGAGCGCGTTCGTTTTTATGTTAATTGTATTTCAAATTGAGTTAGTTTTTTAAACTGCATTAATCGTTTATGGACTTCGTCAGATGATAATGTTTTCATTCGTTCTGTTCCAAACTTTTCAACACAAAACGAAGCTAAAGTCGATCCATATATTACGGCGTTTTTCATGTTTTCAAAGGAAGTATCCCCAGTTTTTGCAATATATCCAGCAAATCCACCAGCAAAGGTGTCGCCAGCTCCTGTTGGGTCAAATACTTCTTCTAATGGTAAGGCCGGTGCATAAAACACATTATCATTATGAAATAATAAAGCCCCGTGTTCTCCTTTTTTTATGACGACATATTTTGGACCCATTTCATGAATTTTCCTTGCAGCAACCACCAATGAGTATTCACCCGTTAATTGTCGTGCTTCTTCATCATTTATTGTAATAACGTCAATACGTTTAATAACTTTAAGTAAATCCTCAAGCGCACTATCCATCCAAAAATTCATGGTATCTAAAACAACCAATTTTGGCTTAGAAGTCATTTGGCCCAAAACACTAGATTGAACCATGGGATGCAAGTTTCCTAACATAACGACTTCGGCATCGCGATAATTTTCTGGTACAACCGGATTAAAATCCGCTAAGGTGTTGAGTTCTGTGACGAGTGTATCACGGGAATTCATGTCATTATGATACTTACCACTCCAGAAAAAGGTTTTTCCGTCTTTAACAATTTCAATTCCAGAAATATCAATGTTTTTACTCGATAATAAATCTAAATATTCTTGAGGAAAATCATCACCAACTATGGATACCACAGCAGAATCAATACCAAATTGTGAAGCAGATAAACCAATAAAGGTAGCAGCACCACCAAGAATTTTATCGGTTTTTCCGAAAGGCGTTTCAATAGCATCAAAAGCTACTGTGCCTACAATGACTAATTTACTCATGAAGGGGGTCGTTAATTTTTTGCAAATATAAGTCTTTTAGATGCGAATTCAATAATATTTTTTTGAATGTATTGTTGTGAATGCTGTTGTTTTTTCCCGCCAAAATCCAAAGGGATTTTTGACTTAAATTTTAGTTTAATAAATATATATCGTAATTTATACGGTTATACGGTTAAATAAAAAACGAAAAGAAGTTGTTTTAAATGAAATGGCAAATAACATTTTTGAAGAACCTAAAGCTTTAGAAATTGGAAAAGCATTAATCTTAAGCAGGTCTCAAAGTGAACAAGGGTTGGTTAAATCCAATAAGGATGTTATTAATGCTGCTAAAAAAAAGTAAGTGCGACTAGTGTGGACAAAGCAAGCTGAAGATTCTTTTAATGAAACTATAGATTATCTATTAGAAACATGGACAGTTAAAGAAGCCAATAATTTTATTGAATTGGTTGAAGCTGTAACTGAAAAAAATCCTGAATTATTTAAAGTTTCGATTTTTGATAGAGAAAGTTGAGAAGCCGTAATAACAAAGCATACCAGTATGTTTTATCGAGAGTTGGATAAGGATATTGTTGAGATTGAATATTTTTGGAATAACTATAGAAACCCGAAAATTAAAAAGGAAACCATAAAACAATAAGTCTCATTTCCTTCCAAAATCCGCAGGGATTTCTCCCCAAGCTTTGGTTTCCCATTTTACAATAACCGTTTTGTAAGAGTTGGTTTTAAGCCAATGAACGGCTCGATCAACCAATTCAAAAAGGAGTTTGTTTTTAGTGTTACGTTCTAATTTGGTATTGCATGTTTTCTTTTTTACCCAACTAATGGCCGTCTTTGAGTCGGTATAGATGATTTTATCACTGTTGTGTTTTTTAAGAAGTGCCAATCCGTGAACAATAGCTAAAAATTCCCCAATGTTATTCGTGCCTTCTGCAAAAGGTCCTTGAAGAAATAATTGTTTTTTTGTTTTGGTGTCCACCCCCCGGTATTCCATTTTTCCTGGATTTCCGCTAGAAGCAGCATCTACACAAATGGAGTTATAATTGGGCTGGCCAATTTTTTTAAGTTGTTCGGCAGACAGCTCGCTTTTAAATGGTTTCGATTTTCCTATATAATCTTTATAATTTCCTTTTAAAGCTTGTTTTGCAGCATCAAAACTTTCGAAAGATTTGTATTGTGCACCTTCAAAGTTCGTTGTTTGTGCTTTGCAATCATTCCAATTTTCAAAAACACCTGTATGATGACCTTTCCAAACGGTATAATATTTTTGTTTCTTTTTGCTCATCTATAGTTTCCGCGAAAGCGAATAGCTTAAGCATTTAAAATCTTTTCAACAACTATCGGAAAATGCTCCATCTCCAATTCATGGATTTTAGCTGCAACATCATTGGCAGAATCTGTTTTTAAAACGTCGCATGTTTCTTGAAAAACAATAGCGCCTTCGTCATAATGTTCGTTCACATAATGAATGGTGATACCCGTTTCAGCATCTTTATTTAGTATTACAGCCTCATGCACATGCATACCATACATGCCCTTACCACCGTACTTTGGCAATAATGCTGGATGGATATTTATTATTTTATTTGGAAAAGCATTTAAAATTGTTTCAGGAAATTTCCATAGAAATCCAGCAAGTACTATTAAATCGGGATTATTGTTTTTTAAAATATCCAATACATGGTTGGTACTATAAAATGCTGTTCTGTTAAATGATAGGCAGCTAATTTTAAGGCTGTTGCAACGTTCAATAACTTTGGCGCGCGGATTATTTGTAAGCACTTGAATAACAGAAACATTATCGCTGTTGAGAAAAAACTTGATTAAATTTTCGGCATTAGTACCAGATCCGGAAGCAAAAATCACAATACGTTTCATAAAAACAGATAACAATGTTATAAATATTCCAGCAAAAAAAAGAATAATTATTAACAATTAGAAGTTAAATAACAAATACTTAAAAGTAATTTGGTAAATTACAAACACATTTTTAAACTAAAGTCGTGTTTTAAAAATAAAGTTTTTTATTTTTGCCAACTAATTAAAACCTTAAATTAAAAGATTATGTCAGACATTGCATCAAGAGTAAAAGCGATTATTGTGGACAAATTGGGAGTTGATGAGAACGAAGTTGTAACTGAAGCAAGCTTCACAAACGATTTAGGAGCGGACTCATTAGATACCGTTGAATTAATCATGGAATTTGAAAAAGAATTTGATATTCAAATACCAGATGATCAAGCTGAAAATATCGCTACTGTTGGCCAAGCTATATCATATATAGAGGCTGCAAAATAAAATCAAAACTTTTATGGAATTAAAGCGAGTTGTAGTTACAGGATTAGGCGCTTTAACCCCAATTGGGAATACCAAAGACGAATTTTGGGAAGGCTTAATTGGAGGTAAAAGTGGTGCTGCACCTATAACCTATTTTGATACCGAAAAGTTTAAAACAAAATTCGCTTGCGAATTAAAAAACTTTGAAGCCACCGATTTTCTTGATAGGAAAGAGGCACGCAAAATGGATAAATTTGCGCAATACGCCATGGTTGCCGCTGATGAGGCAATTGCAGATGCCAAACTAAATCTAGATGAAGTAAACAAATTGCGAGTTGGGGTAATTTGGGGAGCAGGAATAGGTGGGTTGGAAACTTTTCAAGAGGAAGTCTTAAATTTTGCCGCTGGTGATGGCTCTCCAAGATTTAACCCGTTTTTTATTCCTAAAATGATTGCAGACATTGCTCCAGCAAACATTTCCATCAAGCATGGCTTTATGGGACCAAATTACACAACCGTATCCGCATGTGCGTCTTCGGCAAATGCGATGTTTGATGCCCTAAACTCTATACGCCTGGGGCATTGCGACGTTGTAGTTACGGGAGGAAGTGAAGCTGCCGTTACTATAGCTGGTATGGGTGGCTTTAATGCCATGCATGCCTTATCAACTAGAAATGAAAGTCCAGAAACAGCCTCTCGTCCTTTTGATGGATCTAGAGATGGATTTGTTCTTGGTGAAGGTGCTGGTGCATTGGTTTTAGAAGAATATGAGCATGCTAAAAAACGAGGCGCAAAAATTTATGCCGAATTTGTTGGAGGAGGCTTATCTTCTGATGCTTACCACATGACGGCTCCTCACCCAGAAGGGATTGGAGTTATAGCTGTTATGAAAAATTGTTTGGAAAATGCTGGACTAAACCCAGAAGATGTAGACCATATTAATACACATGGGACCTCTACACCTTTAGGTGATGTAGCCGAACTTAAAGCAATTTCAGACGTTTTTGGTAGTCATGCAAAAAACATAAATATTAATTCAACAAAGTCCATGACAGGCCATTTACTAGGTGCCGCAGGTGCAATAGAGGCCATTTCGGTAATCTTAGCAATGGAACACGGCATAGTGCCCCCCACAATTAATCATTCTATTGTTGATGAAAATATTGATCCTAAATTAAATTTAACATTGAATAAAGCTCAAAAAAAAGATGTTAAAGTTGCTATGAGTAATACGTTTGGTTTTGGCGGTCATAATGCATGTGTAGTATTCAAAAGATTAGATTAATATCCGATTGAAACGTATTCGAAACATATTAAATTCCCGTTCTAAAAATAGCGGGGATTTTTTTATACAATTAACTAAAATTTTAGGATTTAAACCCAAGCAGATCGTTATTTATAAAACGGCCTTCACGCATCGTTCTATGAATATAAAAGATAGAGGAGGGAACGCGATTAATTATGAACGATTAGAATTTTTGGGCGATGCTATGCTAGGAGCTGTTATTGCATCGCATTTATATGTAGAAGTTCCTAGTGGGGACGAAGGCTATTTAACAAAAATGCGATCTAAAATAGTAAGCAGAGAACATTTAAATGAACTTGGAAAAGACTTAAATCTCCTAAACCTAATAGAAAGCAAAATAGCATCAGCTCAATTTGGTGATAATATTAATGGTAATTTATTCGAAGCCCTGGTAGGAGCAATTTTTTTGGATAAGGGATTTAAGTATTGTGAGAAGTTTATTTACAAACGAGTTATAATTCCTTATGTTGATATTGCCCAATTAGAAGGCAAGGTTATTAGCTATAAGAGTTTATTGATTGAATGGTGCCAAAAGGAAAAGAAAACATTCAATTACAATGTTTATGAAGATTCGGGCAATGATGAGGTTAGACACTTTTCGGTAAAATTATCGGTGGACAATAAAGTTGTTACAAAAGCAAGAGCTACTTCAAAGAAAAAAGCAGAAGAAAAAGCTTCAAAGAGAGCCTTTTTTGTGTTTCAAAGTAAAATGTCGCGGTAACTTTTATAATATTGAAAACTTAAGAATAAACTACAACGATTTAGTTAGTAATTCTTATTAAGATTAAGAAAAACTTATCTCATTAAATATTTTAAATATTATATTTACATCGATTTATATAAGTTATGGCTGTACACAAACTTATTCTTGATGATATTTTTGAAGAAGGATTATGCACGTTAATTGCTATACATTGCACCATTGAGGATTATCGTTTGGCATATCTTCTCAATAAGTTTTTAGGGATAAATTTAATCAGAAAAAAATCTGATTTAGATTTTAACGGTGGAAAAACCGCTTACTCTATCTATAAATGGGAGGACAACAAACAACTTTTAACTTGGAATTTAGTATCAAATGTTTGTAAATTAAATGATTATACAAAAAGTGATTTAGGACTGTTTTTTGAGGCCTCTCAAAGTATAACAAAAACATTTAATTTAGTACCTGAATTAAAAAGTGTAAATTATCTATTGAAAATAGATGATGAGTTTAATGCTTCAAAAGAAAAATATATTATTAATACCATATTAAGTATTCCACAAATCGCAACAGCTTACACTATTGACGCAAGTCTATTAAAATCTAAAGACAATTTAATTTTCAACTAATGCCAATAAGAAAGAAAACCAAAATAGTGGCCACATTAGGGCCAGCAACTAGCACCAAAGAAATTTTGAAAGCAATGCTTGATGAAGGCGTTGATGTATTTAGAATAAATTTTTCGCATGCCGATTATACTGATGTAGCAGAGCGTATTAAAATGATACGTGAACTTAACGAAGAATATGGATATAATGCTGCTATTTTAGGCGATTTACAAGGGCCAAAGCTTAGGGTAGGCGTTATGAGGGAAGATGTTGTGGTTCATCCAGGTGATGAAATTATTTTTGCAACAGGCAAACGTTTTGAAGGCACCAAGGATCGTGTGTATATGACTTATGATCGGTTTCCACAAGACGCAAAACCCGGTGAGCGTATTCTGTTAGATGATGGAAAATTGATTTTTGAAGTGATTTCAACCAATAAGGAAAATGAGGTAAAAGCAAAAGTTATACAAGGGGGGCCTTTAAAATCGAAAAAAGGAGTCAATCTACCAAACACTAATATTTCACAACCGGCTTTAACCGAAAAGGATATTGAAGATGCTATTTTTGCGATTAAACAAAAAGTGGACTGGTTAGCGTTATCATTTGTTCGTCATGCAGAAGATTTAATGCAATTGCGGGATTTGATTAAAAAGCACAGTACTGAAAAAATTCCAATTATCGCTAAAATTGAAAAACCGGAAGCCGTTGAAAATATTGATAAAATTGTATCATATTGTGATGGTATCATGGTGGCTCGTGGAGACCTTGGTGTTGAAATTCCAGCCGAGGAAGTTCCGTTAATTCAAAAACAATTGGTGTTAAGAGCCAAAAAAGCAAGAATACCAGTAATCATAGCAACACAAATGATGGAAACCATGATTTCCAGTTTAACACCAACAAGGGCAGAGGTTAATGATGTTGCAAACTCTGTTATGGACGGTGCAGATGCGGTTATGCTATCGGGCGAAACTTCTGTGGGGAAATATCCAGTTCAAGTAATTAAGCAAATGGCCAACATCTTAAAAAGTGTTGAGGGATCCCCATTAATTAAAGTGCCACAATTACCACCACATATTCGAACCAATCGATACATAACAAAATCCATTTGCTATCACGCAGCGAACATGGCTAATGAAATTAATGCAAAAGCTATTTCAACACTAACAAATAGCGGGTATACAGCATTTCAAATTTCTGCCTGGAGACCATTATCTCATATACTGGTTTTTACATCTAATAAACGGATATTAACGCAATTAAGTTTACTTTGGGGGGTTAAAGCATTTTATTACGATAAATATGTGAGTACAGATGAAACCATTGAAGACGTAAACAATATTGCTTGTAAAATGGGATATTTAGAAGAGGGAGATATGTTAGTTAGTTTAGCAGCCATGCCAATTCAAAGTAAGGGAATGGTAAACACGCTGCGAGTTACCGAAATAATTTCTTGCCCCATTTAAAAAATCAATATTTTATAGACATAAAACCTCGAGGAGACAATCCAAAAGGAGCTCTTTTTTATTTAGGCACTCCCATAAGTGTACAAACACTTGTAATATCAATTAAATTTCCATTTGACTGATATTTTTCATGTTTTTACGTATGGCATTATTAAGAACAGTTATCGTAAAAGAAAGTAAAGAAGATCTAGAGCGTCTTCGCAAATCTGCTAAATCCCATCGGGTAAAACACGCTTACTTTTTTTGCTTTTAAAGCAATCAAAACGAATTAACACTCAGAAAGAGTTAGCGTTATACCTTTGTGCAACATTTGAGAAATTCCGTTGCAAGTTCAAATATTTTACCTACTCTTTGACGTTAGTAACGTAAAAAGATATGATATCATCCTTTGGTTCAAAAGAAACCGAAAAGATTTGGAACGGAATCCGAGTTAAGAAAATGCCGATTGAAATTCAGAATGTTGGACGTCGAAAATTGAGAATGCTGAACAACTCGCAGAGCATTGCGGATTTGCGAATTCCACCATCAAACCGGCTTGAAAAACTGACTGGGAAATTAAGTGAATTTTATAGTATTCGAATTAACAAACAATGGGGAATTATCTTCATTTGGGAAAAGGGAAACGCAAGCAAAGTGGAAATAATTGATTATAACTAAAAAAATAATAAAATGGAAAAGTTAGCAAATGTACATCCAGGAGAAATTTTAAATTACGAATTTCTTGAGCCTCTTGAAATTACTGCATATCGACTTTCGAAGGATTTAAAAATTCCACAAACCCGAATTTCAAAAATTATAAAAGGAAACCGTCGAATTACAGCAGACACAGCTCTACGATTGAGTAAATATTTTGGAAATTCTGCCAAATTTTGGCTTGGAATCCAAGATGATTATGACATTGAGGAGGAAAAGGAAACGAAAGAATCGGAACTAAACGACATAAAACATTACAAAAATAAAAACATTGCCTAACAAAGCCGTGTAAAAATAATTGCTTGGTTCTTGCCTATTTGTTTTCTTTTACCAACTTAGTTCTAGCCCACGCAACGTTCCATACACAATCACGATGTAAGCGAATCAAGTATTCGTAGATGGGCTAAAGTCTATTCAGGATTGGGATGAAAAGCACTGCTCAAGATTTCAAACGGAGGCAAACGCAGAATGGTTGTTACTCCAGAGACCCATAAAGGTTTAGAGCAGAAATTAAACGACAGTACAGCCCCTTTGTCGGGCTATAACGATGCTTTGCGTTGGGTAGAATTTGAATATGGCAAACGTTTTAAATACAATACCTTACGAAGCTATATGAAAAGGCTTTTTGGTTCCAAACTAAAAGTTTCCAGAAAATCCCATTGTAAAAAAGAGGATAACGCCGAAGAGGTTTTTAAAAAACTTCTGAAAAGCACCTTATTATATCGTGTTTAAAACTTTCATTAGTCTATTTAAATCGCCTTTGGAATGATTTGCGGTTATAACTATTCTACTCATAAGACCTTTATAGTTTGGGTACTTGAAGTTCGCAATAATGATATTATTCTTATATAGCTCATTATAAACGCCCTCATTTTCACAGTAAATAACAGGGTAGTTTTTACTGAATTTAAAGGTTGTTTTCAATTTTAGCCCCTTAAACAAAAACTCCAAATTCGCTTCAAGTTTTTTATGCTGTACTTTAATTAAATCTTGAGATAAGATATAGGCTTCCAAATATGCTGGGTTGGCACAAGATGACGAAATAAAAAGGATTTCATTTTTTATGGCATCAATAAAGTCTATGTCTGATGCTATAATTCCTCCGGAAATTCCTAAGGCTTTCCCTAATGAAGCTATCATTATTTTTCTAACCAGGTTCTTGTTAGAGATCGTATTAAAAATACCTTCCCCTTGCTTTCCAACAATCCCTAAACTATGTGATTCGTCCACCAAAAGTGTAATTCTTTTATGTGAAGAAATAGTGTTTAAAAACTCAAAGGATGTGGGTTCTACTTCAAGTCCTAAAATAGCATCAGCGGTGATTACAATATCCTCCTTAATATTGTTAAGCAAATTTGGATGTAATTTGTTCTCATTAAATAAAGGCAAGCTGTTACTTTGTAGTATAGCCGGATGTGTTTTTGGAAAATGATAAAATGTATTTTTCGTTTTTGATAAATGGTCCAAAACCAAGATTCCAGCTAATGTTCCTGACGATGTAGTAACCGAGTCTTCAGCGCCTATTTGCTTTGCAAATACTTCTTCGACCTCCTTAAAAATTGATAATTTAATATTAGAGTTTCTAGAACTCCCGTAAAAAGAACCCCATTTAACAAGGCTTTGTGCCAAAGTTTTTTGAAAACACGTGTTTGTAGGAAGGCCCAAATAGGCTGTGCCACCAAAATATAGACATTCTTCTCCTTCAATTTGTATGGTTCGATCTGGAAAACTATCAACAATCATAAACAACTAAATTAAAGTAACTCCTATGCCATTTAAACTGCTATATTCTGTAACACCTTCTTTAATGGTAACCCCTTTACCAATATCTGTTGCTAACAACATGGCGCCATCCATGTCCACATAATCTAAAAGAGGGAGCAAATGCGCTATGGCCGATATCCCAACTGATGACTCAGTCATACATCCAACCATCGTTTTCATCCCTAAACTCTTTGCATGGTTAAGCATTCGCCTTGCAGGGGTTAAACCTCCACATTTTACTAACTTCACATTTATTCCATGAAAATGATTATGGCATTTAACAATATCTTCTTCAATTTGGCAGCTTTCGTCAGCTATAATGGGTAATTTAGATTTATTATATACTTCTTTGTGCTCACTCCAATTATCAGCTTTTAAAGGTTGTTCTAAAAATTCAACGCCGAGCTCCTTTAAGACGATGGAATTCTTGATGGTTTCATCAACCGTCCATCCACAATTGGCATCGATCCTAAATACAGCATTTGTATGTTTACGCAGTTCCTTAACTATTTTTATATCTTCTTTTGTCCCCAGTTTTATTTTATAAATAGGCCATGGCATTTCATTCATTTTAGAAACCATTTTATCAATAGAATCTATGCCAATCGTATAGTCTGTTAAAGGATTGTTTTTAATATCATAATTCCAAAGCTCATATAGCTTTTTGCCTTTTTTTCGAGCATATAAATCGTTATAAGCCAAGTCCAATGCACATAACGCAAACATATTATGTTGTAAATGTGGATACATTTGATCCCAAAATTCATCCGGAGTTATATTTTGGACGACTTCAATTTTAGTTTTAAGAGCCAGAATATCATCCGTCATTTTTTGTAGCGTAATACCATAATAAGGGTTTGAAGTTGCTTCGCCATAACCCGAAAAACCACCTTCTTTTAATTCAACTATTAAACTGGGTTGTACATCATACGATTCCCTTGAAATGGTAAACGTATGTCTTAATTTTAGTTCGAACGGTCTTAAAATTACCTCCATAAAATGTCTTTTTAGTATGCATGAAAGTTAATAAAATTATACCTTTGAAAATAACGAAACCTTAAATTTATGCCACTAGTTTCACCGCTTTCAGCAGACCACGATTTAGAGACAAAAAACCTCGCCGAATTTTTTAATGAGACCCTTGGGTTTTGTCCAAATTCGGTATTAACCATGCAGCGAAGACCTGCTATTAGTAAGGCATTTATTAATTTAAATAAAGCCGTTATGGCTAATGATGGCAAGGTTACTTCTGCTTTAAAACGTATGATTGCTTGGGTTAGCAGTAACGCCACTGGTTGCCGATATTGTCAAGCACACGCTATTCGAGCCGCAGAACGTTATGGCGCAGAGCAAGAACAATTGGATAACATCTGGGAATACAGAACACATCCAGCTTTTAACGATGCGGAACGTGCTGCCTTGGATTTTAGTTTAGCAGCCTCACAAGTGCCAAATGCGGTTGATGAAACCATTAAAAATCGTTTATATCAATATTGGGATGAAGGGGAGATTGTCGAAATGTTGGGTGTTATTTCTCTTTTTGGCTATTTAAACCGATGGAATGACAGCATGGGAACAAGTATTGAAGATGGTGCTGTTGAAAGCGGAACTCAATATCTTGGAAAACATGGTTGGGAAAAGGGGAAACATGTTTAGGTTTTATTTTTCCCCACCAACCACAATCACAATTTCTCCCTTTGGTGGTTTGTTGCTATAATACTCTAAAACTTCTTTTGTGGTTCCGCGAATGGTTTCTTCGTATAATTTGGTGAGCTCTCTTGATACAGAAACGGGCCTGTCGTGTCCAAAATACTCACAAAAATGAGTGAGTGTTTTAATCAATTTATGGGGAGATTCATAAAAAATAATGGTCCGGGTTTCTTCTGCTAATAGCATTAATCGTGTTTGACGTCCTTTTTTAACAGGCAAAAACCCTTCGAACACAAACTTATCGTTTGGCAACCCAGAATTTACCAACGCCGGCACAAATGCTGTGGCTCCCGGTAAACAATCTACTTCAATACCATGTTCTATACAAGCGCGAGTTAATAAAAAACCGGGATCGGATATTGCCGGCGTACCAGCATCGCTAATTAATGCTATTGTCAAACCACTTTTTAGTTTTTGAATAAGGTTTTCTACCGTTTTATGCTCATTATGCATGTGGTGAGACTGCATAGGTGTAGTAATCTCAAAATGTTGTAGCAATTTCCCAGAAGTCCGGGTATCTTCGGCCAAAATCAAATCTACTTCTTTTAAAACTTCTACAGCTCTAAAAGTTATATCTTTTAAATTTCCAATAGGTGTAGGAACTATGTATAGCTTACTCATGCATTAAACTTAGTCGCAATTATTTCCATAAAACGCTCTTCAATGTCTTCTTTTCCAATCCAATTATTATAGTCTGGTTTTATAACTTTTTGAATGAGCTTACTGGCTTCAATAAAACTACCTGCTGTATTTATTTGAGAAATAACCCGCTCGAAGTCTTCACTTTTTCCATCAAACAATTGTTTTATAAATGCTAACTTGTCATTTAGGTCAATATTTAATGATCTTCTTTTTAGTTTATCATTCAGCGATTTTTTTTCATCTGCAAATCCGTTTTGACTTTTAGATTTGGGTTCAAAAACAGGTGTCTCCTTAAAATTGGCCATAAGGTGTTCCAAGTCGTTTTTATAATATTGCTTTTTTTGTAAGGGCGAATCCAAAATAGGGTTTTCTTCATCTCCCTCTAAAGGCATCTGTTCAACCATGTCTCTAATTGTTTTCATGCCAGGCTGCATAATAGAATCTTCTTCTGCCTCATCAAGATTAATATAAATTTTATCTTCGACTTCTATGGTATCACTTAAGGTATTGTTAAACGCTGTATCCAGCATTCCAAAAAACGAGGAATCATTTCCAATAGAAGGGATGTCCTCTTCGAAATTTTCGTGTGCAAATTTCAATACCGACAATTTTTCAAATAGAACTAATATTTCTGCGTGCATTTTAACAACATCTTCCTTCCCTTTTAATTTTAGAATTCTGTGCGCTATACTCATCAATTCAGCTTCTAGCTTCTTCTTCATTATTTTAAATTTTAGAATTATATTATTTGAGCTTTTATTTTTAATAAATTTACGTCACCTTTATACAAACGAATAATTGATTTGTTTTAGTGTTAAAATTACAAAATGTTTCTCGAAAATACCGTAAATCATAAAGAACAATTTGGGTGGATTGAAGTAATCTGTGGCTCTATGTTTTCTGGAAAAACGGAAGAATTAATCCGAAGACTTAAGCGTGCGCAATTTGCTAGACAAAAAGTTGAGATTTTTAAGCCTGCTATTGATGTGCGCTACAATGAAAATATGGTCGTCTCGCATGATGCCAATGAAATACGATCCACGCCAGTTCCTGCTGCTGCGAATATTCCTATTTTGGCCGATGGTTGTGACGTTGTTGGAATTGATGAAGCTCAGTTTTTTGATGATGAAATTGTACGCATTTGTAACGATTTGGCCAATAAAGGGGTTCGTGTTATTGTAGCGGGCCTGGATATGGATTTTAAAGGCAACCCCTTTGGCCCCATGCCCAGTTTAATGGCCACTGCCGAATATGTTACTAAAGTGCATGCAGTATGCACAAGAACAGGTAATTTGGCGCAATATAGTTATCGAAAATCTAAAAATGATAATCTGGTTCTTTTAGGTGAGGTGGAGGAATATGAACCCTTAAGCAGAGGCGCATATTATAAAGCAATGATGCGCGATAAAGTTCGTAATATGAAGGTTAATGACCCAGAGGAAGTGACTTCAAAAGCCAAAAACACGGATGCCAAAAGCCAATGAAACTATCCTTGAAATTGATTTAAAAGCTCTGAAACATAATTTTGAGCATTTAAAATCGAAAACTAAACCTGAGACCAAAATTTTAGGAGTTGTTAAAGCGTTTGCTTATGGTAGCGACGCCAAAGAAATTGCAATCTATTTACAAGAACTGGGTATAGATTATTTTGCAGTTGCGTATGTGCACGAAGGAGTTGCTTTACGGCAAGCCGGAGTTGCAAAGCCTATTTTAGTATTGCATCCGCAAGCCATAAATTTTCGGCTATTAATCGAACATTGTCTTGAACCAAGTTTATACAATGTTAAGATTTTTAATGAATTTATCGATGTAGCTTCTAACGAAAACCAAACCAATTATCCTGTTCATATTAAATTTAATACAGGTTTAAACCGCTTAGGGTTTGAAAAAGCAGATGTCGATTATTTAATTTCTAAATTGGGCAAAACAACATCTGTAAAGGTGGCATCCCTGTTTTCACATTTAGCAGCAAGTGAAGATTTGAACGAAAAAGAATTTACCTTAAATCAAATAAAATCATTCAGCCATATTTCAAAAGACTTTATTTATAAGCTTGGTTATAAACCTATGCTTCATATATGCAATACCTCTGGAATACTTAATTATCCGACTGCTCATTTTGATATGGTTCGCACAGGGATTGGTTTATACGGATTTGGAAATTCAGAAAAAGAAAACAAACACTTCAAACCAATAGCCACTTTAAAAACCATAATTTCTCAAATACATACCATTGAAAAAGGCGAATCTGTGGGTTATAATAGAGCCTATAAAAGCGATACCTTTATAAAAACGGCAACGTTACCCATTGGTCATGCCGATGGCATTGGAAGGCAGTACGGTAATGGCAAAGGGTTCGTAACCATTCATGGCCAACAAGCACCAATTATTGGTAATGTTTGTATGGATATGATCATGGTCAACATCACTTCTATTGATTGTAATGAAGGTGACGAAGTAATCGTCTTCGGGCCCGATAATTCCGCAGAACGATTAGCCGAAAAAATCAATACCATTTCTTATGAACTTATAACAGGTATTTCACAACGCGTAAAACGCTCTTACTTAACATGAGGATTTTCGCAAATAGCATTCCTTAATTTTTTTTGACTATTTTAGTAACTCACTAACTAAAATTTATAATCATGTTAAAAGAATTTAAAGATTTTGCAATGAAGGGCAACCTTGTTGACATTGCCGTAGGTTTTGTAATGGGTGCTGCATTCAAACAAGTGGTAACATCATTTACTGGTGGTATTGTGTCTCCATTAATTGGTTTAATTTTCAAGGCCAACTTCAACGATTTAAAATGGGTTATTTCTGAAGGCGTAGCAGATGAAGTAGGAAAAATTACGGGAGAAGTTGCAGTACTTTATGGTTCTTTTCTTACCAATGTGATTGATTTTATAATAGTTGCTTTTGTTATGTTTATGATTATTAAGGGTATAAACAAAACCAAGAAAAAAGAAGAACCAGCTCCCGAAGCCCCAAAAGGACCTTCACAAGAAGACCTATTAACAGAAATAAGAGATTTACTAAAAAAATAACTATTTGTTAAATAAATAACATTGTGTTATTTGTTGTTAAAAGGGCCTCGTTTTAAAAAATGAGGTCCTTTTTTTGATTTATAAAATAGAATTAATCCCTAATTTTGCCTACTTAAATTTTTTAAAATAAAACACATGAAAGTAGCTGTTGTTGGCGCCACTGGGATGGTTGGCGAAGTCATGCTAAAAGTACTTGCAGAACGTAATTTTCCAATTACCGAATTACTATTGGTTGCCTCAGAACGTTCTGTAGGCAAAACGTTAATCTATAAAAATAAGGAATATACTGTAATTGGTTTAGCTGCTGCTGTGGCTGCAAAACCACAAATTGCCATATTTTCAGCTGGAGGCGATACGTCTTTAGAATGGGCGCCTAAATTTGCTGAAGTTGGCACAACAGTTATTGATAATTCATCTGCCTGGAGAATGGATCCTACTAAAAAATTAGTAGTTCCCGAAATTAATGCAACCGAATTAACTAAAGAAGATAAAATAATCGCTAACCCAAATTGCTCAACTATTCAACTGGTTTTGGCCTTATCTCAATTACATAAAAAATATAAAATGAAACGCGTTGTGGTTTCAACATATCAATCGGTTTCTGGTACAGGTGTAAAAGCCGTTAGACAATTGGAGAATGAAATTGCCGGCATTGATGGAGATATGGCGTATCCTTACCCAATAAGCAGAAATGTATTACCGCATTGTGATACATTTTTAGAAAATGGCTATACTAAAGAAGAAATGAAATTAGCCAGAGAACCTCAAAAAATATTTAACGACAAAACATTTTCAGTAACGGCTACTGCGGTTCGTGTTCCTACATCTGGAGGACATTCAGAAGCCGTAAATGTTCAGTTTGAAAATGATTTTGAGTTATCAGAAGTCCGTAAACTGCTTAGCGAAACTCCTGGTGTGATCGTTCAAGACAATCCGGCAACAAACTCTTACCCAATGCCTATATTTGCACATAATAAGGATGAGGTTTTTGTGGGGCGTCTTAGACGGGATGAAACCCAACCAAACACATTGAATATGTGGGTTGTTGCTGATAATTTACGCAAAGGGGCCGCAACTAACGCTGTTCAAATTGCTGAATATTTGGTAGCAAATAAATTGGTTTAATAAGATTGATTGTCAATTATTAGTCATAAAAAAGCTTGTTTCCCTGAACTTGTTTCAGGATCTTATTGAGAAGTCGTTGATTATCAGAGGTTTTAAGATGCTGAAACAAGTTCAGCATGACGTTTAAATAAGCAGACATCACACAAAACAGATATTCTTAAAAAAATAAACCATTTAACTAAAAAAGCAACAATGAAGATTTTAAAAACCATACTCCTGTCGTTAACCATTGTACTTACGTTTGCTTCTTGTGATAAGAAACCATCTAAAGAAGCTATAAAATTCAATAATGCCTTTAAAGATGTTATGGCCGTTCATGATGACGTGATGCCCAAAATGAACGAAATGGGCAAATTATCAGCTGACCTAAAGGCAAAAGTTGATACTACTGCAGCTGGTAGAACGTATCAAAAAGCATTGGATTCATTAGGTAAAGCCCATACCGTTATGATGAAATGGATGGAAGATTTCAGCAATAAATTTCCGTATGCCGAGGACCGTTTAAAAGGCAAATCGACCGAAGAAATTCTAAAAGAGACAGATGCCCTTAAAAACGAGAAAACAACTATTGATGCTGTACGCAATTCTGTAAACGGCAGTATTAATAATGCTAAAACAGTTTTGGATAAATAAAAATTTTAACCAAACTATACTAAACCATAAGCTTCTACTAGTATTTTTTGTGTAGGAGCTTTTTTTGTTTGTTTTAATTGCCTGTAAAAAGAACTCTCAGAAAAAATTGCTGTTGTGAATTACCCTAAAACAAAAACTGTAAATACTCATTTAAAGAAAATATGAACAATAAAAGGATTTTTATATTTTTATTACTAACCATTGTTTGGTCTTGGACTTTTTGGATAATTGGTTTGGATTATCTAGCAGAAGGTATCACCCAAGAAACAATCGGTAAATTTTTAATTTTTTTTTCATGGGCGTTTATGGCCCAACTGCTAGTGCTATTGTAACCACTATTTTATTTGACGGTTTTAAAGAAGTCTTGAATTTACTCAAGAAACTATTTATTTGGAATGTTCCATTAAAAAACTATTTATTCATTATTCTCTTACCACTAATTTTTGTCATTATTGGAATTGGACTTTATAACTTATTCATTGGAGATATTGGAAGTTTTGATATAATGGCTTTTCTTTCTATTCCTACCATATTATGGGCTGGTTTTTACGCTGGACCAGTAGGAGAAGAATTGGGCTGGCGAGGTTTTTTACTTCCCGAATTTCAAAAACAATTTTCGAACTTGAAAAGTGCAATTTTAATTGGAATGATTTGGTTTGTTTGGCATATACCGTTATTCTGGGCTCCTTTTGGAACTTTGGTTAGTGGAGAAGACATTTTAATTTTACCCGTAATCATATACTTTATAATGTTAACCTGTTTGTCAATAATAATAACTTGGCTGGTAATTAATTCCAAAGGAAGTGTTCTAATTGCAATCTTGTTTCATTTATCAATCAATGCAGGAATAGCATTGTTATTTTTTCCTGAGCTGAATATGGATTTCAAAAAAGTACATTTATTGTCCAGTATAGGAATCCTAATATTTACTGGAATATTGATTACGAAAAATAAATTAAAAACGAGTGCCAACAAAGACGTGTGTAATTAATTGCTTGGTTCTGGCTTACTTACAAAAATCCTCGCGGATTTTCTATTCGATTTTAATTTGCTGAATTAGTTGCTTAACCACGCAATTAATTATACACGTTGACACCTATCCTGCAACTTTAATTACTACTAGCAACAACCATGACGACCGTGTAGTTCCCACACACAGTTTTAAATTTGCGGCTGAATTACAACGCAAACAAACAGGAGACAATCCAGTGCTAATTCGTGTTGAAATCAATGCCGGTCATGGCGTCGGAGCTCCTATAAGTAAAACCATTGAGCTATATACCGCTCTTTTTGGTTTTACTACATTATACAATATGGGATATAGGGTGCTTCCCAATAAAATGAGTCATAATTTAAAATGTGAAATCCTATAATTCTTTTAAAAAGCCGTAGAGGTTTCGAGCCATTTATTTATGTTATTTTTGCCATATGCTGCAAGTAAAAAATATTTCTTTTAGTTATAAAAATAATCCTGTTCTTCAAAATATAAGTTTTGAAGTTAAACAAGGTGAACACCTTTCCATTATTGGTGAAAGCGGCTCAGGAAAAAGCACTCTTTTAAAATTACTTTACGGTACCTACGACTTAAATAATGGTGAGATATTTTGGAAAGACCACGCTATTTTAGGCCCGAAATCCAACCTAATTATTGGTCCGGAATACATGAAATATGTGGCTCAAGAATTTGATTTAATGCCATATATTACCGTTGCTGAAAATATTGGTGACTTTCTTTCAAATTTTTATCCAGAAAAAAAACAAGAACGCATTACTGAACTTTTAAACGTTGTGGAATTAGAAGCATTTGCTAACACCAAAGTAAAATTGTTAAGCGGTGGACAAAAACAGCAGGTTGCATTGGCCAGGGCCATTGCCAAACAACCCGAAATTTTATTATTGGATGAACCCTTTAGCCATATCGATAATTTTAAAAAACAATCGTTACGCAGGAGTTTATTTAATTATTTAAAGCAAAACCAAATTACGTGTATAGTAGCAACCCATGATAAGGATGATGTGATTTCTTTTTCTGATTATATGATTGTACTACACGATACGCATGTTTTGGCTTATGATAGTCCGAAAAACTTATATAATAATCCAGAAAGTAAGCTTATAGCATCCTTTTTTGGAGAATTTAATGATCTCAAATCTTATGGGATTATATATTCGCATCAACTAAAAGTGGATGAAAAATTAGGTTTAAAAGTAATAGTGACGCAGTCTTATTATAAGGGAAACTATTATTTAATCGAAGGGGATTTGAATGGAGAAAAAGTCTTTTTTGAAAATTCCTCTGAAATTGAAAGTGATAAAACAGTGTTTTTAGCTATTACCAAAAACTCAACAGTTTTCAAAAACCTGTGAGGTATGTCGCGTTAGACCGAAATAGCATAGGCACTATAAAATCCATGATGTGTTATAGAAAACGAATCATTTTGCTCCTCATTGTTATAAAACAGTTTTGGCACCCCTATTTCATTTTTTAAAATTCTTAATTCATTAACTGGAGTGTTTTTTAATTTCGAAAATGATAACAGCAGTCTTTGCCTCGTTAAATTAGATCGAATTTTATAAGAGGTGTTTTCAATTTTAAAATTATAGTTTATGCTTGATCTGGTTTTTTCTGAATATGCCAAAGTATTTATAAAATCATCGGTGATTTCAGATTTGGTTACATATTTATTTCCGTCAATACAAACCAAACCATCATTTTTAGAAGCCAAATCACATCTTAATATTTTCGGGTTAAAAAAACGCACTCCATATTTCTGCACATAAATTTTATAAGCAGCTTCTTTTATGCTCCAAAGTAACCAAACCATTTGAGATTCATCTTCAGAATTTAAAATAAACTGTTGTTCTTCTTTTGTAAACACCTTATCTAAAAACCCTGATCTTTTCCAATTGGATTGTAAAGCTGCCGTTTTTAAATCAACAATATCATTGCCTATCATTTTGCTGCCAATTTCTCATTTACAATATCCATAGCGGCTTTTACTGATAGCATTTTTTCCATGTCCTCATTTTCAATTCTAATATCAAATACCTCTTCAACATCTAAAATAACATCCACCAAATTGGCAGAATTAATTTTTAAATCTTTGACAAAATCAGTGTTTTCAGATAAGTTCTTGAAGGCTTCTTCATCTTGAATGTAAGGTTCTACAATTGTTTTTAGTTTGGCAATTAATGCTTCTTTTTCCATATAAATATTAAACTGTATAAGTTTTAAATATAACACATCCGTTTACATCGCCAAAGCCAAAACTTGCTTTTGCCGCAATATTAACTTTCGTTTTTAATAATTCTTTAGGTATTTTTTCTTCAGAAATTAAACTTGAAATCTCTGGGTGCACATCTTCACAATTTATGTTTGGAAAAATAAATTGCTCTTTCAACTGTAAAACAGTAGCGACACTTTCAATACTTCCAGCAGCAGCTAAACAATGCCCAACCATCCCCTTTAATGAATTGATATAGGGGAAATCTACTCCTTTTCTATGCAATGCTTTGGTCCAATTTTCAATTTCCAAACTATCTTTTGACGTCGCTGTTAAATGACCATTAATAACGTCAATATCCTCCGCAGAAATTCCTGAATTTTCAATAGCTTCTTTTATGCAGCGCACTGCGGCCTCAGCATTTGGAGCCGTCATCGATCCTCCTTTACGTTGCCCACCAGAATTTACGGCACCACCCAATACCTCAGCATATATAGTTGCTTTTCGCTCTAAAGCACTTTCTAAAGATTCTAAAACTAACGCTCCTGCACCACTGCCAGGAACAAATCCGCTAGCAGATGCACTCATGGGTCTTGAACCTTGTTCTGGTGTATCATTGTGTTTATAAGTCATCACTCGCATGGCATCAAATCCTCCCCAAATGTAAGGACCATCATCACTGCAACTGCCTACCAACATGCGTATTGCTTTCCCTGACTGTATGCGGTCAAACCCTAAAATGATTGCTTCAGTTCCTGTAGTACATGCCGAAGAATTGGTGGTAACCTGATTACCTAAACCTAACATTCCCCCTAAAAAGGCACTCACTCCACTTGCCATAGTTTGCACCACAACGGTGCTTCCCAACCGTTTTACTTCTTTATTGTCAAGTTTATAAATAGCCTCTCTAAACTTTTCAACCCCAGAAGTTCCTGTACCAAAAACAGTACCGCTGTCGTAATCTAGTTCACTCTCGGCATCTACCGAAAACCCTGCATCTTTCCAAGCATCGACACCTGCCATACAGCCGTATAAAATCCCCGAACTATTAAATCCGCGCAATTGCAATGGCGTGAAATATTCTAATTTTTTTTCTTCTGAAACAATGGGGATACCCCCAATACAGCATGAAAAATCTAAATCTTTTAAATTTTGGTGATAAGCTATTCCTGAAGTACCCTTTTTGATAGCGTTTTTAAAACCCTTTAAACCAACACCATTTGGAGCAACAACTCCCATACCTGTAATAACAACTCTATGCCTCATTTGTTGTTGGTTTTATCATTCCTGAAATAGAGCCTCTACAAACCAATTCATTTTTTTCGTTTAACATCTTCACTTTACACCTTAATTTGTTAAATCGAAAGACTTCCTTTTCTGAAATAACGGTTACTTTCTCATTAGGAAACACAGGTAAAAAGAAATCTATTTGACTTGATGTTAAGGCTATTTGAAGATTTTTTTCATTGGATATTTTCTCCTTCAAAATATAAACCCCCAAACACACAACACCAATTTGCGCCATACATTCTGTTAGTATAACACCCGGTGTTATTGGGTTGTTTTTAAAATGGCCCTGATAGAAATAGTCGTCTGGTTTAAAAGTATAATTGCCTGTGATACCTTCATTAGAAATTATGGTCAACTCATCAACAAATAGAAAAGGGTGTTGATATGGTAATAAGGTTATGATTTGACTACTATTCATTTCTTTTATTTGTTAGACCTCACAGGTTTTAAAAACCTGTGAGGTCTCATAAACTATCAACTTATATGCTCGCCACCATCAACAGGAATAATGCTTCCATTAATCCAACTGGCTTCATCTTTACTCAGCAAATAAACGACATTGGCAACATCTTCAGGAGCTGTTAATCGTTGAAACGGATTTCGCAACAAGGTATGTTCTTTGACTTTTTCATTACCTGGAATCATTTGTAAAGATGCCGTATTGGTAACACCTGCCTGGATACAATTGGCTCTAATGCCGTAAGGTGCAAACTCTAAAGCTATATTTCTGGTCAGTGCTTCTAATGCCACTTTTGCAGCAGAGACCGCTGCATAGTTTTTCCATGCTTTGGCATTGCCCTCGCTAGTAAAACTGATGATTCTAGCATCTTTAGCAAATAGATTGGCTTCAAAAACAGCTTTAGTCCAATCGTATAAACTAATCGCCATCGCGTTGATGGTTAAAGTAAAGTCATCGTTTTTTAAATTTGGTTTATCATCTTGAATCATTGGTTTTAAATTGCCTTTAGCGATGCTATGTACCAGTGTTCTAATTTTTCCTTTTTTGCCTAAATGTTGCTGTAACTCAATAATTATTTCCTGTCGTTTTTCAGGATTTATGGCATCCATATTAAAAGATATAAACTGAATGTTTTCGGCTTTTATTTTGTTAAATTCAACCGTTATTTCTGCTTCTTGAAATCTTGAATTTCTATGAACTATGCAAATATTCATACCGTGAGCAGCCAGTTTTTTTGCAGTGGCCAAACCCAATCCACTTGAGCCTCCTAAAATAAGCGTCCAATAATTTTTATGTTCAAATTCTTTTACCATTCCAATAAAATACGTTGTGCTGAAAACCCTGGCCCAAAACTAAGCATTAACCCTTTGTCTCCTTTTGGTAATTTTTTGTCCATAAAACGCTCTAAAACATAAAGTACGGTAGCACTGCTCATATTGCCATACAATTTGAGAACTTCTTTGGTGTCGCCTATATTTTTTCCCAGAGAACCAAATAAATCCTCAACGGTTTGCACAATTTTTTTTCCTCCTGGATGAAAAATAAGATGGTCTATATCTTGCATGGAAATCCCATTTCTCTCTAAAAAAGGATGCACAATATTTGGAAAATGTTCGGCAATGGTTTCGGGCACCGTAATATCCAAAATCATTTGCAATCCTGTATTTACCAATTTAAAACCCATCATATGTTCGGCATCATAAAAATGGTACATGGCTTCGTCCTTAATTTCAGGACCTTCTTCGTTTTCATAGGAAGACAAAATAACACCGGCTGCCCCGTCTCCAAAAATGGCAGCACTTACAATATTTACCATCGAAAAATCGTCTAACTGAAAGGTGGCTGTTGGTGACTCCACAGCAATAACGACCGCTCTTTTGTTTGGATTTGCTTTTAAAAAATTCTTGGCATAAATAATGCCAGAAACACCAGCGGCACAACCCATTTCGGTAACGGGCAAACGAACAATATCCTGTTTCATTTTTAAGCGATTTATCAAATAGGCATCCAAAGATGGAATCATAATACCGGTACAACTCACTGTGATAATGTAGTCAATATCCTCTGGTTTAAGGTTTGCTTTTTCTAACGATTTTAAAAGAGCGTTTTCCGCAAGGGTAATGACTTCTCTAACGTAAATGTCGTTTTTTTCTTCAAAAGAAGTGTTTAAAAAGACATCTTCTGCATCCATAATGGAATAACGTCTATCAACACCGGCATTTTCAAAAATCTTGAGGACTTTACGTTTAAAACGATCCTCTTGACCCGACAGCCATATTTCTAAATAAGGCAAAATATCAGCGGTTGACCGAGTGTATTTAGGCAGTTGTTTTGCTACAGATATTATTTTTACGCTCATTAATTTTGAATTATCCATTGATAACGAAATGCCCATTTCCACTTGATTTGGGGCGTTACTTGCAATTTTTTTGAAAAGGACTTTAGTTCTTCACGTTTAAATCCACGCAAAATAGATGTTAATCCATCTTCAATAATCATTCTGTTTTTTATAGTTAGACATACTAATTTAAACAAATAATAAGCCATGGGATGCCGATACAAATCATTTACAATAATGCCTAACTTTGCTTTATTTTTTACTTTAGACAGAATATCGATAATTTGTTCGTCTATAAAATGATGCAAAAAAAGGGTTGATAAAACAAGGTCGTATTGTAATGTTTTAAATTCTTCTGAAAAAATATCACAATCTATAAAACTAATATCGCCATAATCTTTTGATAAGCGTCTTGCGTAAGCCATCGCATCTTTATTGGCGTCTAAACCAACAAGTTTGAATGTATAGCCTTCTTTTTTGGCAAATTGTGCTATTCTTCTAAGCATGTCTCCTCCACCACAGCCTAAATCTACAATAGTTATTGGCTTGTTTTTGGGATGCTCTTTAAGCACTTTTTTTAATGCACTAATCGTTACATGATTGCCTCCTAGCCATTTATTAATACTTGCTAATGTGTCTAGAGTATCGTGCAAAACGGCTCCTTGAATGGAAAAATCATCCATAATTTCAACGGCATTTGTTCTATGCTTTGTATTGATTAACAAGCTCATTTTACGACCATGGGTTTCCCGTGAGTTAGCTTTATGATTTTTGGCAATAGGCTTGGAATATGTTTAATTACAGGAATTAGCATTTCAGATAATTGATTTTTGCTAAATATGTTTGCCACAAAATGACCAACTTTTAATCGAGTTTTAAATTCTTTGTCCCAAGATTTTTGATAAGCCTTTTCCAATGCTAAGCGCGATTCAATTTTTCCTTGAAGATACTCAATAATTAAATGCGAAGCCATTTGTGCGCTCCTTATTGCCATACTCATTCCGTTTCCGCATAAAGGGTGAATCATACCCGCAGCATCTCCACACATAATAATATGATTTTCAATGGGACTTTTGTTTGAAAAGGAAATCTGACTTATGGTTAACGGCTCTTCAAAAATAGGTTGGGTGATTCTAAAGATAGATTTTAAATACTCGTTTTTAAATACCACTTTCTCCTGGAAATCTTCAATATCCTTATACCTCTTAAAAGCATCAAGACCCGTGATGTAGCAGAGATTAACAGTGTCATTTTCAACTTTTGAAACACCACAATAACCCCCTTTAAAATTGTGGAGGGCCACCAAACCCTTTGGAAAATTGCCTTTCGCATGCATCTTTACGGCCAAAAAGGGCGATTTCTGTTTTATAAAATCCCTGTCTAGTTTTATATCTAAAGAAGCGCGTTTACCATGGGCGCCAATTACAATGTTGGAATGGAATGTTTTATTTTTTGTTTGAACAGAAAAGACATCATTTAAAAATTGAATGTCGATTACCGAATCCCGAATGATTTTTACGCCATTTTGAATGGCCCTATTTGCTAATGCATTATCTAAAGTGTAACGGCTAATCCCGAAACCACCCAAAGGCAAAGGTGCTTTTATAAGTTTGTTTTTGGCTGTTGAAAGTTCAAATTTATTG
>TARA_R110000868_G_scaffold11201_3_pt1 | contig 27700 bp, 29 predicted proteins | sample TARA_R110000868 | Tara Oceans TARA_R110000868 (sample SAMEA4397489) | marine metagenome | biome: Polar Biome; feature: [SRF] surface water layer (ENVO:00010504); material: water (ENVO:00002006), including particulate matter (ENVO:01000060) such as... | depth 5 m | reverse complement strand
ATCGGCCATGCGCTCCTTGAAGCCGGCCATCGGCGTCTTGCGGCCAAGATTTTCACGCTCGGCGACATAGATCATTTCGTCCGTGATGATGCCGGCGCGGGCGAATTCATACTGGGTGACGGGGGCATCAGCGACCCCACGCATCGGCTTGTGCAGCCCGGGAAATTCGCGCGCCAGATATTTGCCCGAAGCGCCGCCATTATCGAGCGGGGTGACCGGACGCCCCTCATATTCCTCAACGCCGCCACGCTTCTTGATCCCGGCCAGACGCACGCGCGGCAGGCCATGCTCGACATCGATGGTGGCATTCGGGTCGCTGTAAGGCCCCGAAGTGTCATAGACGCGCACCGGCGGCTCATCCGCCGTCGGATGCAGATCAATCTCGCGGTGCGGAACCTTCAGGCCCGGCGCGGAGACCGGCGAGGTCCAGACGCGGCGCGAACCCGGCAGGGCGCCGGTGGTGACCTTGGGGGTCTCGAAGGAGGCTTGGGTGGTGGGCTTGTTCATGGGGGGTGTCCTAGAGGGTCGTAAAAGGGTGCAGACGAATGAGGAAAAACAGGGCCGCGACTGAAAGTCCGATATGGAGCGGTGCGAGAACCCAGCGGAAGATGAGACGGAGCGCGCGGGCCCAGCTCTGGAGGATTTTCAGATAGGCCGGCGAGGGTCGCCAGGTGAGAAAGGCATTCAGGCTGAACCAGACACAACCGCCTGCGAGGGCGAAGGTCAGCAGGTTCAGCCCATTCCCCAGATCGCGCGCGCCGGGCGAGACGAGCTGGATCGCAATCACCACCAGTCCGACCGCGCCGACAGGAAGGAAGACCCGCCGCCGCAGGCCGGGATCAGCGGTCAGGCGCAGAACCGTTTCGACGGGACGCGGTGCCTGGAACAACATCCACCCGGCCGCGCCAAGCCAGACCGTCGCCGCGGCCATGAGGATGAGCCAGGTGGAGACCGGCGCCGTCATCCGTCCAGCCCAAGCTCGGCCCGCACCTTCTTCGTCAGGCCGGCAGCGACCAGCCGGTGGCTCTCGCCGAGATAGTCGGCCAGCGTCGCGGTATCGAGGGTTTCAGGGCCGGTCCATTGCAGCCAGCTCATGCCGCGCGAGGCGAGATAAGGCGCGGGGCGCATGCCCGGTTCATCCTTGTAGATCTCGAACGTCATCGGCGAGCATTTGAACGAGATCGCGAAACCGTCGACATCCTTGGTCCAGCCGCCAACGGCAAACACCTTGCCGCCCACCTTCCAGACATGCGCATCGCCCCATTGCACGACCGTGCTCGTGGCGGGCAGCGTGCCGCAGAATGCATTGAATTCGGCTTCGTCCATGATCCGCTCCGTCCCGACGCCGGCATGACCCGGATCCGGTTCTAAGGGTGCTTCTCAGACCTGACACCTGTCAGGACGCCCCTCGGAAATCTGAAGGCGAGCATGCCGTGGCGGGGTGATTCTGGCAAGCGGCCGATCAATCACGACGGTATTGCGGCTCGGCACCCGCGGCCAGTTCCCGGGCCTGGGTCAGGGAGAGCGGTGCCATGTCCAGATAGTGACCCTCGCCGACCAAGCCCTGGATTTCGGGGCCGAGGGCAGCAATGATTTCGTCAATCCGGTCATAGTCTGGCAACGGAGTGAGGCCGATGAGCAAGATCATCCCTTGCTCATCCGGCTCCCCGCCTCCGGAAGGCGGGGCCATCAACCAGACCTCGGCAATTTCCGGTATCGGCCGCGCCGCACGCCCGATCGCCGCCAGCAATGAATCTCGCCCCGTTGAAATGGGCTCGAGCGCCGACAGGTCGGCGGCGGCGGCGCTGGTGCGCGTCAAAGGCGCCGCGCCGCGACCGCGCAGCCAGCGCACTTCTTCAACGCCGAGGAATTTTGCGAAGGGTGTCTCCGGGTTGAGATAGAGGAAGGCGTCGCCTCGGTGCGAATCCAGCACGGCCAGCACCGGTAGTTCCACCACTTCCATCTGCCCAGGCGGGCGCCGCGACAGGAAATCCAGCAGGCGCTGCTCGGTGTCGAAGACATTGAATACCGGCAGCCCCTCAAACTCGCTCACCGCGAAGGCCAGCATGACGCTGTCATCAGGAGCCGTTCCGCGAAACGATTCACCGATCTGCCGCCGGCCCTCGGTCGCAGCGTCCGGCACCACGGCAACAAACACACGCGACTCCAGCAATAGCTCATAGAATGCCGGGCGCAGGGCCGGGTCATCACCCCCGGCGACCAGGGCATGGTCCAACGCCGTTTCCGGGATCTGTGCCACGCCGCCGGCCGACAGGGTCGCGGCAGAGACCAGGGCCATGAGGATTATTTTGAGCATGTCGCTCCCCTTCGCCTGCAGGATGCACGGGACTGAGCTGCCCGCAACGGACCGAAGCATACACAATCTCTGCGTGATCGCGCTCACGTGCAATATGGTTAACGCGACCTATGGTTCTTGCTGAAGCAGCGAGAAAGGGGACGGCTATGCCCAATCAGTATCTTCTCTACGGGCCGACCAGCCAGGACAAGATCACGATTGAAGCGGCCGGGATGGCCGGTCATCAGATCGAACCGAAACTCTATCACCAGAATCCGGACCTCACCTTCGGCCCGATCGTCGAGCCGGACGATCACAGCCATTCTGTGACCCGCTGGACAATCACCGATCTCGGGCACGGCTATATCCTGGTATGCGCCGGCGCGGCGGCCGAGGGCACACCGGCCAGCTTGCGCTATGCGGTTTCAGCACAGCAGAACGGCGATCCGGTTGCAACCAGCGATGAACAAGAGGTGCCCTCCTATGGCAAGGAGGGTTTTTTCTACAAATTCCCCAATCTCTTCATCGGCTTTGGAGGTTAGCGCCATGAATATGCGCCAATCCCCGGCCAGCCTCGCCGCCATCCTGGCCGCAGCCATCATCGCCGGCCCGGCGCTGCCCGACGAACCGGCAAACCTCTCCGCCAGCGATGTTCCGGCCCCGGATGTCAGCATCCCGACCTATCCTGCCCTTGCCCTGCTCTCCCTCGACAGCTCGAAACTCGCCAATGTCAGCGATCTGCGCGATCTCGGGGTCCAGGTCGGCGGGTTGATGGATGCCGAGGGCAGCTTGCGCTCGGGCATCGCCTTTGGCGGCCGGCCCTATTGGTGGGTCAATCAGTATCTGACCCTGGAGGACTACCGCACCGAAACGACCTGGGCCGAACGGGTCGCCGCGCGGACGAATTTCAGTCTCGCGACAGTCGAAGCGGAGGGTGGCACCCGGCTCGGGCTCGGCCTGACGACCCAACTGCTGGACGGTCAGGACCCGCGCTTCGACACTGACAACCAGAACTGCATCAACGGTGCCCTGGTCGATTTCGCCGCTGCCGAGTTCCTGGTGCAGCAGGAGATACGCCGCCAGGTCAGTGCGGGCATGAGTGTGAGATTCCCCGGCGTGACGGTTTTTGACCCGACCGGCAATCCGGAGCATCGCGCGGCCCATGAAGAAATCACCGCTGCAGTCGACCGCGAGCGCGATGCTATCGTCCGGCAGGTGAATGCGGCGAGCCAGATCGAACGCGCTTCGACGGCTTATCGACGCTGTGGAGCATTGATGACCGCCCGTTTTGCCCGGCGCGACGCCTGGACGGTCGGTATCGGCGCCACTTTCCAGACCAGCGGCCAGTTCAGCGATCTCGACCAGGAGCAAATTTCGGCTTGGAGCGCCTATAGCCACGCCTTTAACCGGCGCGGGCGAAATCAACAGACCGAAAACCTTGGCTCGGCCTCGCTTTTGCTGCGCGCGTATTTTCAGGAATCCGTCGAGGCTCCGGGTGGCGGCAGCCAGACCGACGCCGACAGCAGCGAAATCGCGCTGCTGATTGGCACGTCCGAAACCACTGACTGGCATCTGGAATTGCACGCCTCAATGATCGCACGCCGCTATGATGACCCCGCTTTCGAGGATGACGACTTCACCCGTTACGGCCTGACCTTCCAATACCCGCTCACCGACGCGATCGCGTTGGAAGTGTCCGGCGGCGCGATCTCAGGCTCGCAGATGAATGATGGCGACTTTCTCGGCTTCGAGCTCAAGGTTGACTGGAGCAAGCTCGAGCTTCTCGGCCGCTAGGCAGCTTTTCCCGCCCAGCCTATCCGGGGCGGACTTCAGTGAGACGGTTATATGTCTGCGATCACGGAAAACCGAACCAGGCCCCGATCAGGGATCGACCACCCCTCCCCCTGCGACCCGCAGCGACCCTGACGACAAGCCTCCGCCCAGCGGCAATCTGCTGACGCGGATCTTGGTGCCGGCCTATCTGGTGGTGTTGATCCTCGTCTTCACTGACGTGCTGCTGATCACCTGGCCGATCACCCATGCGGATGAATCCGTGGTGTGCCCGAAGCCCATGCTGGCGATGGCGATGCAGTCGGAGCTGGACGGTGACGGAGACTCGAAGGCCTCCGCAGCCTCTGGCTTTGACCCTTTCGGGGCGGTCGATCAAATCGTCCATGATCTGATCCAGTATTGCCCCGATGCCGGCGAAGCGTCGGCGCGCGACGCCACTGCATTGAACAAGCAGGACCAAACCCGGGACGCCGTCGCCGGTGAAGCCCAGAATGACGGGCAGAATGACGGGCAGAATGAAAATCAGGACGGAGTCGAGAATAATGAGCCCAACAAGCAAGAGGGTGAGGCGCGGAGCAAGTATTCCGTCCCCCGTCAGGGTAATGCCCTCTTCCTCGCAGTCCTCTCGGCGGGAATGATTGGCGGCGCGGTGTACAGCCTGCGCGCCCACACCGTGCATATCGGGATTGGAAACTACCAGGCCAGCTGGTGGCAATGGAATGTCACCCGCCCCTTCCTGAGCGGTGCGCTGGCGATCCTGTTCTTCTTCCTGGTCCGGGCCGGATTTGTCGAGAATGGCGCGGCCAACAGCCTGCGACCCGAGGGCTTTATCGCGATTGGCGGTCTGGTCGGTCTGTTCACGGATCAGGCCTGGGCCAAGATCCGCCAGGTGGCGAATGCGATGTTCGCCGAGGCCGATCATGGCGCCGAGATCGGGCACACGCCCCCGGTCACAACCCCGCCTCAGACCGAGACCGGGACGCCATCCGTCGCGGGCGCCGGCGGCGGCACAGCCCCGGTGCAGCCAGGGAGCTGACGCAGCCAACCCATCGGCGTCTGATCCCCGATCCGCCTCCCCCGTTCCGGGGATTACGGCTGACTGCCCTGCCGCTAGACTGGCAGGGTCAGATCAGGGGCCTGCCATGCTTATAAAAACCGGACTGCTCGCCGTGGCACTGGCCCAGGGCATCGCGCCGCAAGCCACCACCCGGGAGCTGGCCACCTTTCCCAACGGGCATTATGTCGAGCGCCAGGCTGATGGCAGCTCGGCCTGCGGCGATGCGTCGGCGCGCTGGTTCGACCTCGATGTTCGCACCCCGCCGAATAATCCCTCCGGCGTGGACGGCAATGCCGGCAGCCTCGTGGTCGCACTGGGTGCCGCGCCGGTGGCTTACCAGCTGACCTACGCGCTCTCCTTTGCCGAGCCTGATCCGGCCTTCGACATGCGCACGATGCACATGATTGATGGCACCGTCACGCTCGAGGACGCCTCGGGCCCCTACGCCTTGCGGACCAGTTTTCTGACCAGCGCCAATGGCGATGCCGAGCTCACCAATGCCACCGTCTCCGATGGCGGACCGCCGATTCTCCTGGTGATCACAGACCACGAGCCGCGCACCCATGGCGCCCTGGCCAATGGCGTCGACCTGCAGCCGTTTGAACGCTGCCCGGCCAGCACGGGCTGACGAAGCCCACGGAATGGCCGCCCGCGCCTTGCCGCCAGGGTCGCACCAACAAATCAGGAAATTGCCATGCTGATCGCCACCGGACTACTCGCCGTCATTCTCCTCCAGGCCCAGGGCGCGGCCCCGGAGGACATCATCCTCGGCCTGCCCGCCTTGCCCAATGGCCATTATGTCGAGCGCCTCGCTGATGGCAGCTCCGCCTGCGAGGATGCGTCGGGGCGCTGGTTCGAGCTTGATGTCCGCGCCACACCCGACAATCCCTCGGGGCCGGAGGGCAATGCCGGCGAACTCGTGCTCGGACTGGGCGGCGAGGCGACGCGCTACCAGCTCAGCTATGCGCTCTCCCTGACCGCGCCCGGGGCCGACCCCGAATTCGATAACGGCATGCGCATCATCAATATGATCGATGGCTGGCACACCCCGGCGGATGGATCGCCGCCCTACCCGATGCGGACCCTTATTCTCACCAACCCGAATGGCGATGCCGAGATCGTCGGCACCGTCCTCACCCATAATGGTCAGCCAATCATCCTGACCCGCCCGGCCCGCGCGCCGGGCGTCCACGGTGCCGCGATGAATGGCGAGGCGCTGCAGCCCTATGAGCGCTGCCCGGTCGCGGCGGATTAAGCGCCCCTGCTGACTGCAGGACGCCAACCAGGCCTAATCCGCCGAGATCCGCGTATAGCTCTCCTCATCCCAGACGACGCTCGCCACCTCGCCGGCCTCATTGCGGACAAAGCTGAAGCCCTCCAGATCGCCGAACGGGTCGCTCTGGCCGCCGAACTGATCCGGCGCGGCCGGCATCATGGTGACCGTGTAGACGCCCCAGCGCGCGATCAATTGTCCGTCCTCGAGCGCGACATCGAAATCGAGATAGGGATCGCCGGTGCTCCAGCGGCCCTCATAGGCGGCGAGCTCCGTCACCGAAGGCTGCCAGTTCCAGCCACCCCAGCGTTCTTCGGCGCGGGCTGCGGCCAGGCGTTGCCGGCGCTGGTCGAGCAGCCAGGCGGAGCGTTCCGGATAAAGACGCGGCCGCGCCTCGGACCAGCGCTCGGCATCGGCATGCTCGGTGAGGAATTGCAGATACATGATCACGGTGCGCGAGGTGACCCAGCCGGTCATATTGTCGGAATTGGAAAAGGTCGCGATGCCGACGCCGAGATCGGGCGAAAACGCCATCATGGTGTTGATGCCGGTATAGCCACCGCCATGGACATACAATGTGTCGCCCTCGAAATCGCAGATATTCCAGCCCAGCGCATAGCCGGAACAGGGTAGTTCGGGGGCATTATTGCCATCATCCTGATGCGTATCCACCCCGCTGGTCTGCGCCTCGGCGAGCATGGCCGCCGTGATACCGCTGCCCTCCGGGCCGGAACCGCGCAGCTGCATTTGCAGCCAGACGGCCATGTCCTCGGTAGAGGTCACGAGCCCACCCGCCGCCTGCATCAGCGCATCGGTCTTGGGCCGCACCTCATACCAGCCTGCATCCTCGCCCTGCCAGATATGACCCCAGGAAAGTTCGTCCAGCGGAAAATCGGAGGTGCGCGGGGAGGTATGGTTCATTGCCAGCGGATCGAAAATGACCCGATCGAGCCAGTCCTGCCAGCTGCGACCGGTCGCTGTCTCCAGAATGGCACCGTAAATATTGTAGCCGAGATTGTCATACCGATAGCCGGGCTCGCGCGCGGTGGCGTAATCGGCGATCAGGGCCGGATAGTCGCTCGCCTGCACCTGCATCACATAAGCTTCCAGAATGGTGATCATCCGGGCCTCGATCGGCACCTGGTGCGTCAGCAGCTGGCGCAGTGTCCAGACAGAGGGGTCGACGCCCTCGGGAAATTGCAGATCGGGCCAGTAATCGGTGATGTGACTGTCGAGATCGAGAATGCCCTCCTGGTCGAGATACGCCGCCAGCAGGCCCATATAGGCCTTGGTCTGTGAGGCGATATAGATCGGTGTCTCAGTCGTCATCGGCGCCCCGGTCGCCGCGCGGCGCTCGCCCTGCGTCCGGTTCATGATGATATCATCGGCGGTCACGACGACGACGGCAAAGCCCGGCCCGAGATCGGGGAAGCGGTCGAGAAACTCGTCCAGCTGGGCCGCCGCGACTTGCGGGGTCTCCGCCAGGCCGGCTGTACCGGTCAGAAGAAGGGCGCTCATGGCCGCGAGAGTGTGACGTAGCATGCTGGTGCTCCAGATCTGCGCTCCCCGGTCGGGAGCTTTCCAATCCCCAGTCAAGCAGAGGCGCCGAGGCCGGTATTGAACGCGTGTAACATCACCGTCTCAGGCGGCAGCGAGCAGGGTTTTCAGCCGATGCGGGGAATAGCCGGTCTCGGTCTTGGCGAAGCGCGAGAAATGGCTCTGATCGGCAAAGCCAGCGCTATGGGCCGCATCGGCCAGCGTGGCGCCTTGCAGCATGTCGGCGATCGCCCGCGCCAGACGGCAACGGCGGCGATACAGGCTGGGCGGGACGCCGAACTGGCGGGCAAAGACGCGCGACAAGTGCACGCGGTGAACGCCGGCCTCATCGGCAAGGTGTTTCAAATCCGGTGAGGTCTCGCTTTCGCGCAAGGCATCGCGGACCCGGGCGAGCCAACCCGGCACATCCGTCCTCGGCGAAGCGCCGCCGGGCCGGGGGCGCTCGGGGGTCATGACCGCCAGCAAATCGCAAATCCGCGTCTCCGCCTCGGCCTGCGATCCGCCCGGGAGTGAGGAGAGCGCCAACACCGAACGCCGGTCGCGCCCGGTCATGCCGCCTGACTGCCAGCGCCAATCGGTTGAACGACCCGGCAGATATTCATCCAGCCGAGAGGGCTCCAGATTGATCGACAGGATCAGGGCGCCATTGGGCCCGTATTGATTATGGTGCTCGAGACCGGCCGGTTTGACGCCGACACTGGGCTGAGCGATCTCCCGCTCAAGTCCCGCATGCGCTTCGAGAAACTCGCCGACCAGAAGGCAGGAAAACTGGTGGACCTCATGATGATGCGCCGCCATCAACGCGCCGGGCGCATAATAGCTCAACCGGGCACTCGTCCCGCCGCCTGCAAAAAGCTGCGCGTGCTGCATCATCAACCTCCCGGCCCGATGCAATACCGGACCTGTCACCATGATGCCTCAGCGCAGCAATCTGGATGATGAAATCTTGTTCAGAAACCGCGCGCGTCACCGGGCAGGGTCGATTCAGTGGCGGCTACTGTGCGAAACAGGCACCCGTCCTGACGCGAGTGCGGTCGCCCAATCTGCAAACGGTTCAGCTGGCATTCATCCGCGCAGATCTTAGATGGATACCGCCCTGGCGGCCTGCACATCGACTGTCGCCGCAAGCCTTCCCAGGGCTGGCCGAATATTCACGACACGGGACCCGCTCCTCATGCTCCAGGCAATGACGCTGATCACCGCGCTCCTCGCGCAAGGCCCCGGACCGGCCGCACTGGAACACGGTGCGATATTCCCCGAGGGCCGTTTTGTCGAACGCGACGACGACGGTGCGCTGCAATGCGAGGACGGCGATGCCGCTTTCATCACGATCCGGGTGCGTCAGGTTCACCGCCTCGATTTTCTGGCCGCCGCGATCTACGAAGCCAGTGCCGGCCTGGTCTCGTTCAATCTTGACGCCGATCCCGAACCCCAGCCGCTTTACGCCATCCTCGAGGCAGAAACGCCGACCACGCATGGCCTGCCGGGCGACGTCCTGATCGGCGCGGCGCGGATCACGACAGCCGGACGTTACGAGGATGACGTATTCGAGGGCAGCACTATCGGCGCGCTGAGCCTGACCCTGAGACAGCGCGGGGATGGCGATATCGCAATCCTCGAAATGTGGGAGAATGACCGGCGCGGCCTGCACAGCGCGGCGGCGGCGGATCGGTCGATTGTCACTTCCGGCCCGGATAATCGCGGCGTGCTGATGTCAACCGGCCGCGTCCTGCGGCCATTCGGGCCCTGCCCTGACCCGCAGCCATAACCGTCAACGCTGCCGGGCAAATTCAATCCAGCGCCAGACTCTGCCCGAAACAGGCATCATGCATCGCCAGGAAGGCCGCCGCGTCGAGATTGCCGCCCTGGGCTGCCTGGGCGAGATAGGCGCGGGCCCGGTAGGGGTCGCGCGCACCGCGATTATCGGAGAACATCAATCCGGCATACAGGGCCGCGACGCGGCTGCCATGCTCGTCCGCAATGCGGGTCATGGTGGTTTCGGCGCGGTCCGAATTGCCCTGCCATTGATAGGTGGCAAGGGTGAGCTGGGCCAGGCTGGCATAGCTGGCGCGATCATCGGCCTGCAACAGGTTCCCGCCCCAATAGAAGGCCGCAGCCCCGACCGGGATCTGACGCTGGCGCGCCATTTGTTCGAGCGCCCGCGTCATGCCATCGCTGGTCTGACCGAGATAGGCGTCGCGCGCCTGGGCGAAGCGCGAACAATCATCCGCGAAAGCCGAAGCGCCGAACCAGGCGTGAAGCCCGAGGCTGACCGCCAGGGCCAGTGAATACCGAAACCGAAAACGAGACATTCGCCCCTCCTTTTTCCCAACATGGGAGGAAGACTGGGCGTCCCGGCTTAAGCCCGGCCCAAATTGCGCGCCGGTTTTTTCAACAAATTCAATTCAATAACGAAATATTTAGCGCGCTGCTGATCACGGCCCAATTATTGCAAATTCCCTAACACAAACGATCAAATGAGGACGAAACCATGCGTGCGATCTTTCATTCCGGCCATGGCCGGCTCGAAAACAAGTCGAACACATTCACTGCCATGCGGATCGTTTTCGCCCTGGTTGTCGTCTATGCCCACGCCGTCCTGATCCCGATGGGTCTGCCCTATCACGGTGTCTGGCCGGAATTTGTCGATGCGACGGTGCAGCTGGCGCTCGACGGCTTCTTCATCCTGTCCGGCTATATGATCACCGCCAGCCTGCTCAACCGGCCTGAAATGCAGTCCTTCACCCTGTCGCGCGTGCTGCGGATCTTCCCGGGCCTGATCGCTGCGGTGCTGCTGATGTGGCTCGTGGTCGGTCCGCTCTTCACGGATCTGTCGCTGGCCGATTACTGGACCAATGCGCAAACCCTGCAATTCCCGCTCATGGTGATCTCCCAGGCCGATCCGCTGGCCGGTCTGCCGGAAGTCTTCAATGCCTCGCCCATCGGCGGCACGATGAATGGTGCCCTTTGGACCATCCGTTATGAATTGCTCGCCTATCTCGGCGTCGGCCTGCTGGCCGCTGTCGGCCTGTATCGCAATCGCAGCCTGATCCTGGTCTGGGCCGGGCTGGCTGCAGCCGCTGGCGTGCTCTACCAGATGTTCGGCTATAGCGGCATTGGCGAAGGTACGATCGGCTCGATGGCCCGCTTCGGCCCGGCCTTCATGATCGGCGCCGGCTTCTATGCCGCCCGTGACCAGCTTCCGCTCTCGGCCGGCTATGTCGGTCTGGCACTGCTCGCCGCTATCGCCAGCCAGGGCACCGCCCTCGGTCCGGTGATGCTGCAGATCGCCCTCGCCTGGCTTTATCTCTGGGTTGGCTTCCTCGATGTGCCCGGCCGTATCGGCAAGGCCCTGCGCGAAGTCGAGGACGTGTCCTACGGCATCTATATCCTGCACTGGCCGCTGGGCATGATGGCTTTCGCCCTGATCCCGGGCATCGGTGCCAACGCCCTGTTCGCGATCATGACCGTCAGCGCCATCGCCGCCGGCTGGGTGATGCGGGTGACGATCGAGAAACCGGCCCTGGCACTGAAGCCACGCCTGCTGAACTGGATGCGTCAGCCCCGCATGGTCGCCGCCGAATAGAGATCAGCCCTCGACCGGCGTCCCGAAAGCGGTGATCGCCAGGCCCAGCAGGCACAGGCTGGCATAGCCCACCATACGAAGTGGCTGCCCGCCAGAACGCCGGGCGCCCAGGGCCGCAATTGCCGCCTGCAGCGCGTAATAGAGCGCAAAGGCGCGCGAGGCGTAGGCGATGATCTCGAACAAATTCGCCGTCCAGGTCAGCACCAGACCGGCCCCGACCAGCAGGGCATAGGCCTGGCGCAGCTTGATGCGCCCGCCGCTCAATTCCACCATCAATCCACCGGACCCGCCGGTATCCGCCACCGCTGCGCTGAACTGTGCGCTGAGCGCGGCGGCGACCAGCAGGACGGGCAGGACCGGTGCCACGATCCGCATCATGTCGATGATCGCGGTCTCGCTGAAAGGCAATTCGCTCGGCGTGAAGACGTAAGCGATCAGGCCGATATAGACGATATAGATCGCCGTCGAGATAAGCTGGGCGCGCCGCATCGAGCGGATACGCGTGGCGGCGTCATAGCTGGCCTTGAGATAGCGCGAGGTCTCGAAGCCCTGGATGGTGACGATCAGTCCGAAGGCGAGCGTGATGGCCGGCCAGCCGGTCAGCTCGGCCGGATTGAATTGCAGATCCCCGGCGCGCAAATGCTCGGCATTGAACAGGATCAGTCCGAAGATCAGACCGGCAATGATTGCCAGCTTGATGCCGACCGAGATCTGCTCCAGCCGTTCCAGCGCGTGGAAGCCACGCGTCCAGCCCACCACCAGGATCAGCACCAGCACGGCGCTCGCCAGCAGGCGGGCGTGGTAGCGGTCATCGACCTCGGTCAGGCTGACGCCGAACGCGCCCAGCAGGTTGAGATAATAGGCAACCGAGATGATGTAGGCGAAGGCCAGCACCCAGGACGAGGCGGTCTCGAGCCTGCCCTCCAGCGCGCCGCGCCGACTGCCCGGCTGGTCAAGCTGGCGGATATTGGCGCGGATCGCGGCACCGAACAGCCAGGCCCCGGCACATAAGGCAGCCATCACCAGCGGTGCGAGATAGCCGTAGGAGGTTTCCAGCACCGGGCCGAGGACGAGAAAGCCACTGCCAATGATCGAGGCCAGCGGCGTGATCGTCGCGCGCCACAGGCGGTTATCCGCCACGCGCGGCGACGCCAGCAGCAGACCGACCAGCAGGGCGGCGGCGAGGATCAGGGCATTGGAGATCGCCATCATTGCGCCTCCCCTGCCCGCCTCATCACGCCCGGAAAGGGTCCTGCATCAGGATCACGTCTTCGCGTTCCGGACTGGTCGAGACCAGGGCGATCGGGCATTCGATCAGCTCCTCGACGCGGCGGACATATTTGACCGCCTCGGCCGGGAGTTCAGCCCAGGAACGCGCACCGGCGGTGGAACCCTGCCAGCCTTCAAGCTCCTCATAGACCGGAGTGACCCGGGCCTGGGCTTCCTTGCCGGCGGGCAGATAGTCGAGACGCTGGCCGTCGAGCTCATAGGCGACGCAGACTTTCAGCGTCTTGAAACCGTCGAGCACGTCGAGCTTGGTCAGGGCGACACCGGTGACGCCGCCGACCTGAAGGGTCTGGCGCGTGATCACCGCATCGAACCAGCCACAGCGGCGCTTGCGCCCGGTAACGGTGCCGAATTCATGGCCGCGCTCGCCGAGCTGCTGGCCGTCATCATCGTGCAATTCAGTCGGGAAAGGCCCTGAGCCAACGCGGGTCATATAGGCTTTGGCGATGCCGAGCACATAGCCGACATCCTTGGGCCCGACGCCGGTGCCGGCCGAAGCCTGGCCGGAGACGGTGTTGGAGGAGGTGACAAAGGGATAGGTGCCGTGATCGACATCGAGCAACGCGCCCTGGGCACCTTCAAACAGGATTTTCTTGTCGGCGCGGATCGCATCCGCCAGCACACGCCAGACCGGCGCGGCATAGGGGATGATTTTCGGCGCGATCTCGAGGATCTCGGCGAGCAATTGCGCGGCGGGATATTCCGGATGGCCGAGGCCGCGGCGCAGGGCATTGTGATGATGCAGGATATCGGCGACACGCGCTTTGAGCGCCGTCTCATCCATCAGATCGATGACGCGGATGGCGCGGCGGCCGACCTTGTCTTCATAGGCGGGACCAATGCCGCGGCGCGTCGTGCCAATGGCTTCGCCATCATCGCGGTTTTCGCGGAAGGCATCGAGTTCGCGGTGGATCGGCAGGATCAGCGCTGCGGTCTCGGAAATCTTGACGACGTCGGGATTGATATCAACGCCCTGGGCGCGAATACGTTCGGCTTCAGCGATAAAGGCCCAGGGGTCAACGACGACGCCATTGCCGATCACCGACAGCTTGCCGCGCACGACACCGGAGGGGAGAAGCGAGAGCTTGTAGACCTTCTCGCCGACGACCAGCGTATGGCCAGCATTATGCCCGCCCTGGAAACGGGCCACGACATCGGCGCGATGGCTGAGCCAGTCGACCAGCTTGCCCTTGCCTTCATCGCCCCACTGGGCACCCACCACGGTCACGTTAGCCATATCTGACTCCTGTCCTGTCGCCGGTTTTTGTCACGAAGCCGTGAGACGGGCCAGATCAATTTGCATTCATCCGGCGATCCCGACACCATCGTGCACAGGAAAATTCCAAAAGACACATTCATGCGGAGAATGAGATGATCTCAGCAAAAACACTTCTCGCCTCAGGCCTGCTGGCTATCGCGGCAGCACCAATCGCCGGCGCGCAGCAAAACCCGCCCCCTGGATGTGTCCAGGATATGCATGATGATTTCGATTTCTGGGTCGGGGAATGGAATGTCTACGCCCCGGACAATGGCCCCTATCAAGGTCACAATCTGATCGTCAAAAGCCAAGGCGGCTGCCTGATCACCGAACACTGGACCGGCGCGGGTGGCAGTAGCGGCGAGAGCATGAATTTCTACGATCCGCTGGTCAGCGCCTGGCGCCAGGTCTGGGTCAGCCCGAGCAGCTTCATCGACTATACCGGCGGGCTCAATGCCGACGGCGCGATGGAACTGACCGGCGAAATCGCCAATCCCGTCAATGGCCGTCGCGCGCCCTTCCGCGGTGTATGGACGGCGCTTGAGGACGGCAGTGTGCGCCAGCATTTCCAGCAACAGGACGCCGAGGGTGAGTGGGCGGACTGGTTTGTCGGCATTTATGTCCGGCAGGAGGATGATCCGCGCGCAGAGGAAGCGGCCGCAGCGCGCGGCGAGTAGGCCCGGCCGGATCAGAACTCGACGACGTAATAGTGCTCCATGTCGTAGAGCCCATAGATCAGCCATGTCGGCATGCCGTAGGCATGTTGCAGGTAATCGCGCTGCGAGGCGTGAATCTCCCAGCCGCGCACCTTGGCCCAGCCCTCGCCGGGCATTTGCAGGTTTGGCGCCGGTGAGTTTTCAACGATCAACTGACCGGTCTCGCCGCCAAACCGCCCCATCATGCGGCGCGGCGCCAGAATATAGGCGATGGCACTGGGCGCATGCTCCGGGTCAATCTCGCGCAGGCGCCGCACGGCCTCGGTCGCCGCGCGTCCGGCAGTACGGTGATCGGGATGCCAGGACAGACCGCTTTCCGGCCAGAACGTCACGATGAGGTCGGGCTGCCAGGCCTGCATCCGCTCCATCAGGCGCTGCACATAGATTTCGTAGTCGGCATCGGACAGACCGCCATCGGGATAGTCCCAGACTTCCTGGTCCTGCACCCCCAGCGCCCAGCCATTCTTGAGCAGCTCGGCATGGCGAATTATGCCCAATTCCTCGAGCCGGCTGATTTGGGGCAGCGGTGTTCCCGCCTCGCCGCGCGTCGCGGTGATCATGCGCGTGACCGCGCCGTCACGCGTCTGCGCCCGGATCAGCAATCCGGCGATGGATTGCTCGTCATCAGGATGGGCAAAAACGGCGAGAACTGACTGCGCGCCAAGCTCGCCCGTAATCGAGGGCACCCGGCGTGCACCGGGCTCCTCAAACAGCGAGTCGAGCCAGAACCAGCCGGCCGCGAGCAAGACAAGCAGCACGCCGGCAAGGGCGATCAGGACTTTCACCACCGGCGAGGCCGGCATGGCCTAGCCCCCGAAACGGTAGCTCAGGCGGAAACCGGCATTGTCGAGCGCCTGGTTGCGGCCCTTGGCCAGGATCTGGCCGTGGGAGACGTGCTCGTAATAGGCACCGATCGCCCAGCGATCATTGATGTCATAATCAACGCCGACCGAGGTGTGGAAGAGATAATGGCTACCCATCAGCGAACGGGTCGTCGCAAGCCGGATACGCTCGGGGTCGCCTGGCGGGGAGCTTTGATCGATATCAACGACGCCGTCATTATAGGACAGGCCTTCCTTGATCTCGAAATGCAGACGCTCACCGACCGGAATATTCCAGGCGAGGCCGGCAGCACCGAAATTGGTCAGACCATTCGTGTTGAACGAGCCGTAGACATAAGGCCGGGGCGACCAGATGGCGGAGAGGAAATCGGGCGAACCGAACAGGATTTCCGCGGTCACATTCGGACCGTCTTCGACGTGGTCGGCGAGATCATGGGCGGTGACGCCCAGACGGAATTCCATGCCGCGGTCTTCGGCCTGGGCCGTTCCGGCCAGCAATGCGACGCCTGCGGCCGCCATCATCCAATTTGTCATGATCACCCCTTTGAGCTTTGGCCTGATGCCAGATCCCGTGTTGCCCAACCGATAGCCTGCTCGTTACGCCGCGTCCAGCGCCTCACGCCAGGCCCAGTCGAGCCAGGGGCCGAGTGCGGCCAAATCATCACGCTCGATTGTCGGCCCGCACCATATCCGGATTCCGGGCACGGACTGGCGGTGCATCGAGATGTCGAGCGCCGCGTTTTCACGTTCGAGCAAGGTGCAGATCCGCTTGGTCAGCGCCCATTGCGCCTCGGTATCCAGCGCCGCGACACGCGGGTCGGTGAATTTCAGCGTCACCGAAACCGGTGACCGCGCCGCCTTGTCATCGCACAGATATCCCAGCCAGTCGGACTGGGCCACCCAGGCGTCGAGCACGGCGAAATTCTCCTCGCGGCGGCGGATCAGCTCGGGCAGGCCGCCAATGCGCGAAGCCCATTTCAGGGCCGAAACATAATCCTCGACGCACATCAGGGACGGGGTGTTGAGGGTCGAGCCCTCATAGACCGCCATATTCGCCTTGCCGCCGGAATGCAGCTGCAACAGGCCGGGGATCGGCCAGGACGGGCGATAGGTGTTGAGGCGTTCGATCGCGCGCGGGCTCATCACCAGCATGCCGTGCTGGGCTTCGCCGCCGAGGCATTTCTGCCAGGAGAAGGTGAGGACGTCGATCTTCGACCAGTCGATATCGACCGCGAAAGCCGCCGAGGTGGCATCACACAGGGTCAGGCCCTCGCGCTTGGCATCGATCCAGTCGAGATCGGGGACCCAGACTCCGGCCGCGGTGCCGTTCAGGGTGAAGACCGTGTCGCGCTTGCCGTCATGCTGGGCCAGATCGGGCAATTGCCCGGCCGGGGTTTCGAAAATGCGCAGATCGTCCAGCGGCAGCTCATCGCGGGCATCGAGGATCCAGCGCTTGCCGAACACGTCCCAGCCAAACACATCAACGCCGCGTTGGCCGAGCAGCGACCACATCGCCGCTTCCATCGCGCCGGTATCGGAGCCGGGCAGCATCGCTACCTTATAGCCTTCGGGCAGTTCGAGCAGGGCATGGGTCCGGTCGATCGATTCCTTGATCCGCGCCACCGCCTGGCCAGCCCGGTGGGTGCGCGAGAGCGGCGCCTCGGACAGCCCTTCCCAGGTCCAGCCGGGATGCTTCTTTACCGGTCCACAGGAAAAGCGCGGATCGGCCGGGCGGATCATCGGTTTGGAATTGGGTGTATCGACTGCGGCAGTCAGGGAATCAGCCACTTGCATCTCCGGATTATGGGGCGGCGGGGGAGTCGCCTGTACGTTGACGCCCCGGGCGCAGCGGGGCAAGAGGCTTTGCATGATCGTTTCACAGCGCGCCCTGTTCGACCTGCCGCGCGAGGTCGCCTATTTCAACGCCGCCTATATGGGTCCGATGCCGCTCGCGGCCTCGGGTGCCGGGGCAATCAGTTATGCGCGCAAGGCCCAGCCCTGGACCTTCGATATCCAGAGCGATTTCTTTGCCGCGCCGGAGACCTTCCGCACCCGCGCCGCGACGCTGTTCGGGGCCGGGCGCAATGATGTCGCCATCGTGCCCGCAGCCTCCTACGGGCTGGCCACGGCGGCGCGCAATCTGGCTCCCGATGCGCATTCGGAAATCCTCGTTCTCGACGCGCAATTTCCCTCCAATGTCTATGTCTGGCGCGGTCTGGCCAAGCAATATGGCGCCCGCGTCCGCACCGTGAGCAGAACGGCGGATCAGAGCTGGACCGAGGCCATGCTCGCCGCGATCAGCCCGGCCACCTCGATCGTCGCCTGCCCGCACGTCCATTGGGCCGATGGAGGCCTGCTCGACCTCGCCGCGATCAGCGAGGCGGCCCGGCGCCAGGGCGCGGCCCTGGTGCTCGACCTGACCCAGTCGCTCGGCGTCCTGCCCTTCGACATGGCCGCGATCCAGCCCGATTTCGCCGTTGCGGCCTGCTATAAATGGATGCTCGGCCCCTATTCGATCGGCGCGCTCTATGTCGCGCCGCAACACCAGCAGGGCGAACCGCTGGAAGATAACTGGATCGTGCGCGACCGGGCCGAGGATTTTGCCCGTCTGGTCGATTATGCCGAAGATTATGCACCCGGCGCGCGCCGTTTCGACATGGGCGAGCGTTCGGGTTTCCAGCTCGTGCCGGCGGCCAATATCTGCCTGCAGCATCTGCTCGACTGGGGTCCGGCCGAGATTTCCGCCACCCTGGGCGCCCGCACTGCCGAGATTGCCAGCGCGGTTGCGCCAATGGGCCTGCGCGATGCGACGCCGCAGCGGGCACCGCATTATCTGTGCCTGGCCTTGCCCGACACGGCGCCCGCCGATCTGGTCAAACGTCTGGCAGCCCGGCAGGTTTACGTCTCCCAGCGCGGCGACCGGCTGCGCGTTACACCGCATCTCTATAATGACGAGGCCGATCTCGCCCGGCTTGTCGCCGCCTTGAAAGACGAGCTCTGAATTGACCCACACCCCTCACCACCCGACCCTGCGCGACTGGGTCGCCCTGCTCGTGCTGACGCTTTTGTGGGGCTCGGCCTATGCCTTCATCAAGCATGCGGTGATCAGCTTCTCGCCGGCAGCCCTGATCTTCGTGCGCATCGGCGCCGCCGCCATCCTGCTCACCGCCTGGACCTATGCCCGCGGCCATCGCCTGCCGCCGCTCAATGACAAGCGCTGGCTATGGTTTGCCGCGCTTGGCCTGTTCGGGAACACCCTGCCCTTCTTTCTGATCAGCTGGGGTCAGCAGACCATCGACAGCTCCCTGACCGGTATCCTGATCGCCACCATGCCGCTGACCACCATCGCGCTGGCGCATGTCTTCGTGCCCGGCGAGCGCATGAATGCGCGCCGCCTGGCCGGCTTCCTGCTCGGCTTTGCCGGTGTGGTGGTCCTGCTCGGTCCTGTGGCACTGCGCGGGCTGGGCGGCACCGGTTTGCTGGCCCAGATCGGCATTTTGTGTGCGGCGGCCTGTTACGGCATCAACGCCATTCTCGCCCGGCTCCTGCCTGACACGCCGCCATCCCTGTCCGGTGCCGGAATGTTGATCATGGCAGCCCTGCTCTCCGCGCCCTTCGGCGTCTGGGATCTGGTGCATATGCCCGCGGCGCCAGGGTCAGCCTGGATGAGCGTGTTTTGGCTGGCGCTGGGGCCGACGGCCTTTGCCTCGGTCCTGCTGATGCAGATCGCGCGCACCGCCGGGCCAAGCTTCCTGGCGACGGTCAATTACATGACCCCGATCGCCGCCGTCGCAACCGGTCTGCTGATCGGTGAAACCATTGGCTGGAACGCGCTCCTCGCGCTGACGATTATCCTCGCCGGGGTCTGGCTGGCGCGCAAGAAGATCGTCGTGCCGCCCGTCTAGCTCTTTGTTTTGTCGCATTTTCGAACCGCAAGACCGGTTCCCGCTTTTGCTGAAGATGGACCTATTCCCGGATCATCCACATATGGTCGACCGGCCCGTGACCGGCGCCATAGCCCGGTGCGCGCGAGATGGCTTCGTAGAGATAATCGCCGGCATGCTTGACCGAGTCCGACAGGGAAAAGCCGCGCGCCAATAGCGCCGCAATGGCTGAGGCCAGAGTGCAGCCGGTGCCGTGGGTGTGGCGTGTATCGATGCGCGGGCGTTCGATGATTTCCATGCCGCGCGAGGAGACCAGCACATCGCGCGCGACTTTGCCGGGGAAGTGCCCGCCTTTGACGAGTGCTGCGCGCGCGCCCATCTCCATCAAGGCTTCGGCCGCGCCGATCTGCCCGTCAATATCCTCGATCTTGCCGCCCGCCAGCCGTTCGGCTTCCGGCAAATTGGGCGTGACCAGCATTGCGAGCGGCAGCAGACGATCACGCATCGCCGCCTCGGCACCTTCATCGAGCAAGGCATCGCCGGAGGTGGCGACCATCACCGGGTCGAGCACGAAAGGGCGGCCTGGCGCACGCTGTTCGATCAGTTCGGCGACGGCGAGGATGATGGCCTCATTGACCAGCATGCCGGTCTTGATCGCGTCGGTGCCGATATCGTCAAGCACGGCATTGATCTGGGCGACCACCATCTCGACCGGGATGGGGTGCACGGCGCTGACGCCGAGTGTGTTCTGCGCCGTAACGGCGGTGATGGCTGTCGTAGCATAGCCGCCCATGGCAGCTATGGCCTTGATGTCGGCCTGGATGCCGGCGCCGCCACCGCTATCGGATCCGGCGATCACCAGAACGCGTCCGGCGTGTTCGATCTCGGTCATCTTGGCTGCAACTCCCTGGGTGTTTGACGCATCATTGCGGCCGCAAGGCCTCGGCCTGCGAGCGCGCGCGCATCGCATCGGCATCACTGCTCGCATGCTCGGCCGCGCGCATGTAGAGCGCCCGCGCCGCAGCGCGATTGCCCTGCTGCAAGCGCAGGTCTGCGAGGGCCAGCGCGGCGGCGACATTTTCCGGCTCGAAAGCGAGCATTTGTTCGTAAATCCGGCTCGCCTGAACGGTCTCGCCGGCCCGGCTCAGACAGGACGCGTGCTGCATCAGACGCGCATCATCCCAGGGATTGGCCTCCACCGCAGCCGCTGCCGCAGCGCAGGCTGTGGTATCGGACGGAAGCGCGGCAGCGGCCGTGGCTGCGGCCTGGGTGGAAACGGTGCTGGCGCGGGCGGGCCCGGCATGAGGGACGGCGGGTTGGTCAGGCGCGGCATGGGTCTCGGCTGCGGCGACCGGCTGCGGCGCGGGTTCCGGCGCGGGCTCTGGCGCGTGCATCACAGGCTCTGCCATGGCCGGTTGAGCTGGCGCCGGAGCAGGCGTGTGAACCGGAGCCGTGCTGGCGGCCGGTGCAGGTGTGGGAGCCGGTGTTGGTGCAGGCGTCGGTGTCCAGGCCGGATCGGCTGCGGGATAGGTCGAAGCCGGACGCGCCGCCAGTGGCTCGCCACTGCCGGGCCGGAAACGAACCAGAACACCACCCTGGCGCAATTCCGCTTCGGCATGGCTCCAGACCTGACGACCCTGCAGACGGATACGGGCGCCGCCTTCGATCGGTTCGACCTGTACGCCGGTCACAAGATCGCGTTCGCGCGGAATGATTTGGTGGGCGCTGACATTGACGCCTTCAATCACCAATTCCAGCCCCGAGGCGGAGATTTCGCTGCGGATCCGGGTCGGCTGGCCATCGAAGGCGAGCCAGACGAGGCCCTCATCTCCGGACATGCGGGCGCGCAAATCGCGCAGCTCGGCGTGGGCGGGGGAAACCGTCATCAGGGTGAGGCATAGAAGGATCAGGGCGCGCATGGCCCAGCCCTCCGCCGCTTCGCGTTAAGGCCGGGTTAAATCTCAGCCAATGCCGGCATCATAACCGCCATCGCAGGCATCATAACCCAGCGCGCCGATCAGGCCGCCGCGCGCGTCGCGCACGGATTCAAACACGTAACAACTGCGAACCGCGTCGGGCATGGCTGAACGGACGAAGATCGGATCGCCCTCGCCCAACACCGCATCGGCGGGGCTGATCGACCGCAGGGAATTGACGTGGGCGCCGTCCTCACGTGTCGCACACTCCCAGCTGACGCCGTCGCGATCGACCATCCGGATCCCGGTCGTACCGCCTGACAGCGTGTAGCCGAGCGAGACGTGATCGGCATTGCCGTCCATTTCCGCCAGGCAGGCATCGATCGCCGGCAGGTATTCAGCGAGATAATTCGACCAGCGATCGACCGCGGCCACTTCCGTGGCACAGCCGCTCATCTCACTGGCGCCGACATGGACGGTCGCGAAATAGGGATCGGTGCCGCCATCGAGATTGGCGCACGGCCCCGCCTGAAGCTGGACACGCACGGCACGCCCCTCGGCATTGGTGCCGTCATAGCGCCGCACGCCGCCTTCGAGATAGGGCATGGCGATCAGCAATTCGGCGCGATCTTCACCGCTCGCAGCCCCGTCGAGCCTGAAGTCGACCCGCGCCTCGCCGCCAACCGATTCAAACACCATCCGACCGTTCCAGCCGCTACCGGCGAGGATATAGCCAAATTGCGTACTGGCCGGGCGCATGGCCCGGGCGGGCGCGGGATCGAACGCGCTGCTCGCCAGCCCGGCCCCGCCACCACCGACGCCGGTGCTCGCACAAGCCGTCAGACCAGCGCAAACCAGCGCAATAACCAGCAGATGTTTCATCGACTTCCCCCGAAATACGCGATTGCCTTGCAGGGGAGCATACCATGAAGGAGCGCAGGACAGAATGCAGAATGCGTGGGGTGGCCCTTGGTGGAAAATGCGCGCCCCGCACCACCTTCTCCAGGGGAGAAGGTGCCCCGAAGGCGCGGATGAGGGGGGAAACGCCGAGGTTGGCGATTAGCGAAGGCAGTGTCAGTCCGGAGACGTCGTGCTGGCCCGCCTCACCCGCCCTTCGGGCACCCTCTCCTCACGGAGAGGGAAGGCGTGGTGCCGAGCATCGGCGCGTTTTCCACTCAGTCATCAACACACACTCCACAGACTTATCCACAGGCCTAAATACTGTCCGTGAAGTGCGCGGCGAGGTGATCCACAAACAATCTCACCCGGTGGGTGAGATAGCGATTGGACGGGAAGACGGCCCAGAGATTGCGGTGGTCTGGATCCCAGTCGGGCATGAGTGGCACGACGCGGCCGGCGGCGAGCGCGGCTTCGGCGGCATAGCGCGGCGAGCAGGCAATGCCGACGCCGGCGGCGGCAGCCTCGATGGCGGCACTGGCACCATTGAGCGTCAACCGTCCCGAAACGCGCACTTCAATCTCTTCGCCATTGCGGGTGAATTTGAGCTGCTGCGGGGTCGGCTTGTTGCGGTCGATGATGACGTCATGGGCAGCCAGATCGGACGGGTGTTCCGGCGCGCCCCTCGCAGCGACATAATCGGGCGAAGCGACCAGGCTCATACAGGCCGGCGCCAGTCGCCGCGCGATCAGGGCACTGTCATCGAGATTGCCGATCCGCACGCCGACATCGAAGCCCTCCTCGACCAGATCGACCATGCGATCGATCAGCGAAAGCCGCACTTCGACGCCGGGCCAGAGCGCCATGAAGCTGGCGATCGGCTGCATTAATTGCCGCGCCCCGAAATCCACAGACGCGGTAACGCGCAGCAGACCGGCCGGGGCCGAGCGGGCATCGGCGACGCCTTCTTCCAGCGCTTCATACTCGCCCAGCCAGGGCCGGACGCGGTCGAGCAGGGCTGCGCCGGCATCGGTTAGCCGGACTGAACGCGTCGTGCGTTCGAACAGGCGCGCCTGCAGCCGCGTCTCGAGCGCCGTGATCTGCTTCGAGGCTGCTCCGGGCGTAATACCCTCGCGCTCGGCCGCCTGGGTGAAACTGCCCAGCTCGGCCACGGAAGCGAAAAGCCGCAAGGCGTCAATCCGGTCCATTATTTCCTCCTGCGAAACAGTAAGGGGTGTTCTCGTGCATTATGGCGATTTGATCAAGGTGAGATCGGGCAGCCAAAACCGCCGACAACGCCATCCTATTCAGCCCCGGCGGCATCGATCAGGGCCACGACATCGGCCCATTCCGACATCACGGCAACATCGCGCACCGAGGGGCTGTCGGGGGCCAGGATTGTGGCATCGGCGCCGCCCTCGAGCAGCGCGATAACTGCATCATGCTGGCCCTCAAAAGCCGCCCACACCATCGGCGTTGCGCCGGTGACGCCCTGGACATCCGGCCGCGCGCCCGCCGCCATCAAGGCGCGAACCACGGCAACATCGCCGCCAATCGCGGCGAGGTGCAAAGGGGTCAGAGACAGGCCCCGCGCCCCGGCGACATGATTGACGTCGGCGCCCTCGGCCAGCAGGGCCGCCACCGCCGCACCGCTGCCATCACGCGCGGCTTCGAACAGGGCCGTAAAACCGATCGAGTCGACGCCATCGACCGGCGCACCGGCGTCGATCAGCGCGATGACGGCCTCATGGCGGTCGGCCCGTGCGGCAGCCTGCAACACCGGACGACCGGCATAATCACGCGCCGTCGCCACATCGATCATCCGTGCCAGGATCTCAATCGCCGCGACCTCGCCGCTCAACGCTGCCGCTTCAAGCTGAACCTCCCCCTCCGAACGATCCGGCGCCGCGTCGAGTGCTTCGAGCAACGCCGCGAGCGCGGTCTGATGACCGCGCCGCATCAGGATTTCCTGCGCATTGCCGTGACCGGTCAGGCGCGGGTCGGCGCCGGCCGCGAGCAGTCGGGTGATGATGTCGGTATGGCCGTAATAGGCGGCCCAGTTGAGGGCCGGATCGCCCATCCGGTCGCGCACATTGACCCCGGCGCCCGCGGCAAGCAGGACATCGACCATGGCCGGATCGGGATTGGAGGCGGCATACATCAGGGCGGTGGCGCCATAGCCCTCGACCTCACGCGCCTCGGGATCGGCTCCCGCCTCAAGCGCGCTGGCCAGAGCGGCAGCATCGCCGGCCCGCAGGGCGAGGCGGACCGGATCGGCGATTTGCGCCATCGCGGCGCCCGCCATCACCATGTTCGCGACAAGGGCCGCGCCGGCCCGTAAGATTCCAATGCCTGACATGACTGATCCTCCCGCCCTGAGGCTAGCGCGAAAAACGCCGCGACAGGCCTCACGATTTCGTCAACGAAGATCAAGCTTTACGGCGCCGGAAATCAGCCGCGCCCAAGCTTGAAATTCTCGCGATCCAGCCGCAGCGGCAGCGTGAAATCAATCAATTTTGCTGCACCAATGCTGCGCAGCATTTCATCGGCCTTGCTGCGCGATTCCCCGTCGAGTGAGGCGAGGTGATCGGTGACACGTTGCAGCATCCAGAGCGGATAGGGGAAGATGGCGCGGTCGGTCACGACGCTCTTGTCACCATGCCCGATGCGGGCTTTGTTGAAGCCGAATATGCGGGGCAATTCAGCCACATCCGGGGTGGCGTCAGACCACTGCGCCAAGGCCTCGGCGGTGTCGAACAGGACCGGCAATTGCTGCGCTGCGAACATTTCCAGCAGTGGCATCAGCGTCGCCGGAAGCGCGTCATTGCCGAGAAACGCGCCGGTCAGTGCATGCTGCGGCGCATGGGCGCGCCGGGCCCAGTCGGCGACGCGCGGTGCCAGCCGTTCCATGATCTCGCCCGAGGCCGGGTCGCGCAGCAAATGCGCATAGAGCGGACCGAGAAAACCGTAATCGCCGATAGAGGGCCGCGTCCCGAACAGGAAGTCATGCTGCTCGAGATGCGCCTCGAACGCAGCGAGAAAGGCCTCGAACGAAGCCTCGACCGCGGCGACGCTGTCGGGATTGATACCGAGCACCGGGACGGTGCCGGAGAAGAAATCGACCGATTTTTGCACGGCGGCGATCTGCTCGTCTGGCGGAAGATCGGGGAAAGAGGTGGCGCCGAATTCGGCCTGGGCGAAATCGCGATTATAGGCCCAGCGATAATGCATCGCCGGGATCACCAGCCATTCATCGCCGAACAATTCCAGGATCAGGGCTGCGAGTTTCTGTACCGGCCCGTCGGGATAGACCGAGGGGCCGGGCTCGCGCGCTTCGACGTAATCGATGATTTCAGTGGTGTCCTGGACGGCAATGCCGTGCTCGCTGCCATCTTCATGGATCAAGACCGGCACCACCGGCCAGCCGACCCGCGGCAGGATGGTCGACTTGTAGACCTCGACCGTCGAGAGCTGCTCGCGAAACGGCACATTCTTCCAGCGCAAATAGCCGCGCACCTTGCCGGTATAAAGTGAAACGGCAGTGCCGATCAGCGTGTAACTCATGGAAATTCCCTCAACATTTGAAGCAGCACCAACGCGTCATCCGGGATGATCGCCGCACATGAGCCCCGCTGTTTGGCCGCACAAAAATGCCCATTGGTCGCAATCCGACACGCCTCGTCGCAGAGCCTCGGCACCACGCCTTTTGTAATTTGCCCGATAACTCGCCGCAAGCGACCTGCCCCTAACAGGAGGCAGGTCCAACATGTGGTTTGGAGCCGATAAAGGAGATTGCATGCGACCGCTTCTATTCATTCTGGCCCTCTGGCTCGCAGGGCCCGGCCTCGCCTTGGCCCAGTCCGTCCCGCAAGCACCAGCGCCACAACCCTATGAGTTTCCATTCGAGGTCGAGGTGTTCGATCTACCGGTCTCGGCCAATGGCATTGCCTACCGACTTTACGTGCGGCTGCCTTTGTTGGCCGAGGAGCGGCGCAGCAGCCCTCCCGGCGTCTTCTATATGCTGGATGGCGATTGGTACTTCCCCACCCTCGCGGCAGGCGTGTTCAACACCGAGTTCTTCGGCCATACACCCGATGCCTATATGGTCGGGATTGGCTATCAGGACACGGAGACGGTCTCCGTGACCGCACATCGCACCCGCGATTATACGCCAACGAATTTCGTGCCGCCCGACGAGAACCATCCGCTTCAACCCGCAGACTATGAAGGCTCCGGTGGTGCCGAAGCTTTCCTCGACGTGCTCGAAACGGAGATCATTCCCTTCATCGAGGCCCGCTACGCGCTCGATGCCAGCCAGCGCGGACTGATCGGAAAGTCCTATGGTGGCCTGTTCGCCAGCTACGCCTTGCTGACCCGCCCGGAGCTGTTCCGGCAGATGTCGATCATCTCGCCATCACTGTGGTGGGATGACTTCATGCTGCCGCGCGAACAACGGGCCGCCATGCAGCTGGAAGCTCGGACACATGATCGTCTGATGCCGGCACCGACGCGGCTCGTGTTCACTGCGGGTTCGGAGGAGGAGAGACTTGGAATGGTGACAGACATCAATGCCTTCACCGATGCGCTGCTGGCACGGCAGGATCCCAATCTGGCGATTGCCTGGCGCGTGCTCGATGGCGAACGTCATGAGAGTATTTTTCCGCGCGCCATTATGACCAGCCTGCGGCTGCTGGCCGGCAATCTCCCCTGGGAGTCTCCCGAGCTGCACGAGACCGAATAGGCGCGAGGACTGGCGGGCGCGGAAACTCGTGCATATTGAGCGAGATTTCCGCGCCGGTCGGTCGTGCCCGGCGTTCAGAACTGAAAACCCAATATCCAGCCGTGCCCTGCATGGCGGGAGAAGGCCTGGACCGGACGGGCGCTAGTTCACGCCCCGGTGTTTATTGGCGACGATCTGCGCATTGGTCGGGAATGCCGGTGCGACCATGACAGTGTCGATCTGGGCGGAGCCATAGCGGGACGAACCTGTCGTCTCCTGGATCGAGGTCCATGCCTGCCAGCCCATGCTGCCAGTCAGGGCAATCGCCAAAACCCAGGAGGCCAGGGCGATGAGACGGGCGCCAGATTGCCACGTCATTTGGCCAAAACGGTTCATGCGCAATTCCACGCGACGACTCGCTCCGGCGAGACGCGCCATATTCTCCCTTCCGCGAAGGCGCGCATGTCATATTTGATTAATCAAACCTTTATGGCCGCCAGCCCGCCAGGACGTACAGACAGAAAAGGCCGGCCCGGTTAGCCCGGACCGGCCTGTTCTCATGTCAAAGCGTCACCGCCAATCAGGCGGCAGCGGCTTCCTTGCCGAAGCGACCGTAGAAG
>TARA_R110000868_G_scaffold46376_14_pt1 | contig 27715 bp, 26 predicted proteins | sample TARA_R110000868 | Tara Oceans TARA_R110000868 (sample SAMEA4397489) | marine metagenome | biome: Polar Biome; feature: [SRF] surface water layer (ENVO:00010504); material: water (ENVO:00002006), including particulate matter (ENVO:01000060) such as... | depth 5 m | reverse complement strand
CGCGAGGCATCCATGGCCCGCATCGTGCGCGCGGCAAGCAGCGAGGTCGATCCCGATGCGATGCTCTGTTCCGCGCTGACCGAGACGCGGAATACGCTCGGTGCGGCATACGCCGATATCCGGCGGCCGGGAGAAGACGGTATCTTTCACGTTTTGTCCTGCGACGAAGACGGCGTTGCGGCGGATGCGCCGGTCCTGAAGACGGTGTTCGGGCGCGTTTCCGAAAGCCGGTCTCTGGTGACCGCCGCCGACAGCGACCATTTCCACCTGTGCGCCCCGGCGGTTTATCGCGGCGATGTCATCGGCGCGCTCCTGATCTCGCGTCGCCTCGACGACAACGCGTTTTCGGACGAAGAGCGTAAATTCTGCGACGAGCTCGCCGCCCAGTTTGCCATTCTGCTCGCCCAGTTCGACAGTCACAGAAAGCTCGAAGCGATGGCGCGGACAGACGAAATGACCGGGCTGCTGAACCGGCGGGCATTCATGGCGGAGCTGTCGGACCGCATCGCGCGCGCCGGGGATGGCGGCACCGACGGGAGCCTGTTCTATGTCGATCTCGACAATTTCAAGGCGGTGAACGACGTGCACGGCCACCAGCGCGGCGACGAGGCATTGATCGCGCTTGCGGACCTGCTGGTCACCCATACCCGTCCGGGCGATCTGGTCGCGCGGCTCGGCGGCGACGAATTTGCGATGTGGCTCGATCGCACCGATATATCCGCGGCGCAAAAGCGGGCGGCCGGGCTGATCGCCGAATCCGGCGGGCTCCGGGTTTTCTCCGGCGCGTCCGACAAGCCCCTGGGCATATCCGTCGGGGTCGCCGTGTTCGATGCAAAGCGCGGCGTCGAGACGGTCGGCGACCTGACCGCGCGGGCGGATGCGGCCATGTACGAGATCAAGCATGGCGGAAAATCCGGTTTTGTGATCGCCGCGCCGTTCGCGGCGCCGGCGCCGGTCGACACGCCCGATGCGGATCGGAAGCTGTCTGCATGAGCAGCCTGCTTTCCGGGCTGCTGTCGCTGGGGCGCAGGGACGGCGGCGCCCCGATGGATTACGTCGACGCGAAATTGCGGGCGTCCGACGCCAGTGCCGGGGTTCGCCGGAAGCTTGCCCGGCGCGCCAACGTTCAGCCCGAAATTCTTTATTTCCTCGCCGGAGACGCCGATGCGGGCGTCCGCTGTGAAATTGCGACCAACCCGTCGACGCCTGTTCAGGCCGATGAAATCCTTGCCCGGGATGCGGACGAAAACGTCCGTTGCCGGATCGCCGAAAAGATCGCCCGGCTGGCGCCCGGACTGTCGGAATCCGACCGCGGGCGGGCGGGGGATATCGTTACCGGCATTCTCGAAACGCTGGCCCGCGACGAAGCCGTCAAAGTCCGCCGGATTCTGGCGAGCGAGCTTCGGAACGCCGACGGCGTGTCTGCATCGGTTGTCGAGCAGCTGGCCCGCGATCACGACGAGGCGGTTTCCGTGCCGGTTCTCGCAAATTCGCCCCTGTTGTCGGATTCGTTTCTTGCGGAATTCATCGAAAGCGGCCCGGTCCAGGCGGCGTTGCAGGCCATTTCCGGCCGTCCGGCGCTCGGCGCGGGGGTTGCCGATGCGATTGCCGCCACCGACGACCGCGACGCGATCACGACGCTTTTGTCGAATGAAAGCGCTCAGATCCGGGAAGAAACGCTTGACCGGCTGGTCGACGGCGCCGCCGATATCGACGACTGGCACAGCCCGCTGGTCGCCCGGCCGTCGTTGTCGGCGCATGCCGTCACCTCGCTGTCGCGTTTCGTCACCGATGCGCTTCTTGAAAAACTGATGGCGCGGGACGATCTCGATCCCGCCGTGACGGAAGCAATCGGCGAAGGTGTTCGCCGCCGCCTCGCCAAGGATGACCCCGGGCCCGGCGCGGCGGAAGATCCGGAATCCGCCACCGACAAAGCGCACAGGTTGTTCTCGGAGAACGAACTCGACGAAGGCGCGGTCAAGGCCGCGATGTTGCGCGGGGACCGGCAGTTCGTGATCGAAGCCGTGGCATTGCTCGGGGAGACCGGCGCGCAGGCCGTCCGCAAGGCGTTCTCGCTGGCAAGCGCCAAGGGCGTTACCGCGCTGGCCTGGAAGGCCGGGCTGTCCGCCGACCTGGCGCTTCAGCTCCAGCTTCGCCTGGCGAAAGTTGCGCCGTCAGAAGCGATCAAGCCCGCCGGCGGCGGTTACAGCCTGCCGGAAAGCGACATGAACTGGCAGGTCGAATTCCTCGGCGGCTAGAGCGTTCTAGCTTTTTGCCGACCGGATCATCGTGCCGGCCCCGTGTTCGGTAAATATTTCGAGCAGCAGCGCGTGGGGCACGCGGCCGTCCATGATAACGGCCGCCTCGACACCCTCTTTGACCGCATCGAGGCAGGTTTCGACCTTGGGAATCATGCCGCCGGAGATTGTCCCGTTCTTGATCAGCGTCTTTGCCTGACGGGCCGTGACGTCGGTGATCAGGCTGCCTTTTTTATCGAGCACGCCGGTGACGTCGGTCAGCATCAGCAGGCGGGTCGCGCCGATGGCGCCGGCAATGGCGCCGGCAGCGGTGTCGGCGTTGATATTGTAGGTCGTGCCGCCTTCGCCGATGCCAAGCGGCGCGATGACCGGGATCATGTGCGATCCGGCCAGGGTGTCGAGCACCATGGTGTTGATCGCGACCGGTTCGCCGACAAAGCCGAGATCGACGACTTTTTCGATATTCGAATCCGTCTTGCGCCGGTGCTGGAGCTTCTGTGCCCGGATCAGGTTTCCGTCCTTGCCGGAAATGCCGACCGCGGTGCCGCCGGCATCGTTGATCGCCGTGACAACTTCCTTGTTGATCGAGCCGGCGAGCACCATTTCGACGATTTCAACGGTGCGCTTGTCGGTCACCCGCAGCCCGTCGATGAATTCGCTTTCGATCTTGAGGCGGCGAAGCATCTCGCCGATCTGCGGGCCGCCGCCATGGACGATCACCGGATTGATCCCGACCTGCTTGAGCAGGACGATATCGCTCGCGAACTGTTCGGCAAGGCGGGCGTCGCCCATGGCGTGCCCGCCATACTTGATGACGAAGGTTTTGCCGCCGAATTTCTGCAGGTAGGGCAGGGCTTCGGTCAGCGTTTCCGCGGTCCGGATCAGGGATTTGATCTCCGACAGGTTTTTCGGCTCGTTCTTCTTGGTCTCTGCCATCTTCTGCTCTCGGCAACGAAATAGGGAGCGCGAATTGCGCCTAGCGCACCGCGTTTAGCGGATATCGGCGATCATTGCCAGTTCCGCGCGCAGGCACTCGATACCGGTGCCCTTTGCAGAACTGGTCTGCACGACGACCGGGTGGGCGGCGACATGCTTGGCGATCCGGGCCTGCGTGTCGGCCAGGAGCCGTTCCATGGCGGCGGCTTTCACCTTGTCGCACTTGGTCAGGACGATCTGGTAGGACACCGCGGATGTGTCGAGGTCTTTCATGACGCCGATATCGCTGTCCTTCAGGCCGTGCCGGGCATCGATCAGCAGGCACACCCGGCGCAGCGACGGCCGCCCGCGGAGATAGTCGAAGATCATGACGGTCCAGCGTTCGATATCCATTTTCGACGCCTTGGCATATCCGTAGCCCGGCAGGTCGGCCAGCATCAGCGCATCCAGCAGCGAGAAAAAGTTGATCTGCTGGGTGCGTCCCGGCGTGTTCGACGTCCGGGCCAGTGTTTTTCGCCCCGTCAACGCATTGATAAGACTGGATTTTCCGACGTTGGACCGGCCGACAAAGGCGATCTCGGGCATGGTCGTATCGGGCACGCCGTCATAATCGGCGGCGCCGGAAACGAAGACGCATTCCTGGGCGAACAGCCAGCGGCCGCGCTCGAGCGCGGCGGCATCGTATTCCTGCCCGGCATCGTCCCGGCTGTTTTCCGGCGCATCGGTCATGACCGGGTGCTCCCTGTTATCAACGCTTCTTGCGCTGACGGCGGGTCGTTTTGCCCTTGCCCTTTACGGGGCCTTTGGGCGTGGCGGGCTTGTCGTCTTCTTCGGCGGCTTCCTTCGCCTTGCGGTTGCCGCGCGGCGGCGCCTTTGGCGGTTCTTCGTTGATGCTCGCCCCCGAAGCGGAGACCCCCATCCGGCGCATGATGACCCATTGCTGGGCGATCGACAGCGTGTTGTTCCAGGCCCAGTAAATCACCAGCCCGGCCGGGAAGCTGCCCAGCAGGAACGTGAACACGATCGGCAGCAGCATGAAAATCTTCTGCTGCATCGGGTCCGCGGGCTGCGGATTCAGCTTTTGCTGGAGGTACATCGTGATGCCCATGATGATGGGCCAGATGCCGATATTGACGATCTGCAGGCTTTGCGGCACGTCCCACTGGACGAGCCCGAACGCCATCAGCAGGCCGAGCGGGTCGGGGGCCGACAGATCCTGAATCCAGCCGAAGAACGGCGCATGGCGCATTTCGATGGTGACGAACAGCACCTTGTACAGGGCGAAGAACACCGGGATCTGGATCAGGATGGGGAAGCAACCCGACATCGGGTTGGCGCCTTCCTTCTTGTACAGTTCCATCATCGCCGTGTTCTGGCGCTGGCGGTCGTCCTTATAACGCTCGCGGATTTCGACCATCTTCGGCTGCAGCTTTTTCAGCCGGCTCATCGACTTGTAGGACTTGTTGGCCAGCGGGAAGAAGGCGAGCTTGATCAGCACCGTCAGCAGCAGGATCGCCAGGCCGAAATTTCCGAGAAGCAGGTAGAAATAGTCGATGGCGTAGAAGATCGGCTTGGTCAGGAAATAGAACCAGCCGAAATCGACCAACCGGTCGAAACGCGGGATGCCGAGCTTTTCCTCGTAGGAATCGAGAAGCTTCACTTCCTTTGCGCCGGCGAACAGCCGGGTTGCGAATTCGACCGTCTGGCCCGGCGCCAGGGTACTGGCGGCGGCGAGGTAATCGGCCTGGAACTTGTCCTTGCCGCCGGGTGCCGTATGCACGAAGCGGCCCTTGTTCAGTGTTTTCTGGTCGGGAACAAGCGCCGTCGCGAAATACTTGGCCGTAATGCCGAGCCACTTTCCGGCGCCCTCCAGCGATTTGACGCCATTGGCTTCATCCGGCAGGTCGCTGTAATCGACCTCGGTCAGGGTTTCGTCGAACACCCCGATCATGCCCTCGTGCAGAATCCAGAACCCGGACGTTTCCGGCATGCCGGAAAGCGAAATCAGGCCGTAAGGATGCATCACCGCTGTCTGGGCGCCGGTATTCGTAATCCGCTGATTGACCGTGAACATGAAGTTCCGGTCGATGGAGATCGTCTGGGCGAATTCGATACCCTGGGGGTTGGTCCAGCGCAGCGTTACGGGGTCGCCGAACGACAGCGTGGGCTTGTCGGCGGTCCAGACCGTATCGGGGCCCGGCATGGTGATGCCCGCCGACGTGGTGGTCCAGCCGAACTGCGCGTAATAGGGGTTTTCGGTCCCCTGCGGCGACAGCATCACGATGTTTTCGCTGTCTTTTTTCAGTGTCTGGCGATAGTCGAGCAGCGTGAGGTCGTCGATCAGCGCGCCTTTCAGCCGGATCGATCCGATCACCCGCTTGGTGTTGATCGCGACGCGCGGCGTGCTCGCAAGGACGGCCGAGCGGGAGATGCTTGCCGGGACCGTGGGTTGTCCGGCAACCGGGGCGCCTGCGCCCGGCGGCACGGCGCCCGGGGTCGGAATTGCGGTGGCGCCGGGAATCTGCGCCGGGGCCTGGCCCGGCACGGGGGCGAGCATCTGACCGCCGGTGCCCGGCTTGACCGTCTGTGCGGATTCCCTGGCTTTCTGCGCTTCCTGCAGGGCGCGTTCTTTTTCGATCCGCGGACCTTCGATGAACAGCTGGAAGCCGAGCAGGATGGACACCGACAGGACAATGGCGAGTATCAGGTTGCGTTGATCCATGATTTAGCGTCCGTCTCCATCTGGTACCGGGTCGTATCCCTGGCCGCCCCACGGGTGGCAGCGGGCGATACGCCGGAGCGCGAGCAGGCCGCCGCGGCCGGGGCCGTGCAACCGGATTGCATCTATTGCGTAACCTGAACAGGTCGGGTGAAAGCGGCATGTCTGCGGCAGAACCGGCGATATCAGCAACTGATAGCCACGGGCCAGACCGATCAACAGCAGGCTCAGAATTCTGGTCAGAACGATCATGCCGTTTGGTTTTCCTCAGCGGTCTGTCGGAAAGCTCCGAGTTTGCGCAGACCTGTTTCCAGATCGTTTTTCAGGGCGCTGAAGTCGCGCGCAGGGGTTCCCTGGCGGCCGATCAGCACATAGTCGTGTGTCGCAACGGCACAGCGCGGCAACACTTCTTCCGCCGCTGCCCGAAGACGGCGGCGTGCTCTATTGCGAACCACGGCGTTACCGACGCGCTTGCTTACCGTAAGGCCGTAGCGAGGTCCATCCGGCGCCGCCCGGTCGTCGGACGGCTGGGGCGCAACCTGAAGCACAATGCCCGGCGCGGCCCATTTCCGTTTGCCCGCTGCCACTCTTAAAAACTGGCGGCGGGTTTTCAGGCGCTGAAGAACGGCGCCCATCCGGTTATGCGGAAAGACGCTTGCGACCCTTTGCACGACGACGGGACAACACCCGGCGACCGCCTACGGTTTGTTTGCGCGCGCGGAAACCGTGCCGATGTTTGCGTACGAGGACGCTAGGTTGGAATGTACGTTTCAAGGCTGACTCCGGCTACGATCTGGTCGAAAAACAGGCCCGGTGTATAAGGTTTCGGCGCGGCCAAGTCAACGAAACAGCGACACCTCCGCGATATTGCGCCGATTAAGGGCGAATCCCGCCCGAATCCGACCTGAATCCGGCCTGAATCGGGGACTTCACGCTTTGTTGAGAGGGTGTTGATTGGCCTTGGGAACGGCGGAAATCCAGATATCCCGGGACCGGAACGGGCCTCTGGGCGCGGCCGGACGGAAAAACGCGGAAGTTTTGTATGGTATTCTGTCCGGGAAACCCGCCACATCCGCCAAACGGCATAAGACAACAGCCATGAAAGGCGCTGCGATGGACAAAGCGACACAGGCAGACTCCGCAAACCAACCGGGGACCGGGCAGGGCGGCAGAAAATCCGCCTTTTCGCTCGGGCGGGTCCTGCCCCTGACCGTGCTGGTCGCGGGTCTGGCGGCGTTTTTTTACTTCGATCTCAATCAGTATGTTTCCCTCGGCGCGCTCAAGACCCACCGGGAAGTGCTCCAGTCCTGGGTCGAGAATTACGGTGCGATGTCCGCCATCGTATTCATTGCGGTTTATGCCCTCGCGGTCGCGTTCTCCATCCCCGGGGCGGTGTTTATCACCATCGCCGGCGGGTTCATGTTCGGACCCTATCTCGGCACGGTGTATGTCGTTATCGGTGCGACGACCGGCGCCGTCGGCGTATTCCTCGCGGCGAAATGCGCGCTCGGCGACGTCCTGCGCGCCAAGGCCGGCCCGGCGATCAAACGCATGGAAGCGGGTTTTCGCGAAAACGCGCTGAGCTACCTGCTGATCCTGCGTCTGGTGCCGCTGTTTCCGTTCTGGCTGGTCAATCTGGTCCCGGCCTTCCTGGGCGTCAGCCTGCGCACCTATCTGATCGGCACGTTTCTCGGCATCGTCCCCGGCGCGTTCGTTTATTCGCTCGTGGGAGACGGCGCCGGTGCGGTGCTCGACGCCGGGGGCGATCTGAATATCGGGATCATCTTCGCGCCGCGTTTCCTGGCCCCGATCATCGGCCTCGCGGTTCTTGCCTGCATACCGATCGTCTATAAAAAGATCAAAGCGCGGAAAGCCGTTCCGTCCGCCTGAATACTAAGGTGTCGAAAATGTCGAATGAAATTACCGCTGATATCGTTGTCATCGGCGGCGGCTCCGGGGGTTTGTCCGTCGCCGCCGGCGCGTCGCAGATGGGCGCCGAGGTGGTGCTGCTCGAAAAGGCGAAGATGGGCGGCGATTGCCTGAACTACGGCTGCGTTCCGTCGAAGGCGATGATCGCGGCGGCCCATGCGGCCCACGCCGTGCGCAGGGCCGGCCGGTTCGGGATCGCCGCTGCGGAACCGGCGATCGATTTCGAAAAAGTCCACGATCACGTTCACGGCGTCATCGGCGCCATCGCGCCGCACGATTCCGTCGAGCGCTTCGAAGGGCTCGGCGTGCGGGTTATCCAGGAGCACGGCAAGTTCGTCGGCCCCAACCGGGTGCAGGCCGGCGACACCGTCATCACCGTCAAGCGCGTCGTTATCTCCACCGGCTCCCGCGCCGGCGTGCCGCCGGTCCCCGGGCTGGAAGACGTGCCCTACCTGACCAACGAAACGGTGTTCGATAAAAAATCCGCGCCCGATCATCTGATCGTTCTCGGCGGCGGGCCGATCGGCAGCGAGCTCGCCCAGGCGCACCGGCGGCTCGGCTGCAGGGTGACGATCCTCGAGATGTTCAGCGTGCTCGGCAAGGACGACCCGGAACTGACGGAGATCGTGAAAAACCGGATGCTGTCCGAAGGGATCGCGATGCGTGAAGGCATCAAGGTCGTCCGGGCCGAACGAACCGACAGCGGAATTGCCGTCATCATCAAGGACGACGGCAGGGAAGAACGCATCGAAGGGTCCGACCTGCTTGTATCGGCGGGGCGGGTGCCCAATCTCGACGGGCTCGACCTCGAAGCGGCGGGAATAGAATACGACAAGCGCGGGGTCACGGTGGATGCGCGTCTGCGGACATCCAACAGGAAAGTGTACGCCATCGGCGATGCGGCGGGCGGCTTTCAGTTCACGCATGTCGCCGGCTATCACGCCGGGATCGTCCTGCGGAACATCCTGTTCCGCCTGCCGGCCAGGGTCGACTATTCGGCCCTGCCATGGGTCACCTATACCGATCCCGAGCTTGCCCATGTGGGCATGACCGAGACCCAGGCGCGGGAAAAATACGGCGATATCCGCATCCTTCGCCATCCCTTCGCCGAGAACGACCGGGCGCAGGCGGAGCGCGATACCGACGGGCTCGCCAAGATCGTCACGACCGCCAAGGGCGTTATCGTCGGGGCGTCGATCGTCGGGCCGCATGCGGGCGAATTGCTGCAAAGCTGGATTCTGCCGATCCAGAAGAAAATGAAGATCGGCGCCGTCGCGGGGCTCATCATTCCCTATCCGACCCTGGGCGAGGTCAACAAGCGCGCCGCCGGCAGCTATTACACGCCGAAGCTGTTCAGCGAGAAGACGAAAAAAATCGTCAGGTTTCTGCTGCGCCTCGGTTGACGGCCGGGACCCTGCGCCGCCCGCGAAAACCCTGCGCTCACAACTAGTTGAGAGACGGTGAGCATAGTGTGCGTTGTGTGATGTGTGGAATCCCCATCTAATCATTGGGACAGCGGAATTCCTCCGCGGTCCCAGGTTTCCGTATCGTCAATGGGAGAACAGATATGATCAAGAAAACGATTACCACCCTCAGCGTTGTTGCACTCGCCGCCGGCACCGCCGCGCTGCCCGCCGCCGCGGCCGGCATTTCCGCCGGCACCCCCGTCCAGATCGCGGCGTGCGGCCCGTGCGCGGCGAAGAATCCCTGTGCGGCGAAGAATCCGTGCAGCCCGTGCGCGGCGAAGAATCCCTGTGCGGCAAAGAACCCGTGCAGCCCGTGCGCGGCGAAAAACCCGTGCAGCCCCTGTGCTGCGAAGAAAAACTAAAGACGTCCATTCGTTCTGTGGAGCGTATGATCGAACGTCCTCCCCACCGGGGAGGGCGTTTTCTTTTGTATCAAAAGTATCAGGGGCATAGAGACCGCCCGGCCGCTTCGCTATAGTCCGCATATGGATGAAAAGCCAAGACGTTTGCCGTTGCTGCTGACCGGAATGTCCGCACGGCTGCTGTTGCTCACGGTCTTTTTCGTGATGCTGAGCGAGGTGTTCATCTATGCGCCGTCCATCGGCCGCTACCGCGTCGCCTATATGCAGGAACGCATCGCCGCCGCCCATCTGGCGAGTCTGGCGCTCGAAGCCCCCAGCGACAACCGGGTTAGCAGCGCGCTTCTCGAAGAGCTTCTGAAAAGCGCCAAGTCGTACGGCATCGTGCTGCGCCGGCCGAAATCCAAGGCTCTGATGCTCAGCCGCAACATGCCGCCGAAGGTTCACGAGACGTTCGACATGCGCGACAACGAATTCTTCGGACTGATCGGCGAAGCGCTGTCGGTCATGTGGCGGACCGAGCGCCGGATGGTCCGCGTCGTTGCGCCGTCGCCCACCAATCCCGAAGTGCTGGTCGAGACGGTCATCAACGAATGGGTCCTGCGCGAGATGATGCTCGATTATTCGGCGCGCATCCTGTGGCTGTCGATCGTGATTTCGCTGGTGACGGCGACGCTTGTATATCTCAGCCTGCAATGGATGTTCGTCCGCCCGATGCTCGGCATCACGGACAGCATGATCAATTTTCGCCGCAATCCGGACGACGCGCGCCGGCTGATCCAGCCCGGCCGCCGCCGCGACGAGATCGGCAGCGCCCAGCGCGAACTCGCCCAGATGCAGAGCCGGCTGCGCGATGCGCTGAAACAGCGGGCGCGGCTTGCCGCCCTCGGCACGGCGGTCACCAAGATCAACCACGATCTGCGGAACATCCTCGCCACGGCCCAGCTGGTGTCCGACCACGTCTCCGACAGCGACGACCCGAACGTGCGGCGGATTGCGCCGACGCTGCTCGGCGCGCTCGATCGCGCCGCTGCGCTGTGCAGCCGGACGCTTACCTTCGCCAATGAAGGCACGCCGGCGCCCGAACTGACGCATTTCGATCTCGCCGCGCTGGTCAGCGATATCGCCACGGAAATATCTGTTCGCGAAAGCCAGACCGGCATGATCGAAAATTCGGTGCCGCGCGACTTTGCTATATTTGCCGACCGCGACCAGCTTTACCGCGTGATTTCGAACCTGGTGCTGAACGCGTTCCAGGCCGGCGCGACCAAGGTGTCGGTTGCGGCATCGGCCGATTCCGATCTGAATGCGAACCTTATCGAGATCGCCGATAACGGCCCGGGCCTGCCGAACAGGGTAAAAGAGCATCTGTTCGAGCCGTTCCAGGGCTCGGCGCGGGTCGGCGGCACGGGGCTGGGGCTCGCGATCGCGCGGGACCTGATGCGCGGCCATGGCGGCGATGCGGAACTCGGGCGGAGCGACGAAGACGGCACGGTATTCGTCCTCAGCCTGCCGATCGAGGAAAAGCGCGAACGCCCCCGGTTCGGGCGGTCCGCCGCCCCGGGATCGCCCGCCAACGCGGCAGAATAGCGCAGCCGGGATTCTGTCCATGACAACGTTGCGATTGCGCGTCTTAATCGTTATTTATCCTGTTACCGAATAGATTGACGGCGGATTAGAATATGGAAAATTTTTCAAACTGGATTCTGGGATTCTTCTCAATCGTGATGGGAATCGCCGGGCTGTTTGTTGCCGCCCGGGCCGGCGAAGGGCTCGGCTATTACGGCGGTCTCGCGATGTTCGTGTTTGGCGTCGCGTTCGTTTTCCTCCTGATCCGCACGTCCCTCGACCACGAAGAACAGCGCCACTAGGGCGTTTTGTCCGCCAGGCGGCCGTTCATCCGCATCAGGTAAATTGCCGTGATGCCGCCGGCCGCCGACATCGTGATCATCGCGTAAAAGGCGCCGCCGCCGAACCGCTCGTATAGCCCGCCGGTGACGAGCATTGCCAGCCCCATGACCAGCCCGATGGCGAGACCCGAATACAGGCTCTGCGCCGATGCCGACATGTGTTCGGGAACCGTGCGCAGCAGGTGATGCATGGCGGCCAGGTGCGCCGCGCCGAAGGTCAGGCCGTGCAGCCACTGGGTGGCGAACAGCATGCCCATGTCGGTCGTATTGGCGAGAATGGCCCAGCGCACGATGCCGGCCGCGGCGGCGATCCACATCAGCCGTATCGGGCTGATCCGCGCGACGACCGCACCGGAAAACGCGAACAGGATAATTTCGGCAATGACCCCTTCGGCCCACAACGCGCCGATCACGTCGTCCGGCAGGCCCGCGTTGCGCCAGTGAATGGTACCGAATACGTAGAGCACCGCGTGGCTGGACTGCAGCAGGCTGACGGCGGCGATGAATACCAGAAAGGGCTTCTGGCGCAGCAGCACGAAGGCCGGAAAACGGACATGCGGCCGGTCGCGGGCCGGGCGCTCCGGCAGGCCGAACCCGGCGATGAACGCAGCCACCATGGCGGCGACGATCATCCACAGGATTGCGGCATCGCCCGACCGTTCCACAACCCATCCGCCCGCATAGGCCGCAAGGATAAAGGTGATCGATCCCCAGAGACGCACCCGGCCGTAATCGAATCCGTGTTCGACAGAGGCGCGCGACGCGAGGTTTTCGCCCAGCGGGATCAGGGCCATGAACATCGCGCTCGCCAGCACGTTGACGGCGAACAGGGCCCAGAACCCGTCGGCGATGCCGAAAAGCGCGTAGGTGATTATGCCGCCGCCGGCCGAGATCATAATGATTTTCCTGTGGGCGCCGGACCGGTCGGCGAAATGGGCGATCAGCGGATTGGCGAACGCACGGATCCAAACCCCGACCGACAGGATCAGGCTGATCTCCGCCGCATCGAGCCCGCGATATTTAAGCCATGCCGGCCAGAACGGCAGGTGAATGCCGACCGCCAGAAATATCGCCGCATAATAGAAGGAAAATCGTATGGCCATGATGATCCCGAAGCTTTAGCACGATTCCGGACCGAAACGGCATCGGCCGGAACGGGGCCGTCGGGTTTTCCCGGCGACCGCTAGATAAACCTGCCGGTCCGTGCTATCGAAACTCAACATTCATCGATAAACCCATAAGATAAATTAAAGGGATGAGGGACAACCATGCCAGCCAAGACAATCAAGGCCGATAGCGCCGCCGAAGCTTATTTGACCCTGTTGAAAGACCGTGACGTCGATTACCTGTTCGGTAATGCCGGCACCGATTTTCCCTCGATCATCGAAGCGCTGTCGAAATCCGTGGCCGGACAAAGCAGCTCGCCGACACCGATGACCGTGCCGCACGAAAACCTCGCGGTGGCGATGGCGCATGGCTACTACGTCGCGACCGGCCGGCTCGCCTCGGTCATGGTGCATGTCAATGTCGGCACGGCGAATGCAATCTGCGGCGTCATGAACGCGTCGCGCGAGAATGTGCCGATCCTCATGACGTCGGGCCGTACGCCGCTTACTGAAGAAGGCTTCGACGGATCGCGGTCGCTGTATATCCACTGGGGACAGGAAATGTTCGACCAGGGCGGTGTGATGCGCGAAATGGTCAAGTGGGACTACGAACTGCGCAACGCCAAGCAGATCGAGACCATCGTCGACCGCGCGGTAACCGTGGCCATGACCGAGCCGCGCGGCCCGGTTTACCTGTCGCTGCCGCGCGAAGTGCTTGCCGAAAATCCCGGCGAATTCACCTTCCAGTCGCCGACCCGCCGGGTGGCCGCGCGGGCGGCATCCGCCGACGCCAATGCCCTCGACGAGGCGGCGGAAATTCTCGCGGCGGCTGAAAATCCGCTGATCATCACCGCCAGCATGGGACAGAACCGGGCGGCCGTTCCGGCGCTCGAATCCCTGGCCGAGCGGTTTGCGATACCGGTCATCACCTATCGTCCGCGCTATGTGAACATATCGTCCGACCACCCGATGCATCTGGGCTACGAGCCCGGCGCCTATCTGCCCGACGCGGATGCGATCCTTGTCCTCGATTGCGACGTGCCGTGGATTCCGTCGCTGCACAAGCTCAATCCCGACGCGAAGGTCATTCACCTCGGCGCCGACCCGCTTTACGAAAACTATCCGGTGCGCGGCTTCCAGTGCGACCTGGGCATCCGCGGCAGCTCCGGCACGTCCCTGCCGCTTCTCGAAGAAGCGATGGCGAGCCGTGAGAAATCGGCGAAGGGGCGCATCGATGCGCGTCGCGCCAAGATCGCCGGCATCAAGGGCGACCAGGCCGCCGCCAATCAGACGCGGATCGAAAAGATCGCGTCCGGCGCCGCCGCCATGGACAATTCCTGGGTGGCGCATTGCCTGAACCAGGTGAAACAGGATGAGGACATTCTCGTGTCCGAATCCCAGCTCGCGCTCGGCAATATGGCGATCCGCGAACCCGGCAGTTTCTTCGGCACATCGCCGTCGGGCGGGCTTGGCTGGGGGCTCGGCGCGGCCCACGGGGTCAAGCTCGGCCAGCAGGACAAGCGCGTGTTCTGCGTCGTCGGCGACGGTTCCTACATGTTCGGCAACCCGACCCCGGCGCATTTTGTGTCGGCGGCCTATAATCTGCCGGTGCTGACCGTGATCATGAACAACAAGATGTGGGGCTCGGTGCGCAAGGCGACCCTGGGGCTCTACCCGGACGGCGCGGCGTCCAGCGCCAACCAGGCGCCGCTGACCTATCTCGACCCGGCGCCGGAATATCACAAGATCGTCGAGGCCTCCGGCGGCTACGGCGAGGAAGTCGAAGACCCCGCCGAGCTGCAGGCAGCGATCGAACGCGGCCTGAAGGCGGTTGACGTCGACAAGCGCCAGGCGGTCATCAACGTTCATACAACCTATGACGACGCGGCGGCGATTGCAGACGCCAAGCGGTGATGGGCGTTCCGGCTGATGCCCTGAACGCACAGCTCGGGCGGCTGGCGGCGCACCCGTTCTACGCGGGACGTCTGCCGCCCCATATCGCCGACGCCGCCGATTTTGCGGCCAACGTGCCTCTGATGGGGCGGGCCGACCTGGTGGCGGAAATGGAAAAGCCGGGCTACGGCGCCTTTGGCGGCAGCAATCCGGTGCGGATCAATCTGAGCCCGATGGGGGCGTCGCTGGTCCCCGCCATGCAGACGGCGGGGGATATCGCCAACATGGTGGCCGCCGCCCGCACCCATCTCGACGCCTGCGGCATCGGGCCGGGCGATGTCTGCGCGGTGACGTTCGGCTATCACATGTTCGTCGCCGGGCTGTTCTACCAGACCCAGATGGAAGCCCATGGCGTCGGCTGTATTCCGTTGGGACCGGGAGACGCCGAGCGCACGGTCGATGTCTGCGTCCGCCACAACGTGACTGTGCTGGCCGGAAATCCGTCGTTTTCCCTGAAGCTGATCGAAGCCGGTCTCAAGCCGCCGAAGGTATTTTTCGCCGGCGGCGAGGCGTTTACCGGTAATCCCGCACTCTACGGCGCGGTCAAGGCGGCGATGCCCGATACCGTGCTGGTCGATTCCTTTTCGCTGTCGGAATTCCTGCCGGTTGCGCGCACGTTTCCCGGCGGCGAGGGCGTGCATGTTTTCGACGAACTGGTCTATGCCGAGGTGATCGACCCGGCGACCGGTGAACCCGTCGCCGACGGCGAGCGCGGCGAACTGGTGCTGACCCATCTGAAAAAGGAGGCGCAGCCGCTGATCCGCTATCGCACCGGCGATCTGACGGTCCGCCGGACGACGGACCCGGTCCGTGGCCGGACCGTCAACCTGCCGCGCGTCGTGTTCGGGCGTACCGATAACATGATCAAGGTGAAGGGCGTGAAGGTCTATCCGTCGGAAATCCGCGCCGTGCTGCTGGGACTCGACGGGCCGACGGGCGCGTACCGGCTGACAGTGTCCGCAAAGGCCGGCGGCGGCGACCGGCTGGCGCTCGCCATCGAGGGCGCTGGCGGCGACGATGTCGCCGGGGAAATCGCCCGGCGCTTCAAGAACCAGACGCTGATTTCGGCCGACGAGATTGCCTTCGCCGAGAAGCTGGAAGAAGGCCCCCTTGCCGTCGATGAGCGCACTTAGATTCAGGATGGATTGTATTCAATGACCGAAAACGCATGGCGGCTGATCGTCGACAGAAATTCCTATGCCGATTTTTCGGTGTCCGTTTCCCCCGCCGTGGAAAAAGCGGTCGTGAACGGCGATGCGCCGCCGACGATCTTCCTCAACGTGTTCGACCGCGATTCGATCACCATCGGCGTCAACGAAGACCCGGAACAGGTGCTCAACCTGGATTTCTGCCGCGACAACGATATCGATTTCCGCCGCCGGGTGAACGGCGGCGGCGCTATCTATACCGGCACCGGGTCCGCGTTCATGGTCTATTTCGTGCCGACGTCGCACCCGGACGTGCCCGAAACCACGACAGAGGCGTTCCCCAAAATCCTGACCGCCTTCGCCGAAACGCTGAGCGACCAGTTCGGCTTTCCCGCCGAATACCGGCCGCTCAACGACGTGCAGGTCGAGGGCCGCAAGCTGGTGCCGACCTCGCTCAAAATCGAAAACGGCGTGATGACGTTCCGCTTCGTCGTCAACGTGAAGGAAATGAACACCGAAATCGCAGGCACCGCGATGCCGATGCCGCCCGAAAAAGTGCAGGACAAGGTGCACAAGGACCTGCAGTCCCGGTTTACCTGTCTTGAACGCGAAGCCGGGCGGGAAATCATGGCCGGCGATCTCGAAAGCATGGCCCGCGCTGCGGTGGCGCATGCCTTCAGCGACGTGGTGCTCGAACCCGGCGAACTGACCGATGCCGAGCGCGGCTATGCCGAAGAATTCCGTGCCGAATACGACAACGACACCTGGCTGTACGGCAAAAGCGAGAAAGTGCGCTTCGGCGATCTTGTCGGGGCCGGCGATACCGTCGGACGCGGCCGTCACAAGGCGGTCGGCGGCATGCTGTGGGCAACGCTGGTGGTCCGCGACGGCGCGGTGCTGCACGCCATCCTCAACGGGGACTGGCATCCGCGCCCGATCGATTCCGTCGGCTGGCTGGAAGACGCGCTTGCGGGCTGTCCCGCCAGCGAAGCCGACCTTCGCGCCCGGGTCACGGCGTTTATGGAGCGCGACGACGTCGAATTCGCGAGCGTCGAGACCGACGACCTGATGTCGGCCTTCGTCAAGGCGCTGGCGGACCAGAAGCCGGCGGGGTGATTGCGGCCCACGGAAGTCCGGACTTGCCGTCGGACCTGCTTCCGGCCGGGCCGGGCGCCTATGCCCTGACATTCCGGCTGGAAAAACCGCTTACGCTCCCCGTCGCCCGGCTGAATTCGCCGGCGCTCCCTCCCGGGGCGTACGTTTATGCCGGCAGTGCGTTCGGTCCCGGCGGCATCCGCGCCCGGGTGGCACGGCACCTGCGGGCCGACAAGAAACCGCACTGGCATATCGATCATCTGTCGGCACGCGCCGAATGTGTCGATGTGAAAACCTATCCCGGCGGACGGGAATGCGATCTGGTCGCGGCGCTTCTGGAAGCGGGTGCGACGGTGCCGGTCGCCGGATTCGGCAGTTCGGACTGCCGCGGCTGTGCGGCGCATCTCGTTCGCCTTGCCGACTGATTTCAAAACGGCAATATTGCGGCCCGAGGGACTTCTCGGAACAACAGGGATGCACAGATGGCAGTCGTGAACATTGAACGCCGCGCCGACGGGATCGGCCGCGTCGCGATCAACCGCCCGGACAAGCGCAACGCGCTGAACGACGATGTGCGGAACACCCTGATTGCGGAACTTCCCCGGCTTTTGGCCGACGACGCGGTTCACGCCGTCCTGATCACCGGCGAAGGAGGGCATTTCTGCGCGGGCGGCGACATCGCCAGCATGGAAGGCCTCGATTCCAAAGGTGCGCGCGCCCGGATGAAGGCCAATCACCGTATCGTCCGCATGATCGCCGAGGCCGAAAAGCCGGTCGTCACCGCCATCGAAGGTTTTGCGGTCGGCGCCGGGGCCGGGCTTGCGATGCTGGGCGACACCGCGGTGATCGCCGAAGGCGGCACCATCGGCTTTCCGTTTTTCAAGGTCGGCCTGATCCCGGATTACGGCATTCTGCATACGCTGCCGCGCCGCGCCGGCGGGGCGAAGGCGCGCCAGTTATTGCTCTATGCGAAAATGGTCAAGGCGCCGGACGCCGTCGGAATGGGTCTTGCCGACGAACTGGTCGCCGAGGGCAAGGCGGAAGAGACCGCGATCGAACGTGCGCTGACCCTCGCGGCGATGCCGCCCTTCGCTTTTGCCATCGCGAAACAGCAGCTCGGGCTTGCGCCGGTCAAGCTGGAAGAAGCGCTCGAAATGGAGGCGCTGGCCCAGGCAGGCTGTTTCGGCGCCGGCGAATTCCAGGAAGGGTTCTCCGCCTTTATGGAGAAACGGGCGCCGGTTTTCCGGAAGTAGGGATTCATGACCCCGCAGACCTTCCGCACCCGTATCACCGATCTTTTCGGGATCGAGCATCCGCTGGTCTGCGGCGGCATGATGTGGCTTGCCGACGCCAAATATGTCAGCGCCGTCGCGCGCGCCGGCGGGATCGGGTTCATCACGCCGCGGTCGTTCCCGACGCCGGAGGATTTCCGCGAACAGATCCGCATGGCGCATGATCTGTCCGACGGCAGGCCGTTCGGCGTGAACCTGTATATTTCGGCCCGGCCCGAAGCCAACCGGTTGCTGGAAACGTTTCTCGAAATCGCCATCGACGAAAACGTGAAATTCCTGGAAACCGCCGGGTTTTCGCCGAAAATGTTTCTGCCGCGCATCAGGGATGCGGGCATCAAGGTCATCCACAAATGCACGACCCTGCGCCACGCCGTGTCGGCGCAGAATGCCGGTGTCGATGCGATCACGATCCTCGGGGCGGAAGCGGGCGGACACCCGGGACGGGACCTGATCGGGACCATGGTTCAGGGCGCCACCGTGCCGCAGGCGCTCGATATCCCCGTGGTGCTGGCGGGTGGCATGGGGACCGGGCGCCAGCTGATGGCGTGTCTCGCGCTCGGGGCCGACGGCATGCTGCTGGCGACACGGATGATCGTATCGGAGGAAATCTGGGCGCACCCGAATTACAAGAAGCATCTGGCCGGGCTCGACGCCGGCGATACAAGCCTGATCATGAATATCTTCGGCGACAGTTCGCGCGTGCTGAAGAACGACTCCGCCGCCCGTGTGCTGGAACTCGAAGCCGAGGGAATCACCGATTACGAAGCGTACCGGCCGCATGTGCAGGGTACGCTGCAGAAAGAAGCCTATGAAGACGGCGACTGGACCAAGGGCACGGCGTCCATCGGACAGTCGGTTGCCTTTGCCGGCGAAATCGAATCCGCCGAATCCATCATCGACGGCATCGTTGCCGAAGCGGCCGCAGTGCGCGACCGGTTGAACAGACTTTAAAAAGGACCAGCTCATGGCGCAGGACGTCAATTCATCCAAATTCGTTATCGGTGTCATCGGCACCGGCACAATGGGCCGCGGCATCGCCCAGATCGCAGTCATCGGCGGATTCACGGTCAAGATGTTCGACGCGCAGGACGGTGCGGCGGACAAGGCGCAGGAATTCATCGCGCGCATGATCAACCGCGCCGCCGAAAAGGGGCAGATGTCGGAAGACGCCGCGGCCATCGCCAACGGACGTCTGGAAATCGTGGATTCGCTTGCCGATCTCGCGGATTGCGGCATGGTCGTCGAGGCGATCGTCGAGAACCTGGACGTGAAGCGAAAGGTCTTCAGCGAGCTTGAAGGTCTCGTCGCCGAAGATGCGATCCTTGCCTCCAACACGTCGTCGCTGTCCGTGACCCAGATCGCCGCCGGCTGTGCAAAACCCGAACGGGTTGCGGGATTTCATTTTTTCAATCCCGTGCCGCTGCTGAAAGTGGTCGAGGTCGTCGACGGTCAGCTGACCGCGCCCTGGGTTGCCGACAAGCTCGATGCGATCGCCCGCAAATGCGGGCACGATCCGGTTCGCACCCAGGACACGCCCGGATTTCTCGTCAATCACGCCGGGCGCGGGCTGTATACCGAAGGGGTGCGCATTCTTGCCGAAGGGATCGCCGAGGCGCACCAGGTCGACGACGTGCTCCGTGAAGGCGGCGCCGCGTTCCGCATGGGGCCGTTCGAGCTGATGGATACGACCGGGCTCGACGTGTCCGGCGTCGTCATGGAATCGATCTACGAGCAGTTTTACCAGGAACAGCGTTTCAAGCCGCAGGCCTTTATTCGCAACCGCATGGCTGCGGGCCTGCTCGGCCGCAAGACCGGCAAGGGTTTCTACGCCTATGAGGACAACAAGAAGATCGCTCCGAAGGTTGCCGCCGCGCCGACCGACCTGCCGGACGCCGTCTGGATCGGCGGGCAGGGCCATGACGGTGCGACAATCCTGGCCGAGTTCCTGAAGGGCAAGGTCGAAATCGAGACCGGCGACAAGCCGTCCGCCCGCGCGATCTGCATGGTCGCGCCGCTGGGCCGCGATGCGACGATGACGGCGATAGATCTCGGCATCGAGGCCGAACGCACGATCGCGGTCGATACCCTGTTCGGTCTCGACGGGCGGCGGACCCTGATGACCACCAGCGTCACCGATACGGGCGTGCGCGACCTTGCCCATGCCGTACTGGCCGCCGACGGCGGCGCGGTCACGGTAATCCACGACAGTCCCGGCTTTATCGCCCAGCGCACGATCGCGACCATCGTCAATATCGCGTCGGAAATCGCGCAGATGCGTATCGCGACGCCGGAAGACATCAACAAGGCCGTCCGTCTCGGCCTCGCCTACCCGCAGGGGCCGCTTGAATTCGGCGACAGCGTCGGCGCGGCGAAAATTCACGCGATCCTGACGGCGATGCACGCCTTCTACGGCGACCCGCGGTACCGCCCCAGCCCCTGGCTGACCCGCCGCGCCCGTCTCGGCATTTCACTGATGACGCCGGAAGCCTGATTTCCGCGGCGCCGGATCAAACTGCGCGAATAAGCAGTAATACGCCGGACGCCATCAGCATGTAGATGACCAGTTTGCGGAAAATCTCCGGCGTCAGGCGGCGGCGGATATTGCCGCCGAGCTTCAGGCCGATCCAGACGGGAGCTATGCCGATGGCCGAGACCAGGGCCGTCTCCGTAGTCATCAGGCCGATTTTCGACAGGCCGACGGCCATCACGATGCTGGACGCGGTGAACGAGCAGTTGATGGCCTGCACGAACCGTTCGCGGTCGAGATGCAGCGCCATCAGATAGGGCAGGACGGGCATCAGCTGCGATCCCGTCAGGCCGTTAATAATGCCGGTGGCGAAACCGGTTACCGGGCCGAGCGGTTTCTCATAGCGGGGCGGTAATGTCAGGTTCGGCGTTTTCAGGGCGAACAGGCCGTAGACGATCAGCACGACGCCCAGCGCCGCGCCCGCCGCCCGTGCTTCCATCCAGGTCAGCAGGACCAGCCCGATGACGACGCCGAGCATGCCGGCGATCAGCATCGGCCAGAACCGGCGAATGGATTCGCGGAAATGCCCCGCCTCGACCTGGACGATAATGTTGCTGGCGACCGACGGCACCAGCACCAGCGGCAGCGCGACCTCCAGCCCCATGGCCAGCGCGATGATCGGCAGACAGGTGGTTGCAAACCCCATGCCGGTGATGCCCTTGGAAAATGCCGCGAAGAAAAACGCGCCGCAGGCAATCGCGAGAAGGGTGGGGTCCATGGGGAGGAATTATCCGCCGCTGTGCCCGCGAAGGGCCAGCGGTTTTGTCTGAAAATACCGACGGCCGGGGCGGTCTTCCCCGGCCGTCGTTACGATACGCTCCGTTATTTGCCGAGAACGACCTTGCTGATTTCGGCTTTCTGCTTGTCGTTGACGCTGTTGATGACGGTCTGGACCATCTTCGCAGCCTCCGCAGCGGGGATGTACTTGATGTAGCGTTTTTTCTTGGCGCCTTCGGCGACGATCTTGGGATCGCTCAGAATCCGGTCGGTGGCGGCGCGCATCTTTGCGACCACGGCGGCCGGGGTGGACGGCGCGACGACCAGCATCCGGCCGAGGCTTTCGACGGTCGACCGGTAGTCGATCCACCATTCCTGGTCCTTGGTCAGTTTGACCGATTCAAAGATGGTCGGCAGATCGGGAAACAGGATCGACCGTTTGCGGTTCATGGTCGCGACCGCCTTGGCATTCTTTGCCTGCACGTATTTATAGGCCGACGTTTCGGAGACATAGAGAGAATCCATTTCTCCCTGCGCGAGCGCGAGCGCCGCCGCCCGGCTGCCCTTGTAGCCGATGACCACTTTGCATTTCATCGCGAGCGCATGACAGGTCATCTCCGCCCCGTCGGAAATACCGGAAATCTTGCCGTATCCCGCCCAGTTGATGACGTTGGTGCTTTTCATTGCTTCGGCGGGGCTGGAGAACTTCGAATCGTTTTTGGCCAGCCATATCCACCTTGCATGGTCGATGATGCCGAGAATCGGGAGCTTCGTCAGGTCGAACTTGGCGGCCTTCATCCCCAGTAACTGCTGCAGCCCTGCGCCGGTGCCGTTGACAATCGTCATCTGCAGCGGATCCGCCGGCGCGCTGTACAGCCGGTTCAGCGCGCTCATCCCGCCGGCGCCCGGCTTGTTGACGACGACGACATCGGCGCCGAGCTCGCGTTCGAAATGGGGGGCCAGCATACGTGCATAGGCGTCATAACCGCCGCCCGCGCCGAACCCGACGACGAATGTGATGGTTTTGCCCTTGAAATAGGGATCCGCGGCGTTTGCAGATGTCGTTGTCAGCATCGCGGTCGCGGCAAGTGCCGCCGACCCGACCAGAAATCCTAGTTTTCGCATGGTGTTTCCTCCGTTTGCTGCATTGTTTGCAGCGTTGTTTGCGTCTCGAAGACGACGGAGAAAGCCTAAGATATTATGACGGGCAGCGCCAGCAGCGGAGTGCGGGTGACCGATACTAGTGCGTGTCGAACACCGCCTGGTATAGCGCAAGCCGTTCCATCACCGCGGCGGTTTCGTCCGCCGTCGGGGAATCCGGGTCTGCCGCGGGCGGCAGGGCGCCGAACTTCATCAGGCAGGCGATCAGCAGCAGCCGTGCCTTGGTCGATGTCAGGTTGCCGCCGCCGAGAAACACCCCGGCGGGGGCGGAGAATCCCTCGTTATTGCCGCGGCCGACGCGGGCCACCGGCATGCCCATATAGACCGCCCTGGCCATCAGCCGGTTGCGCTGCGAATTGGTCATCGACCCATAGGGCGACTGGCCTTCGACCACGAAGCCGGACAGCGGCGCGTTGGCCAGGTTGTCTGCGGTCTGGGCGATGATATCGACCTCGCGGTCCGGGCTGCTATCGGCGGTCTCGGGGCTGTAATTGCCTTCCTTGATAATCGTGACCATCGGCACGGAGGTATCGATCAGGTCGCCGGCGGCGTCTTTGATCGGCACGTCCTGCGATGTCAGCGTGCCGTCTTTCAGGACGAAGCCGGTCACGCTGTCCGGCAGCTTCGACCTGTTCACGTCCGACAGGTATGTGTGTTTGGCGCCCGGCAGGTAGGTCAGGATCGGCGCCTGGCCGTGGCGCACCGCGCCCAGCAACCCGCCATGGCCGCCGGTGACGACGTAGCCGCCGGGCCGCGCATCGCCCTTTTGCACCTCGCGCGCGGCGAAGATCTGCTGTTCCTGGATCACCACCGCGCCGGCGCGGTTCCGGCCGTCGCCGTCCTGCCAGACCCGCGACGTGATGTAGTCGACCGAGTCCACAAGGTTCTTCGGCCCGTCATTGCTGATCTCGCCATGGGTGCGCTGGGCGGCGTTGCCGCAGACCGGCAGCGTGGTGTCGAGCAGAAGGTTGAGCCAGTACAGCGTCTCTTCCACCCGCGGGCTGCCCTGGGTCCAGATCGCGCCGAGATAGTCGCCGCTGTCGAGAATATGCTGCACGTCGTTGGCGACGGTCGCCAGCCGGCCGCGCGGCGGCGATACCGCGAGGTGCACCGGCCGGTAGACGAAGAAGTCCTGTCCCATGACTTCGGGTTCGATATCGCCGGTCCCGGTATCGGTGCGCTCGGCGGCGGCAAGGCCCTTGGTATAGCCGCCCGACGGCAGCACCCGGAAGGAATCGATTTCCGCCAGGCGCGAGATCAGGTTGCCGGTGCCGTATTCGTCGATGCCGAACCGGTCGATTTCCTCGAACATGCGCGATCCATCCGGGTAATAGGCCTGGCGGGACTGCGCCGCCGGCGCGCCGGGAAAGGCGCAATCGTCCTCCCACGCGCTGCCGTCGGCCTGCCGCGCCATGTAGGGCAGGGGATACAGCCCGTCTTCGGGTCTCAGCTCCACGCGGTAGACCGGCGTGTCGGCATCGGATTGCCGCTCGGCGTGGAAGGCGCCGGATGCATCGACATAGCCGTCGGGCGGGCCGTAAAGCTCTGCGGCGTCGCGCTCCAGCGGATGGGCGCTGAACTGTTCGACATAGACCGTCGCCGGGGCCGCCAGGCGCTGCGCCCGAAGGACGTCGAACCGGGCCGGGCTGCCGTCGGGGTTGGGCCGTGCCGGCAGGCCGTACTGGGCGCGGGCCTTGTTGCTGGTCACCAGTGCCGGGCTGTTGCTGATCGTGGCGTTGGAGCCGGAAAGATGGGCGATCCGTGGTTTGTCGGTCATGCGTTCGGTCCTGTGTTCCGGGCTACCACATCAACTGGCCGCCATTGGGGTGGACGATCTGGCCGGTCATGTAGGACGACCGGTCGCTGAGGAGAAAATCGAGTACCGCCGCGACCTCTTCCGGCCGGCCGAGGCGGCCCATCGGCAGGCTGTCGGCCAGTTTACGGCGGGCTTCGCCGTATTCGGCCTCGGTCCTGCCGGCGGACAGGATCGGCGTGTCGATCGGTCCCGGTCCCAGCGCGTTGAGCCGGATGCCGTGCGGCGCGAATTCGAGGGCGAGCGACTTGGTCAGCGAATAGATCGCGGATTTCGCCGCCATATAGGCGGCGGCGCCCGGCACCGCCATGATCGCGAAATCCGACGACATGGTGACGACCGCGCCCTTGCCGGCGGCGATCATGTCGGGCAGCACCGCCTGACAGCACAGGAAGGTGCCCTTGACGTGTGCGTCCATCATCCGGTCCCAGTCGGCTTCCGGGATGTCGCCGGTTACGCCCCGGATAAAAATCCCGGCGGCGAGGAACGCCTTGTGGACCGGGCCGATATCGGCGGCGATGCGGTCCTTCATCGCCGTTACGCTGGCGCGGTTGCCGACATCGACCTCAATCGCCGTCGCCGATCCGCCGGCGGCTTCGATCTCCGCGACGGTTTCGGCGGCGCCGTCCGCGTTCCGGTCGGCCACCGCCACATGCATGTCTTTCGCCAGGCGCAGCGCCGATGCGCGGCCGATCCCGCTGCCGCCGCCGGTGACAAGGAGGGTGGGGGTATCCGCCATCAGAAAAGCGCCGCGCCGCCATTGACGCGGATATCCTGGCCGGTGACGAAGCTGGCCTCGTCGCTCAACAGGAAAAGGGCGGTCTCGACCATGTCCGCCGGCTCGCCGATGCGCCCGAGCGGGATATTGTCGGCCCAGGAATACATATCGGTTTCGCTCATATTGCCGCGCGGCTGCGGCGTGTCGGTGATGCCGGGCGACATCGTGTTGGCGCGAATGCCCGCCCTCGCATGGTCCAGTGCCAACGCCCGGGCGAGCCCGAGCACGCCGCCCTTTGTGGCGGCATAGGCAGCGCTGTTCGGAGCGCCGCGGCGGGCGATCGAGGACGAAAACAGCAGGATACTGCCGGATTTCTGTGCCAGCATGGCCGGCAGCACCGCCTGGCAGGCGAGCAGCGTGCCCTTCAGGTTGATCGACAGGTGATCGTCCCAGTCGTCTTCGGTCAGGTCCAGGAACGGCACCGCCCGGTATATCGCGGCACAGGTTGCGAGCCCGGCGATGCGGCCGGTTCTGGAACGGGCGGCGGCGACGGCGTCCGCCATGGCCGCCCCATCGCGGACGTCGATTTCGTGAAAGTCGAGATTGGCGTCGTTGGCGCCGGCAAGGTCGCCCGGCGCGGTGTCCCAGGCGGACACGTGGAAATTCTCTTTCAGCAGTCGCCGCGTCAGCGCATGGCCGATCCCGCTGCCCGCGCCGGTGACGATCATCGTGTCCATGTCCGCGCTGCCCCGTTATGCCCGTCTTTTCTTGTTCGGCCCGGTTTTTTTACCAGCCCCGGTTTTTTCCAGTCTACGTCGCCGCGGCGCGGGCTGTCTATTGCTCCCGTGCGGACGGCGCGTATATACCGGTGATACCCGACCCATCCACCCACCGGAGATTTCACGATGCGCCTGAACGGAAAAACCGCCCTGATAACGGGCGCCGCGAGCGGACTTGGAAAAGAAATTGCCCAGAGATACGCGGCCGAGGGCGCGAAGGTCTGTATCGCCGACATGAATATAGAGGCCGGCCGGATCGTCGCCGATGAAATCGGCGTGGCGGGCGGCGTCGCGATGGCGGTGGAGATGAATGTGACGGACGAAGAAGCCGTGAACGCAGGCGTCGCAGCGACGGTCGATGCTTTCGGCACGGTCGATATTCTGGTCAGCAATGCCGGCAATCAGCATATCGCGCCGCTCACCGATCTTGAATTCGCCGACTGGAAAAGGCTTCTCGCCATTCATCTCGACGGCGCGTTCCTGACCACGAAGGCGTGCATGCGCCAGATGAAAGCCGCCGGAAACGGCGGGTCCATCCTCCTGATGGGCTCGGCCCATTCGAAGGTCGCATCGGCCCTGAAAGCGCCATACGTCACCGCGAAGCACGGTTTGCTGGGCCTTGCCCGCGTGGTGGCGATCGAAGGGGCGGCCTATGGCGTGCGTTCGAACGTGATCTGCCCGGGCTTCGTGCGCACCCCGCTGGTCGAAAAACAGATTCCCGAACAGGCCAGCACGCTCGGTATCACCGAGGAGCAGGTCATCAGCGACGTGATGCTGAAGGATACCGTAGACGGCGAATTCACGACGCTGGAAGATATCGGCGATACTGCAATCTTCCTGGCGGCCTTCCCGTCGAACGCCCTGACCGGGCAGTCGGTGGTGGTCAGTCACGGCTGGTACGTGGAATAGGATGGGCAATGGCAAGGCCGGCCGAATGCCCACTGGCATTCCGGGAAACCCGGTCCTACCTTTCGGGTGTGCCGATGGCGATTGGAGGTTCTGAGATGAGGATGGCGATGTTCAGGTTGCTGGCGGCGGGCGCGGCGCTTTTTCTGCTGTCCGTCGGACCGGTTGCCGGGCAGACGGCCCGCCAGATTACCTGGGAAGATCTTGCACCGGAAGCATCGTCGCCGCTTCCCGATCCTTTCGCCCATCTCGAACCGGTGCTGGCCGCCAAGCTTTATGGCATTGCCTCGGTCCGGCGCCAGTTTCAAAAGGGGTTTCTGTCAGAGGTAAGCCCGGAATACGAGATGGTGGTAGAGGCTACGCATGACCTGAAAAACCAGGGGGTCGATGTGGAAGACCTGCTTCGGCGTTTCGATGAGGTCGAGGCCGAGGCCGTGCGGCAGGATAGCGCCGTGGACGACCGGCTCGCCGGCCAGTTCGTCCGGTTGCCCGGCTATGCGCTGCCGCTCGAATTCGACGGTGCGGCGATTCAGGAATTTTTGCTGGTGCCCTATGTCGGCGCCTGTATCCATGTGCCGCCGCCGCCGCAGAATCAGATGGTCTTCGTGAAGCTGGCGCAACCGTTTGTCATTACCGATTTGTTTTTGCCGGTCTGGATAACCGGGCGGATGACGATCGAACGCGCCCAGAAGATTGTCCCGCTTTCCGACGGAAAAGTGCCGGTCACAGCGGGCTACACCGTCGAAGCGGCAAAAGTAGAGCCCTACAAAGAGTAATTTTTCCGGCGGCAGACGACTCCTGCGGAGCGCAGTGTCGAAAATATATTGTTATGTAATAACATATCGTATAATTTCGGATTTCCATTCCAAATTCGAGGACTCCCGCCATGCATGTTTCCGCATTCGCCCGGCACCGTATTTTTC
>TARA_R110000868_G_scaffold83106_1_pt1 | contig 27787 bp, 34 predicted proteins | sample TARA_R110000868 | Tara Oceans TARA_R110000868 (sample SAMEA4397489) | marine metagenome | biome: Polar Biome; feature: [SRF] surface water layer (ENVO:00010504); material: water (ENVO:00002006), including particulate matter (ENVO:01000060) such as... | depth 5 m | reverse complement strand
ACCTTGCAGGTCGAGAGCACACGCTAGTAGGGTCACTGGTTTCTCTGCTTCCTTTCTGAATATCAGGTTCGATGCATCCTGTAGCAGGCTCTTCAAGTTTACTATCGTCCACTTGGCTCTGTCGTTCAATGACATTTTGTCTACTGAAATAGTATCCAGTCCTTCTTGCTCTAAGTGTGCTTTGTAATCTTCGGTTAACCATGTTAAGTTGTTTAGCTCCTCTAGTGTATAGGATTGGTTATACGAACAGGCTGTATGTACACACAACCAGAAGTAACCACGGGCATCCATTGCTTTACCTTCAGAGAACTCAAACAATCCCTTAGATAAGTCAGACCCTTGGTAGTTTAAGAACGCTTCAGTGTAGTACACCCGCCCTCTATAGTCACACTCAACTGCTTGATAGAAAGTATCAGCCCCTATCCCCCTAGCCTTAGCTAGGATAAACTTCATCTCTATCCTCTTGGACCTTCCCTTGTCAGACCTATCATCCATGTTAAGGAACTGATTTACATTATCCCTAAGGGCCTTAACAAGCTTGACGTTAAGCCTCCAAGGAACCTGCTGTAGCTTGTTTAAAGCTTTCACAAAGGGTTGGTCAAGGCACTGGTCAAAGTCCCTCTCAGAGGTCATACGTTTGATATAAGGCCTCTTGGTTACGGGGTTTCTTAAGCCTACAATAGTGGGGAACTTCTTGAAAGATGTGCCTGTTAGTATAGATCTCTCGTAGCATGGGGGTATCTCTCCAAGATCCTCCCATTTTCCTGTTAGGTATATCACATAGGGGGCACGGTAACCTTCGTACTCCCTCTCTATTTCTATGTAACCTAACTGTAGTAATGCTTCAATGAACAAGTCACCTACCGCAAACAAGTCTACGTATGTGCTGTTCTTTATTCCAAGCCTAGACAACACAGCTAACCCTATGGAACTAGAGGTAGCTGTAAGCTTGAATGGTTTACCATTAGTCCTACGGGATTTAAGGAAGACACCCTCTGCAGCTTGCACTGCTGACAACGTTAGCTCCTCATAGTCTACCCCATAGTCTACATGCCTATTAAGGAGTTCGATGCCCGAGTGATTCCTACCCCGAGCACCTTCCCTATTGCTTCTTATATACTCTGCGACTGCGTGTATTGCATTGCTCATCTAAGCTCCTGCATTGTAGTCTAAGAAATCTACTTGACCTTTTAATCTCTTGGTCTTTTGATCATAAAATGCTGAACCGCAATCCCCTGTTAAGCCTGTGAAGCGTGACTTCAAAACTCTTAGTTGGATTGTGTTCCGTTCTTCTTCATTCTGTGCTATCAAGTTACGTGCAAAAGTAATAATGTCAAAGCTAATTTGTTTGATAGAACCAGACCCCTTGATGTCATCGATAGATGCTAGGTGTCCTTCCTCAAATGATTTACCTTGTGACTTACGAAGGTGAGAGATGATACCTAACCAGACATCATGCTTCTTCACAATCTTTAATAGGCTTGACATGATAGAGTCAATAGCCTCGTTACCAGTCTTACCATCGGTGCCCTCTGACACTGCAATAGTAATGTGGTCCAGTACTAAGTACTTACAACCCAGTAGACACAGGTTCTCTATTTGATCTATAAGAGATGAATCTGATACAGCACCGTTATGATCAAGCAAAATGAGACGATTGTCTCCAAATACCTTATCAAATGCTTTGCGCTCCTGTTCTTCTGTTGGTTCTTCTGGTGTGAACATTTGGATAAACTTCTGCGCTGAGTCTCCTATAGATTCTTCTAAGGATATCATGCCGATGTTATCTTCTGTCTCTTCTTTTAACTGTAGTATAATCTCTTTAATCATGGTTGACTTACCGCTGCCAGTACCAGAGGTGAACAAAGTAATCTCACCCTGACGCATACCACCTAGCTTATCGTTGAGACCTGATAGACATGGTGGGTAGGCTACAGACTTAACTGTCTTACGCTTAGTAAACTCTTCCCATATTGATTCCCCTCTTACAATAGCTGCTGGAGAGTAAGGCCTTGCACCCCAGAAGGCATTGATTATACCGGGTGCTCCATGTTTAATTAACGTTTCACATGGATCGTTCTCAGGTAGTTGAGCTACCTTAACTTTATCCCAACCAATAATCTTAGCTGCCTTATCAACAGCCCCTTCTCCTGCCTCGTCTTGATCAAACATTAACACTACTGTGTCAAAAGATCGTATCCATTCACGGTTTGCTATGAGTGGGTTCAAGTTACTTGAGGAGGGTAAGGACACTACAGGGTAGATAGTGTTACTCTTGGTTAGGTTTGCTTGAGCTACTGCCATTGCATCAAGCTCACCCTCTGTAATGGTTAAGCTTCTACCACCTTGTGTGAATGCTGACTGACCAAATAAATCTATACCTTCGAAGTCGCCCTTAGATTTAAAGGACTTAGGTAAGGTTCGTATCTTATAACCTACAATCTCACCCTTCTTAGTGTAAGGGTAGTAATGGTTTTCAATAGTACCATCCATGTTGTACGATACTTTCATACCGAAGTGCATGGCTACTTGCTTAGTGATCCCTCTTTCTTGTACACCTCTTGTGTCGTAAGAATTGATTGTAGTAATACTCTCAGCTTTATATGGGGTTCTAACTTCTTGCATTTCAGTTTCTCTTTCTTTATCGAATGTAGTTTTCTTACACTTGAAACATGTACCAATCCCATTGGAGTACATGCCTACTGCGTCTGATGAGCCACAATGTTTACATGGCATGTGCTTTACAAATCTATCTTTACTCATCTTATTTACCAATCAAGTTAATCCAGTCTGTATCTTCAGGCATCTTCATCACATCCTCACCGAACTGCTCACTGAGGTTAAGGTAAGTCACTAAAGTCATTGGAGTAAACCCATAACCATCTTCGTTACAGATGTAAACACTCCCACTGTGACCATGGAAATGCCACTTATCTTTTACCTTGACTACACTAGAGATACCACTATTCATTCGCCAGCTATATTTAGCGTAGCCGTCAGGCCAGCCAGCAAGTACCTTATAGAACGGGTCATTGCCTTTGTCTACGTGTATCTTTATAACAATCCAATTGGTTGGATAGTAATCTGACATTACGACCACCTCCCTTCTTTAAGATTCTTAATCATCCTTCGCTTTAACTGTGACTCCTTCTTCCTCTGAATGCGAGAGGACTTCTTGGTTTTCCCGCTCTTCTCTAATTCCAATTGAGATGATTTGGAGTCTTTCTCTTGTTCGATCATTGACTTGTTCCTTAGGTATAAATTTGATAGCGCCTATCTGTCTGTTAAGAAATACAGGAGTACCATCAGGGTACTTCTCTGTGAGTACATCAAGATCCCATTGTACCTTAACTTCCCCAGCAGACAAACCACCCTTAGTCTCAAACAACTGCAGTATTTCATACGTAAAGTACTCATCATCGAGATCACTAATAAGCTTATTGATATGCTTGGATGAGCTGCTATATACTTTCCAATTGGACACTGCCCTATCTTTACCCTTGCGATACATATGGAATTGCTTACGCCCTATGTACCTCTTGAGTTCTTCAGGGTGTGTACAAGTTATTAAGTAGATGAACCCGAAGTAATCATCAGGATCAAAGGGTTCACCTGCATACGTCCAATGCCCTAAGTCCTGTGTCATCTTAGTCTACTCTCCCCATATACTTCTTCTATAGTTAATGGTTGGAATCCATCGAAAGACCTACGCATATAGATTAGATTAAAGCACAGCTGTAGTTTCTCTTGCCAATCTTGTGGGTGTTTATCCCTCCAAGTTTTTCTAACTACATCTAACATATCATCCATCCTTACATTAGCCAGTAACTTTTCTGCAGTCTTAGGTCCTATGCCCTTGAGACCTTGTATGTTATCTGAAGAGTCACCTGTTAACAGTTGTTTGCACAAGAGGTAGTGACCTTGTTCTTCGTCAATGTGATAGAGAGTCTTCTTGTTAAAGTTGTAATGCCACCCCGGTACCATATCAATATCCTTATCAACATGTGCTATTACAAAGGAGTCTCCAGCTTCTTCTGCTTCAGTAGCCCAGATAGAAACAACATCATCAGCTTCACATCCATGTGACTGAACACACTCAGTAGCCCAACAGTACTCGTACAGGTTGTTAAGTGCAACTTTAACCCGTGGGTCCATCTCAGTCTTACTACGGTTAGCTTTGTAATCATCAGCCATATCATGCCTGAAGTTACCCTTACCCTTAACTGCTACATAACCCTTGGCTGCATTGGTATCTCTCATTACCGCAAGCAACGCTAAGTCCAAAGTACTCTGAGCCTGAGCATCTGAGTCAGTGGTATAAGCTATACGGTATAACATAGAGTCACCGTCTATAAAACATTTATCAAACTCAAACTTCTCTTCGTGATCATTAGTGAACGTCAGCATAACTATCTCCTATTTGTCCATCTCCACCCATACACATAACACCGGAAGCTTTAGGTGCTTCACTGAAAGCCTCTACACATATATCTTTAACTTCTTCTGCATCTTTTTCTGCACAAACAAATACAACCTCATCGTGGTAGAACAGCGTAGGATAAGCATCAAGACCTTTCTCTTTAATCTTCTTGCTTGCATAGACTAGTGCTGCTTTACAGGTAATACCCTCTAAGGTTTGCAATAAGTAGTTAAGAACTTGATGTTCAGATGCAACCATGATACGCCTACCATCAGCCCCAACAATAAAACCTTGGCCTGTCTTCATCATAGACATACGGTACTCATCTTCCAACCTATCCTTAAGAACCTTAAGACCCGGAAGTGTAGACTTAAATGTTTCATCAGCTTGCTTACCAATCTTAGCAGACTTCTTACCAGAGATAGCTTCTCCTAGCTTAGCTGGCCCAGCCCCAAACAAATATGCATAGATAAATGTTTTAGCTTGTGGCCTTGTGATCCCTAAGATGTCAGCGTTACGTTGGTGTACATCACCGTTAATAACTTCATTAGTAAAAGCATCATCATTAATGTAATGACATAGCCCTCTGAACTGATTACCTGCTGAGTCAGCACCAACTACCTTGTATCCTTCTTCACATGTCAACAGACTACGTAACTCTTTACCGTACGGAGAGTACACCCCGGGTATGTTAACGATAGTACGATGTCTACATCTGAATGAGGGGGTGCCAATAGTAAACATAGATCCGTGCAGCCTACCATCATTGTATCGTTCAGGATCTTTTACTTCAGAGATCCATCCCTCTACGGTAGCAAGTCTATTACGCAACATGTAGTAGTCACCAATCATAGTACCAAGTTTACCTAAGGGTTTAAGGGAAGACTCTGTTAGCTTAGGGCTTTGGTTAATCCATTTACCATTGATCTTCTTAACAGTCCAGTCATCAGGCTTCCATCCTCTGTCTAGCAGGAACTTCTTTATCTCAGCCATCTGCCCCATCTGCACATCCTTAAGCTCTATTCGAGTGTAAGGCCCTGCGATAATACCCTCTGATGCCCTGATGTCTTCAGCCAATTCAAACCAATCAGTCACTCGTTTGTAGTAGTAACCATCTTTCTTTGTGATCTGATCTACTTCCTTGTTACCCCTCATCACACATACCTTACCAAGCTGAGGGTTCATTTCATACTCTATGTTCTCCATGGTTTCTATCAGGTGTACATACAAAGCTTCAGCCTTGTCCATGTTAAAGACCCAACCCTTCTCGGTAATCTCTGCATTAACTAAAGCAAACTCATGCTCTGCTTGTAATGCTTTGAGAAAGTTAGGTTCTTGTTTCATTAAGATAGAAGCTTCTTTACTAAGGCGTTGATACACCAGCTTGTTGAGGTTAACATCTCGTATACAATACGTAAGCATCTCTTGGCTGTAACACGACCAATCTTCGTGATCCCCTTTCGGAAACTTAAAGAAGTCACCCCAACCTTTAAGACCATGGAGGTGACCCCTTTGGTACTTACATAGTTGAGACATAAGAAAGGTATCCCATATCTTAGTGTTACTATCAGGTGTCCAACCAGTTATCTTTTTCATAACAGGTAAGTCAAAGCCTATGATATTATGACCAGCGATAATCTTAGCATTGCTTAGTACATTAAGGCCTTCAGTTAGTGGAGGCAGTCCTTCATCAAAGTCTGAGTAAGACAGCACTTCCCCTGTGTCTATCTCTTCCATCACTAGGCACCAGATAGTATCGGGGAACAGTCCATTAGTTTCTACATCAAATATATATTTACTCATTCGTCTCTCCATTGAGCAGTTTAATGACCATGCTCAGGTCGATTATGTTTAGAACGTTACTTCACATTCTCCACCAGCACAAGCAGCCTCACCACTGAGGTCCGTCTTGTCTTCTACTTCTTTCACTTGAGTCAAATCAATATTACTTAGAGCACTTTCCATGATACGGTAACGCTCTTCAGATATATCTTCGAAGGGTGCTTGCACATAAGTGCCGCCGTTATAAGGGAGTACAGCAATACCATTAAAGGTGTAACGGTTCTTCCACATCCACTCACCACCAAGCTCCCACTCATTATCCTTCAATGAGATAGTACAGGATACATTGTGAGAGTTCTGCCCTTCGACATGACCCGGTGCAACCCACTCAACATTATATCTACGCACTCGATCAAGTAAATCAATAGGGCTTTCGGTTCTTAAGATAGAACCTTCGGGTGCTGCTTGTGGTATCTCAATTACAGCTTGCTCCTTAGGGTTGAAGTACTCATCTTCAACCAGTTGAGGGTGGTGCTCAGCAAAGTAACCATACAAAGCCTCATTTTTTCCAACCCTTTGGCGGCGAATATAGTAATCATTATGCCAAGCATGAATGCCAGAACTACTACCAAGAACGCAACTGCTAGTGCCACTCGGCTTAACGGTTGTACATCTTGCTGCTGGATTGATTCCCAGAATCTTCGCAACCCTTTCATTTTCTTTTCTCACCTCAAGCGCAGCTTCTTCTAAGTTGAATTCAAGTACAGCGCCAGAGCCAATACCCGTTTGACCTACGCCAATCAATGCGTCACGCTCGCATGTCTCTTTCCATTCAGGTCGGAGGTAGTGGAAGTCAGTGTACCCTGCTTGTAGTGTACCGATAAGTGAGGCTGCCCTTGCACGTTCATTCAGATCTTCTTGAGATGTAACGTTAGATGCGTTGAGTTCTGTAAGGTTACACATCTGGTATGGACGTAACCCAATCTCACAGCAAGGGTTAGTACCCCAGTCTTTATCATTAGTAAAGTAAACCCCGGGTTCCCCTGAGCCCGATAGCTCCACACGTTTCCATAGATCCAAGAAGGCACCCTTAGTAATCTTATGACGTAGCATAACAGCTGAATTGTTAGACCTTGCACGTTGTGGGTTCTCTTCCCACCATGAGCCAGACTTACAAGCAAGCATATCATTATCATCCATAGAGAACAAAGAGATCATAGCTGCTCTTCGGATACCTCCAGTAAGCACAGCATCAGCAATGTAACACATGAGGTCATGGGTTTCTAAGGTAGAGAGTTGACGACCAATAGCTTGATCAAAGACTGAACGCATCTTGTGTATGCAATCTTTAAGTGGCTGAGGTCCGGGAGCCTTACCACCAGTAGTGATTAGCATAGCACCCTTAGGTCGTATGTCTCGGTAGTCAAAGTCAACATCCATTGTGCCGTTAAAGTAAGACTCACATAGTACCTTCACTGCATCAGCCCAACCTTCAATGTTATCAGATACAAGGAACCTACGCTTACGTTTCTTAGGGCCAGATACATCTGGAAGCTTACGTACGTGATGACGTTGTACTGAGTAACCTACACCAGTACCCCCAAGCAATAAGAACATAGTCTCAGCAAAAGCTTCGGTGCTTTCAATAGGAAGATAAGCACAGTTGTAGATCCGGTTAGGCGCTAACTCAATAGGCGCACCTCCGAACTGTAACGCCCTCATAGAGGGTAATACTTTTTTATCATACACTAATTTGTACGCAGTCTCAATCTCTTCAGCGGCGTGAGGGTACTTACGGATGTGCATCTCTTTGTTACGTGTTACTAACTCATCCCATGTTTCCCTACGGTTTAGGTTAGGCACATACTTTGCATACTTACTGAATACTGTGATGTCTGATAAGATCTTATTCGAAATGTTCATTCTCTTCCTTTCTTTAGATAGGTTTTAATTCTTGCCAGTGTGCCGAAGTCATCCTTTAGCCCACCTAATGTCCTGTTACATGAGTGGCATAGCCACCCTCTAAACTTACCAGTAAGGTGGTCATGGTCTAGTGTCCAAGGGGACCTAGATACACCTCCACAACCAGCTGCTTCTGTTTCATCCCTTACACATATAGGGCATCTGTATTCGGGGCCGGGCCTTTCATTCTCTTTCTTTAGTTCAGCCCTAACTTTTGCTATAGAGTTTTCACAAACACGACATGCAGTTCGTAAGTAATTACCCCCACTACACATAGCAAATGCGCTTAGTGGTTTCTTAGCTCTGCATTTAGTACAAGCTTTGTAATCATCTTTAATCATGGGACCTCGCTGTCATCTATTTCAACAAGCTCTGCATCACCTTTAGATACAAAGTTCAGGTACCCAGCAAACTCTCTGCTTGCATACTCTACATCATCTTCCCCTGCATAGGGCAAGAGATATCCTACGCAACCTGCATACCATTTACTTTCGTCTGAACATTTAAGTATCTTTATACATTGCATAATGTTTTACTCTTTAGGTTTCTTATTGTCCGCGTAGCGGACTTTATCCTTTGAGTTTTTATCTTTATCTATTTCATTACTCTTTCTAAAGATAGCATCCCAATTAGATTCATAGTTTTTTCTATTAGGTATGGGTCTTGGTGCTGAACCTTTACCGCTCATACCCTACCTCCGCATTTTCTTTAATCAATACATCATCTATTAGTTTTGCATACCCTGCAATATCATGCCAGCTATCCGAATAGTTAGGGTCTCCATTAAGGATACGTGCTACCTTATGCATTATCATTTCTAATGATTCTTTTTGAGAGGACTTCATACGTTGCCACTGCGGTGCAGATCTTAGTATGCTTTTAAACTCTTGAGCGTATGCGCTCTGACCCTCGAAGCTTCCGTATCGTGAGCCACGTTCTTCTATTGTGTTGTTAATGAGTGACATTATCTTCATCCCCTTCTAGTGTTTGAACACAGTCTAGTAGGTAAGCACAAAGCTGAAAAGCTTTACTCTCTTCATCTACAATATCTAAACCTTCAGCTTCAAAGCTGACCTTAACATTCTCGTTATCTTCGGCATCACTAATACGAATAGTATATCCAGGCATTATTTATTTCCTTCTTCAGTTGATAGGAATACTTTGATAGCTATGTCGCTATGCTTAGAACCCCTTAGTTCATCCCATACTTTACCGTCTTTGATATTAAGTATCATCGGTATAGTTCGGACGTTACGTAGCTTAGCTTCTTCTAAGCCTTCGTCAGTAGAGAGATCAATTAATCTTAGCTTATCAATCAGGTTGGTACGAGTAAGAGCATCTTTAATGTGCTTACATCCGGGGCATGATGGCCCACTAAACAGTACGAATTCTTGCATGTATCTCCTAGGTGTCGGTGCAGGTGTCGGTGCCTGAAAAAATGCATGTAACAGGTGTCGGTTCTGCAATAAAAATAGGGGCACAAGGCCCCATATTAATTACCAGATAGTCTATCCATCTCAGTAGCTAACTCTTCATCAGTAAGATCACTGTAATCAAAGTTAGTATTAATGTTTTCAGATCGTTGAAGCTTAGGTTGTTCATACTCTGCTACAATAGAAGCTAGTCTAGCTGCTTCAACCATATCATCTGCAGAGATAGCCTTAATCATAGCCAGTTTCATAACGGTTAATCCTTTAGGGATAGAATCCATTAGACTATCTGATAGATTGTTGACTAGCTTAAGCACATCTCCCATCTGTTCTTTCATTCTATCATTCTTTAGCCTAGCTTCTGTTGCTTTGTCACTCATCATTTTCATGTGATCTTTATCGTGACGAGGCTTAAGGTTAGCTAATGAATTAGGGTGTATCTTTTTCTTACCTTCAGCAATATCTTCTTGCGTATAGGTTTTAGTATCAGGTTCCATTTAATATCTCCGTTCTAGGTAGTCCTCTATAAGGTACTAAATACCCTAGACGTATACGCAATAGGCCTGTGTTGCTATCTAACTGCACTAAAAGAAACCCTACCCAACGTATTTCTACGGTGAGTAAGGCTCTTAGGGTTAACTACAGTAGCCCTTATGGGCTCTTGTCTAGCACATCTACTACTACTAGTGACATGACAAGTATGCTAATAAGAATAATCATTTACATCCTAGTTATTCTTATCTCTTTGAGTAGTTAGTTTCCGTGATGAGAAAGTTTTATAACAGCTAATTAAAACTCACTGTCATCAGCTTCCGCATCATCAATATCAAAGTCAACCGAACCGGTGTACTCGATAAGGTTAGTTACTTGAATAGCGGACAGGATAGTTGAGATACCCTGACGACCAGCAACATCGTACTCTCTACGATATACTTTAACATTACCTATAGAACCATTGCCGATCTTAATAGTAGGGTCAATCTTTTGCTTACGACCATCTACCATCTGCACTGGATCATTATCTGTACCGTCTTTACGAAGAGCCTTACGCTTTAGGTTGACAGCTACACGAGTGGGATCATCTTTAACAGGCTTAACTGAACCGAAACCTGCTAGCTCTTCAGCTCTATCCGAACCAACAACGATCTGACATTCCCATTGCAGAGTACCAAAAGGATCTGTTGGGTTTGAAGGATCTACTTTAACGTAGTTAAGAGTTACGTTACGGATGATTGAAGTACCAAGATTATCTGACATATATGTATTACCTTTATAATTAATAAGTGTTTATTAGATTGGTTTTAAATGCACTATGCTTTATATTAGCTCATCGTATCCTCCGCTTGGTATGTGGTTTCCCACGCATAAGTATCCTCTACAAATTCGTCAAGAGTATACCCTCTTTGCTTTATCTCTAACAACGTAATATGTTTTACGTCATCAATGAACTCACCTTTAACATGCTTTGGTACAGCATATGCAAATGTCCTCATAAAAGATCCTTTAGATTTACCTTACGGTACTCCACCCAATCACCCGAAGTAACTTCATCATGCCCCTTATACCTTTCATCACGTAAGGTATACATAAGAGCTTGACCGAACTCAGTCATAACAACTTCTCTTTCATAAAAGTTACGAGAGGTGGGGCCATGATACCCTTCTAGTCTATCTAACCTAGCTAGGGTTTCTTCATTGACACGATAGACTTCTACTTTAATAGATGAAGTACCTGTTCCAACACCGGGGAACGCACCAAGAGAGAACATTCTAAACTCTTTTGGTGTTTGAGTTGTCCCTATTAGTTCAGACTGCGATAGTAACACATGGTTACCAAAGCCTTTACGCAAGGATCCATACACTGCTACTTTAGTATTCATACATTCCCCTGTTATTGATTTACTTTTATTAAGCTATGAGCTTGAAAGACTAAAGGTAACTGAGTCACACCCATATGTCCGGGCTTAAGGTATAATGTATAACTATTATGTCTGGCTTCAGATACACAGTCCCTGACATACAGCTTGTATGGTGGGACTATACCTTGATTGTTTAACCAATAGTGGTAACTATGAATAACATTATCAGTTCCACCTTGATTAATATAATCTTCAATCAGTGTATTTACATTGTCTTGAAACCTTACCTCAGTCAAGTACTCTAAGTCTTCATGGTGTTGCACATTATGGAGAGGTTCTAAATCATCTAAACAATATTGAAGATCCTGTACTAAACTAGAAGAGTCATTGCTTTCCAACTCAACTGTGTCTTCTTGTTGATCTTCCTCTTCTATTTCATATAGATGCTTCTTCCAACTGTAAGGTAACTTACCTTTTAGCATACGTTTAAATGCAGAAACATAACGAGTGCTAGTGCTATCACCTTCAAGCCCACATGCTGTATTAACTTCCAGTACTGTAGCTTTCTTCTTACGTTCATTCCAGATAACATCTACTGCACCAAAGTCTAAGTTGATAGCCGACACTGCATTGATTGCTTCTGATATAATACTTTTATCAGGAGTAAGATCGTTAATAGTATAGATGAACCCGTTATCATGGTTACGTATTTGATAATTAGAAGGTACGCTTCCATACTGATGTGCTTTACGTTGAACGTGAATAGCAACACCTTTAGCAACATGAACACGGTACTCATCTCGCTTTCTCATATACTTAGTATAGAGTAAAGCAGTGGGTATTGCTACTGATGGGCTTACGTCCTCACTAAATGTTACTAGCTCAAGCCCTTCACCAGAGTGACCTTGTAATACATGGCGGACTACAACGTCATTACCTTCAGCGTACCAACGTTTAGCTTCTGTCTTTGAGGTGGTCCAGTCGGGTATGCTTACAGGAAGTAAGGTGTCTTGATTTGATTTACTAATTTCTTTAAAGAACTTAAGCTTGTTAGATGCAACGCTTACTGCATTTGTTTTATTTATAACATTAACAGAAGGCAGGTGCCTTAAGTCTGAGGTTGAGTTACCCCAATTAATAATGGTTGTATTCTCATTGTCTCTTAGAGTAGAGTCACTTAGTTTCATTCTCTTACAGCTAAGGGTGTTAGCTAATAGTTTAGCTGAACAACTTCCTATCTTATAAGGTAGTACTACTGTATGATTCATTGCACTTGCTCCGTTTTAGTAACTGATACAGCCCATTGGCTGCTAAGTATTTCATTGATTTGATTTTGTTTGTGCTTGTTGTTTACATCTCCTTCAATTATCTCAAGCAACCATGGTGTATCTACAATTAAAGTTTCAGACCCAGCGTTACCTACTACAGCTTTTACAAACCCTGTGTAATAGCCAGCTACTGAGTTGTTAGGCTGATTGAAAGCACGTACTCTTAGCTGCTTACCATCAGTTTGTAAACCCTCTAGTATACCCATAACGTTAGAGTCTAAGATGTCAGGCAATCCCATACTATAGAACTCTATCTCTTCACCTAGTACAAGGTTATATCTAGCTAGCGGATTAGTATTGCCTTTATATGCAACAGCCTTAGGCGTATTGTAGTAGTTATTTATTGGAGGTTTGTAAGGTTTAACAATTGGCTTTGGTGCAAGCTTTACTTCCTTATCTGTTAAAGTAATGTCACCTTTATCGTTAAACTTAAAGGTTAGTAAGTGACCAGCGGGTAGCTCGTTGATTGTATACTTAATGTTATTACGTGACAGTATAGCTTCAAGCATGTGACGTTCAGATGCATAGTAGTACGTATCTTTAAGGTTACTCTTAGCTACCCACAGTGGGCGTTCTTCATTACGTACTAAGTAATACTCACGAGTATGATCGTTCCACCACGATAAAGCAAAGGCACCTATCAGTTTACTAATTACTTCTTCAGGGTTCTCCGCTAATCCCATAGCATAGGCAATGTTCTCGCTGTCAACTTCAAAGTCTTTATGATCTGGAAGGGTTGTCTGATCAGAAAGAGTACCGTTGTGAGCTAAGGTTACGTTACCGTATGTAAACGGGTGTGCATTGTTATCATCAATAGCACCTTGAGTGGCGTATCTATTATGGCCAAGCAAGAAGTCACCTGTTACTCTGCTTGATATCTTTTCACCTAACTTTAGCTGAAGGTAATCACTAGCATTAAGCGCCCTCTTGAACGTCTCTACTTCACCTTTAATATTATTAGTAGATACCCCGGTACTGTGTGGGCCACGCAATGCGTCTATATATAACAACTGACGAAACACTTTACTGTCTGCAAAGTTCATAGTTGAACCTACTACTCCTACTAATCCACACATATTCTATCCCTTATCTTTTCCAATTGGTTAAAGCCGTTATTAGTTTGTCGTATTGATTCAGAAGCTGACCTAAATCTCATATCATATAATAGATCTTCTGCTATAGACACACCTTCATATACTTCTTGAAGGACACTTGTTGCACTTGATATATTACTATTAATTAAACCATCACCTAGTATTTCTCTTAACATAAACATAGGTCCGTGGTTACTTAATACCTTAGGTAGGTCAGTTAGTTTATTACTATCTGATGTTGCATACTCCTTAAGTTTAAGTAGATGATTGACCCAGTTGATAAGCCTTGACCTATCAGCTGTCCCCTCATGCCCACGGAACTCTAAAGACCCAAACTGTGGGACAGATAGTAAGTTAACAGAGGAGTACTTACTCCAGTATCTTTCAGATCTTAAGGCATCTGGACCTAGCCTAGCGATAGCACTTAGCTTTGACACTTGATCCTTGCCTCGATACAAAGATAAAGAATATATACCTTCATCTCTTTCTTTACCACACACAGCAAACAAGTAAGGCTCTATCATAGCATACAGTGTTACGTATTTTATTAGCTCATGCCATGTCATATCTCTCACATCAACATGAACATGCACTGAAGTCCTATGTGAAAACCTAATGTCAGGCATAGCAGATAAGGTTTCGCATAAGGAATCTAACCTACGAGTTGCACTAAGGCCACCAACAGGTCCTTTAAATACGTACTCTACCCCGTTGTCTCTTAGTGATCCGTCACCTATACATCGCCATCCTTTTATTGGAGCATCTACTGTGATGTTTTCTACCTCTACTTCTATACCTATCTTGGTGGTGTTTATTAGATCACCTAATAAAACCTGAGGTGTTTGTTGCTCCCTAGTTGCAAACAACGATTGAATTGTGGTATCCATTTGGGACAATCCTCTTTAGCATTGGTATTAAATGATCGAGACCTTCATGTATTTCTACATTAGTTCCATTGACCACACCTACTGGGTTTGATTTGTACATAAGAACAGTGTCATTTAACCCATACATATTTGATATAGCAAAGTCTAATGATAAAGCTCTTGCTATTTTTTCACCTGACACTACCATATCTATTGCATCTCCTATGGGTGTGAAGGTATTATCATACAGACTGTTAAGATCTTTATCCGTAAAGGATCTTGCGTAATCCTTTTCATTCCTCATTATATTACATAGGTCTTCATCATGCACCTGAGAGTTAACACATTGCATCCTTAAACCTTTCTTCCATTGTCTCTTAGCTACCCTCTCTGTATACACAACGTGGTCTCTAACGTTAATCATGCCAAACTTAGGCCAGTTAAAATTTATATTAACACTAGGGTCATCGAGGTCAAGGGCTACAGTGTCCCCGTTTAACTTAGTAATTTCAATAATGATATTATTGTTGGAGTGGAAGTTTTGTACCAATGCAGGGTACCAGCCATCATCATCTCTACTAGAGAACCTTAGGTATGTACCTACATACGTACTATGGACATCTCTTGCACTCATGTCCTTAAAATGTTTACTTACTGACATTAGTTTACCTCATAGTACAGATAAGTTTAGGTTATTGATGACCGAAGCCGCAGACTTGGTATCGCTTTTGTTAATAATCTTACACAAAGTACGTTGATCAACCTCTTCTAGGTACGAAGGTAGCAAATCTATGTTACGAGTAGCCCATAATGTACGATCATACACCCATTCCATTAGTTCTGTAGACTCTAACCAGAAATTACTAAGGGTTCTGTACTCTACACCATACATTTTGTGACGCATTGAACCAGCTTTACCGTACAATCTACGTCTTTGTGTGTCACTGTCAAGCATAATAGAAGGAAGGCCTAAGGTAAAGTCCATCATCTTAATAAGATTACGGTTTACTATTGGGTTAGGTGAGTCGTATCCCACATGAACATGACCACCTGCGGTACGTAGAGTAACCTTGTCACCTTGGGGTCGTGGCATTTCTCTGTTGGTCCATGCATTAAACTCTGCACTGCAACCAAACTCCATAGCTTCAGGGCCGTAACTCTCTAGCTCTTCCATAGTATAGTTGTGACTTGGTACTACAACAGTATGTAACCCCTTGTTTTCTAAGATGTTTTTCAACTGAGACATAACTGTTGTCATGTTACTAGTAAACTCTAGCTTAGAGTAAGCAGGGTCAATGTTAAACTCAGCAAGGACATTATCTTCTTGTACTGCACCGTTATTTACAGGCCTTGGGTATGATTTGTTACCACCTAAGTGCCCGATGACAGACGATATTTTACCAGACATGTCAGCTACAAAGACTTCAGGGTCTGCTCCGACTGTTACGTTTTCCAACTTGGACATAATAGCTCTCCGTTATACAGTTAAAAGTTGCATTAGTTTTTCTATATGATCGTCATTTAATTGTTTATTTTCACTTCTCATCCAACCGATACCACTGTGAAGTCTTGTTGGGTTCTTTAGGATGTCAGTCATCAGTGTACATTGAATGTTACCTCTGCTGTAGGCACCTGATGGTGCTTTACAGAAGAACCTACCTAACGCTTCAGAGTTACTGACGCTAGCTCTTTTGTAATGCTTAGCGGTTCTGAATGTACTTTGCTTACCGCCATATAGATCTTTATCCCAATCATCACAAAGTAATCTGTTAAGCATAATCTTAGCACCCTTTATAGTAAATCTTTCAGGGTATATGATAGTGCTTTCTGTTGAACTGTTAGTATTAAATTGTAAATCTTGGGGGTCATCACTGAGGTATCTTTGATAGTCATTGATTGCAAGTGCTGCAACAAAGGATAAGTCTTTATCGTAACCCATACCTACCAGCTTAGTAAAGGTTTGTACTATCCCTTGCATGAACTGAGGCACACGTAACAAAAATAAGACAACCATCATTCTATCTGCAGGGATATCAGTTTGTACTTCGAACCCTGCTTTGTAACCTAAGAGGTTGTTACGTTTCTGAACAAGAGCTGAGCTTATAAAATCAAGAGACATTAGGTAAGTCCACCAGCTATCGCATGTTTCCCAATCAAGGTTATCGGGAAGTACGATCTCCTCTACTTCTACTTCAGCTTCTCTGTCCCATCTTTTAATTAGGAAAGGTAAGTACTTAATAGAAAGAGGGTGTACGTGGTTGTCCATACCTCTTGTTACGTTGTTAATAGCGGCAAAGCAAGGCTTACCTACATGTTTTACTACCGTATAGTTTGAAAGCTTAACATCAAATGCAACACACATTAGTTATCCTCTTGGTTTAGTTTAATCCATAGCGTTACTAACAACGCTCCGTAAAACAACATTATAATATCAGTCATCCACATCTTCATTATCCTCTTGGTTTTCTTCTTCTAAATCTAAATCCCCATGGTGCCAGTCGGGATCTCCCATTTCTTCCCAAGTCCTACCCATTACAGTGCCATCCTTATCCACTTATCTGATAGCCTTTCAGACTCAGACTCTAACCTTTCAAACACATAAGCATTGGTACGTGATTGCCTACGCTTACGCATCTGATCAATATCCCTGAAGGTATCATTATCTACAGTCCCTTTGTTACTGCGGACTATGCGGCTCCATAGGGTAGCTGTCTTGATACCTGTGATGATTGACAGTTGCGGTATGGTATACTCTGCTCCGTGAAGGAGCCTAGGGTGACTTGATTCGTTTACATATTCTATTGGTTTTCTGGCCATGATGCGTTTGCTCCGCGTGTGGTGGTATGGTGCCCGTTAGGCGTTGTCGGTTTAATCAAAAAAGACAGGGCTCCGAAGAGCCACTGTCAAGGGAAACTAGAACGGACAATCACCATTAGCAGTCTTAGCCTTTGGTGAAGAGTCTTCAGAGACATGCATCTCTAATAAGTGCATTGACAACTTATCTTGATACGTAGTCTTAACGTTGAAGGCGACAGCTCGGACTGCTACGATACGAGCATTGGTACCAGCTACAAACTTGGTGCCATCTTTACGGACACCCGCTGGGTAATCCCGAAGCTCGAACAAGATGTGAGCAGTAGAGCCATTCTCTAAGTCAGCATCGACATCGTTACCTTCCATGTCTTGAATGCTTACAGGGTCTACCATAACATCTGTACTGCCGTACTTGGCGTTGGTGGAGTACCAGTGTCCACCGTCTTGAGCCTCTTTCAGACCTACCTCTGAGAGACCAGCACCTGTTAGATGCGCACCATACTGAAGTCCGTAGTTGCCATTATAGGTACTGCGCAACTTACACGCAGAAACAATAACATTAGGTACAACTACGGTTCTTACTTTAATTTTACTCATATCTATAATTCCACTTGGTTATTGGCATCAGGATTGATACCCTTATGGGCCGCGTAGCGGCCTTTACTTGTTACGGAGCATTTTAACTATCTCTGCATCAGACATGAACACTGCACCGCGAACACGTTTCTTTGGTATACAACTTACAATTAGAAAAGCTATAGAACACATACCAAACACGGTAAAGAAACTTAAGCTTAGCAATACAAACCCATCCATATATATCTCCCGAGCCCCTAAGGACTCTGTTAAGTACTGTGTATGACCGATACACTACGGTTACTGTTAGATACTCCCGGGTTCTTAGGGAGCTTTAGGGCTATCCCCAAGGCCCCCTACGGCCCCCCACACTAGCAGGTATCTCAGGGACCTCTAGGGGAGCCTTACTAACACCTCATAGATACCGTAGGGATCTCCATGCTACGAAGAGGGGGGTATCAAGTTATATCATAGGTACATATATATATGGGTTATCTATGTTCTCCCTAAAGACCCGATAGACCCACAGACTCTATTTAGTACCTTATAGAGGGAAATAGAAATCTATTTAGTACCTTATAGAGAGAGAGTACACGTAGGAAAGGACTGGTCCCCCAAGGGTCCCACAGAACATCTATTGCTTAGGGTACGGAGGGGGCCCTAAGATCTTATACGCCTTATAGGCTTATAGGATAAAATATAGATCTATGTGTCAGGACTAGACCCCTCCCCTTAAGGGCTAAGGGGGCATCCTCGACACGGCTAGATACCTTAGAGATAACCTTAGGATATATTCCTATGGAACTTCTCTCTCTGGTATCTTAAAGATATATCAGAGTCTGGGAGGACCTAATGAGTAACAACAAGAAACTAGCCTTAGCTAAAGAAACCTATAAGAGGAAGAAGCTAGCTGAGTATGAGCAGGACTTTGAGAAGTTTGCACTAGATCAGATAAAGATACTTACAAAAGATTCTGCTAAGGGGTTTGTACCCTTTGTTCTTAACGAAGCTCAGAAGATTGTAAACGAAGCGATTTCAAAACAATTGAAGGAAACTGGCCGTGTCAGGTGTATAATCCTTAAGGGCCGACAGATGGGCTTATCAACCTATGCGGTTGGCAGAGTGTTCTGGAAGTCTTACTTCAATGCGTATAACAAGTCAGTTGTAATGGCACATGACTCAGCCACATCTGACTCCCTCTTTAACATGTCACGTAATACAATTGCTAACATGCCCGAAGAGTTCCGTCCAGAGTTTAAGAGGTCCAATGCTAAAGAGATCTTGTTTGAACATAATGATTCAGGCTATAGATTGTATACAGCAGGATCTCCTGAAGCTGGCAGGGGTACAACCCCAACTATCGCTCACCTATCTGAGGTTTCCTTTTGGACCCATGATGAGAAGATCCTTGCAGGTCTATTTCAGGGTATTTCGGAAGCCGATGGTACGGAAGTAATATTAGAGTCCACCGCTAATGGTGTTGGTAACGAGTTCCATAGATTATGGAAAGGTGCAGTTAACGGTGAGAATGATTACTTACCTATCTTTGTACCTTGGTTCTTGATGCCGGAATATAGAAGAACAGTACTAGAGCCTGAAGTGTTCAATGAAAGTACTACAGAAGAGGAAAAGAAACTACAGGACCTACATGGTCTTGACGTAGAACAACTCTACTGGAGACGTTTAAAGGTTGCAGAGGGTGGTTTAAATAAGTTTAAACAAGAGTACCCTTGTACAGCCGAGGAAGCCTTTCAGGTTTCTGGAGCTAATGTGTTTAGCCTTGAAAAGCTACAATCCCTTGTACCCGAAAAACTAATGAAGAGGCAGATGTTTAGTCTTACATCATCTACCTTTGAAGATCACTCTGAGGGGTTTCTGGAGATTTACCAGTATCCTAAGTTTGATCACAACTTTGTAATTGGAGCTGACTGTGCTCTTGGTGTAGGCCAAGACTCCTCGGCTTGTACTGTAATGAACACTGATAATGAAGTAGTAGCTGTATTCAGGAATAACAGGATTGACCCCACGCAATACGGGGACTTATTGTTTTACTTGGGTAGGTACTACAACAATGCTTTATTAGCTGTTGAATCTAATTCCTTAGGTATAGCAACATTGAATCGTCTCAAGCAGATGAACTATGTAAACCTATACCATCAAACCAAAGTAGCTAATGTGTCTAATGAGGAAGGCAGTCGTCTTGGATGGCGTACAACTCAAGCTACTAAACCCATGATCATTGGGCATCTTAAGAACGCAATTGAGAATGATGACATCAATCTTGCGTCCCCGCGAATCATCCAGGAATGTATGGATTACGTGGCTGATGCCAATGGTCGTACCAACGCTCTTTCAGGCTCACACGATGATACTGTAATTGCAACAGCTATAGCCCTTGAAGTCCTAAGAACCCACAGAGACCGTTTGGTCCAGAACAGGGTAGGCTTCCAGAACCAACAGTATGAGGAGGACAATACTAGTTGGCTGTAGTTGAAAAGTTTCCCCATTAGTCCTCCAGCTAACGTTGTGGTTTTAGGTGACATACGCGTTTCGGGAAAGAAAAAAGTATAGGAACCCAATTTTAATAACTAACTGATTGTCTGGCAGATTGTGTTAATCTGCGTACATAAGAGGAAATATAAATGAGAGACCCGCAAGGCTACATGGAAGAAGTTACGGATGATGAGCTTCACAATATAATTAACTCAGAGGTTGCTAATTCACAGGGTAATTTCCTTGACTCTTCTGATCTTTCTAATGAAAGAGAGAAAGCTACCTATGAGTACGCAATGCAGCCTATAGGCCACTTAGCGCCTCAAGGTGTGTCTAAGATTGTATCCTCAGATACTGTTGAAGCTATCGAGGGGTACTCTGCAGTTCTCTCTGAATTGTTATTAAATAATAAAAAATTAGCAAGGTTCATACCGTACAGCCAAACGGCTTCGGGTGTACATGCTGCACGAGTTGCATCTGATGTTGTTAACTACTGTATCTTTAAAAAGAACAAAGGTTGGGAGATCATTAACTCGTGGATTAAAGCAGCTCTTCTGTGGAAGAACGCTGCAGTAGTATGGGAATACGTTGAAGACTTTACATACAGCTTTGAAGAGTATGAAGAGATTAGCCCTGAAGCCCTTGACATGCTGCTTGCAGATCCAGAAGTAGAAGTAGTAGGTGACCTTTACTCTAATGAGGGTGGCATCTATGAAGATGTACGTGTTAAGCGTACTAAGAATAAGAGTGGTATTAAGATTAGGAACATTGAGCCTGAGTCTTTCATTATCAGCCAAGGGGCTTCTTCTATTGAAGATGCATCTTTTGTTGGTATTAGAACTGAGATGACACGTTCTGAGATCCGTAAACAGTACCCAGACCAAGCCGGAAGTATTGATTGGGAGTCCACTGATGACTCTTACTCTTTCCAGCAAGCTATTAATAACGAGAAGACTGCTCGAAGAACTTCTGTTGGATTATCTAATGTATCCTTTAGCACCAACCAAACCTCAGAGGCTAACCAAGTAACTAGTGTTTTAGAATGCTGGCTACAGGTTGATCGTGATGGTGATGGTATTGCAGAGCTAAAAAGATTCATTACTGTAGGTAACCACATCCTGTTTGAAGAAGATGTTGATTCTGTTCAGATTGCAGAGCTAAAGCCTTTTGACATCCCACATGAGTGGGCTGGTCTATCTATGGCTGATATGACTCGTCCTTCTACTATGGCATCTACTGCTATCCTTCGTGGGTTTGTTGAGAACACTTACTTGACTAACTACTCACCTAAACTAGCTGATCCCAATGTAGTTGACTTCTCTGCTTTACAAAATATAAAGCCTAAGCAAATTGTACCTACCAACGGAAACCCTGCAGGAGCTGTGCAAAACATGCCCCCTGAAGCTTTATCCTCTGGTACTGTACCTTTACTGGAGTTCTTACAACGTCATAAGGAACAGGCTAACGGATTATCTAAGGCAGCACAAGGCCTTAACGATACCCTTTATGTGTCAGGAAACTCTGAACAAAAGGTATCTGCTGTACAATCTGCAGCACAGACACGCATCCAACATATCGCAAGAAGATTTATGGAGACTGGCTTAGCTCGTCTATGTGAAGGTGTGTATGAAACGATGAAGAAAGAGATGCGTACGCAAGAGATGAGCTATTATGATCGCAATGATTTCTACTCAACAATCAATATTAAGGAACTCCCTGACAATATGATGTTGCAAGTAGAAGCCGATGTGGGCGATGCAAGTAATAGTTCTATACTAAACAAGATGCAAATGATTGGCTCGCAAGTACTCCCCGGCTTAATGCAAGCTGGATTCCAAGGCGTAGTCAATCCGTTAGCTCCGGCTATCATTGCATCTAAAACCATTGAGGCTTTAGGCGAAGACCCGTTAGACTACATAGTAGACTACACTTCCGAAGAGTATAAAAAGTCCGCAATGGATGGCAAACAAAAAGAGTCTAAAGCAAATGAGATTAAGAAAGCTATGGAAGAGCAGTCTGTCAAAACAAAGATGGCTCTCGACCAAGCAAATGTCGATTACACAAATGTGCAGTCTCAGAATGCAATTCAAGATAACTTGAAACAACTCGTTGTTGCCTTGGATAAATCATATCAAGAGTGGGCTAAACTAGATATCTCTGCAGCTAAGGAGGGTACAACCCCTGCTGAGCAACCAAACGTACAAGAGATGTACGCCTTGGCGCAAGAACTTATTAGTAAGACAATGACTCAACCAAAATCTAACGGGAACCAAGAACAACCTCAGCAAGGTCAACCTCGACAAGAGGAGTTAACACCTGAGGCTATTCAAAGTTTCCTTCAGCAAGGTGGTATGTAAAAAGGGGGTGATTCTCTACACTTGAGGGGCCCAGACGGGCCCTTCAAACTTAAGACACTACACAGAGGAGATATAGTGGATAAGTATAAGCAAGGGGCTAAGCGTAAGTTTAAGCCTAAGATGGACCAAGCTAGTGGAGAATACAAGGTTAATCCTTTTGTTTCTTCTGCTGAAGCATTATCAAGCGCAATGTTTGCAAAGAAAGAAAGAGATGAGTTTTTTACAGAAGCTTACTCTGATATTTTAGTAGACCTCTTTACGCAATGGTTACAAACAGAACCGCACTGTACAAAAGAACGTGAGTACTTATTCCACGTAGCTATGGGCTTAGGATCTGTTAAAGAACGTTTACTGCAAATAGAAACCTTTGGTTTTAACCAAGAGTTAATTGATCATAATAAGTCTCAAGACGGAGCTATTTAATGACACCTAGTAAAAGTATTTTAGAAAAAGCTATCCTCGCAACAGAGGGTACAATAAACGCAATGATTAAGGAGTTAGCTGCCGGTCCCGGTAAAGCACGGTATCATGCTGAGACTTTTGTCCACGCATGTAACGCTTTAGAGGAACTTAAGAAGCTAGATAAAACCCGAGCCCCTAAGAAGATGGCGGCTAAACAGGACTAATATAGGATAACAAATTATGAGCAACGAAAACACTACAGCCTCTACCCCTTTGGATGACGCTGGTTTTTATGCTGGTCAAGACTATGACTCTTTAGATGACATTCCAGTACCAATGGGACCAATGGGCGCTAAGCTAGGCCTTACGACCATGGAGGAATCTCTACCTGATGAGGACGAATCTGAGCTTGACCCGGAAGATTCTGTGGATGAAGATGTACCCGAACTTGAAGACGACACAGATGAAGACGATACCGATGGTGATGAAGCAGACGCTTCTGAAGATGAGGCTGATGAGGATGAAGATGATTCTACCCAAGACGCAGACTTACCTGAAGAAGATGATATTGATTGGGATTACAAGATTCCCGTTAAAATTGACGGTGAAGTAAAACATGTAAGCCTAACTGAACTCCGTAAAGGATTTGCAACAGACCAACACTTGTCTAAGAAGGGTAGAGAAGTTAGTGAGCTTGAGAAGGAACTTAAAGAGGAATACTCTGAAAAGACTAATCAAGCACTTGAACTTGGGACCGCTTTATCTGCTGAGCTACAACAAACAGAAAACGCTCTCGCTAAAGAGTTCCATGACTTAGAAACAAAAATTCAGAAAGCCCGTGATGACGGGGATACGTATGAGCTTAATGAGCTTAAGGACAAGAGGGAAACTGCACAAGAAGCTTACTGGAAGTCTCGTAAAAAACGAGAAGGCCTTAACGCTGCTGTGCAGGAGCATCAACAGTCTATGCTACAGGAGCAAGTGGACGGCTTAATGGCCACCTTTGAACAAGAAATTCAAGATCTAGTACCAGACTTTGATTCTAAAGCTGTTCGAGAATTTGCACTTGAAGAGGGTGTACCTCAAGAGTTCCTTGATGTAATCATGGATGCTCGTGTAGTTAAGTTTGTAGATGATTATCGAAAGCTTAAACAAAAATCCTCTAAAGGTTCCGCTAAGCGAAAACAAGTTACTAAGGCTAAAGGTGTACCTACTAAACGTAAGAGTACCCAAAGCCAACGTAAAGCCCGTGACAGTCAAGAGCTACGTACAAGTGTGCTAGCTGGCGCTGGTAATGAGCAATCTGAATTAGCATTTCTAAAGTCATTAAGCAAGTTCCGCTAACATTTAATTAGATTCAATTAAAAGGAATATTATAATGGCTGCAACAAACTTTGTAACAACTAGTTCTCTCTCAGAGAAAGAAGATCTCGCTAATTTCATTTCTATGATCTCTCGTGAAGAGACTCCATTCTTGGCCTCTATTGGCAAGACCCAATCTAAAGCTATCTACCACGAGTGGCAGACCGATGAGCTTGTTGCTCCCGGCTCTGGTGCAGTTGCTGAAGGTTCTTCTTTCGCTACTGTAGCTGCTGCACAAACTGGTGCTGGTGATCGTACTCGCCTTGGTAACTACACTCAGATCAACTCTAAGACCGTTCAGGTTTCTGGCTCTAAGCGAGCTGTTGATCAGGCTGGTGTTGCTGATGAATATGCTTACCAGTTGAAGAAGCGTGGTACTGAGCTTCGCCGTGATCTTGAGCATGATGCTGTACACAGCTTCCACAGCAAGAACGGCTCTGGCACTCGTACTATGGGTGGCTACCAAGCTTACTGTAACGATGCTGCTCTCGTAGTAAACGGTGGTGAAACCGCTGCTTATACTGCTCCGAGCACTACTGGTGTTGGTACTGCTGGTGTTATTAACCGTGGTTCTGCCGATGCTAACCTTAACGATATTGAGCTTAGCCAAGTTGATGACGTTATGCAAGCTATCTACGAAGCCGGTGGTAAGGCTACTACTCTAATGACTTCACCTTTGAACAAGCGCACCTTGTCTTCCAAAGCTCACGCTACTGGTAACAACACTGTACGCAACATTGATGACACCGGTAAGATCCGTCAAAGCATTGAGATGTTTGACAGTGACTTCGGTGAAATCCGTATTGTTCCTAACTACATCATGGGTCTGGCTCACAACACTGGTTCAGGTGTTGCTACTAACTCTGCAAACTTCTCAGCGTTAGTGTATGATCCCTCGTTCTTCAAGGTTGCTACTCTGCGTCCTCTTCAGGAAACTGAAGTCGGTCAGTTGGGTGATAGCACTGTTGGACAGATTGTAGAAGAAAGCACTCTGCAAGTAAGTAACCCTAAGGGTTGCGGTATGATTGTAGGTCTAGGTGGCGTATAACCCCTAGGTCTTTTTGGGGCTCCCTTTCGGGGGCCCCTTCTTTTTACCTGTTGGAGGTACAATGGAAAAGTTTGATATGAATATTAAAGACAACGGATCAAGTGAGGTGCAAGTACATCAGGATATTTCTGAGTACTTAAAGTACGCTAAAGAGTCCAGAGACTCTCAGGCAAGAGGCGATGCCTCCCACTATAGATCCTTTGCTATTATCCCAGATATTGTAGTAATAGATATAATGAACAAGCATGGCTTAAACTTAGCAGAAACAGAATTTATGAGCAACAAGGAAGACGTTGCCAAACTAAAAAGAATTATTAAATCAGAATACCCTAGCCTACTGACTTCAAACATCACAAGGGCTCGTGGTTAAAACAGGAGACAATAAATGTCAACTCCATTATACGATGCCTTAAAAGATAAAGTAAGAAGCTGGGTCAACAGAGACTCAAACATATTAACAGATCTTCTTGTAACAGACTTCTTAGATTACTCTGCAGACTTTTGTTACAGGAAACTAAGAATTCCACCATTAGAGCACACATACTCTTATGGGGCTATAACTTCAGGACAAGTAGGCGAAACTCAACTAACACTACCCCCTGATCTTTCTGAAATTATACAAGTAAGAAAGACAGACTCTGAGGGTAACAGTTATGTTTTTGATGAGCGTATCTCATTAGCATCTATGGAAGATGCAGACTACGCAAGAGTCCGAACTACCCACGAGTCTTTTGCTCGTAAAGGTAGTAATATAATTATCTACCCTGAAGCGGCTTTAGGTGATGTGTATGAGATACACTACTACCGGAGACTGCCTGACTTAGACTCTTTGTACTCTGTTACTCAAACTAATTTAGACGCTGGTCTCCTAGCTGTATCTGTACAAGGAAACCCCGGATCATCTGAGATGCCCGCAGGTAGTGGAGATTACTACGAAGGTACTGAAGTGGGTAATTGGTTAAGAGATGAAAATGAAAGAGTCTTGCTTTGGGGTGCTATTGCACATGCGTTAGACTATGTTGGCGAAGATGAAAGGTCAGCTAAGTTTTTGCAGCAACAAGCTTTAGCAGTGCAAGAGTTAAACCAAGAAGAAGTTATTAGACGGGTTAAAGGTGGATCTCACTTACAAACTTACTCTAACACTGCAGAACTTTAAGGAGTAATAAATGGCTATTGAATATATACCATCAGATTCATCTAATATAGTTACAGATTCAGCAGAAGGTGGAAGTTTTTCTACTGGCTTGTCTCCTGATGCGGCAGGTCCTCAGTCCTTTGCTGCACTAGCTAAAGCAGCTCAACTAGCAGCAGAGACAGCCCAGTCTAACGCTGAAACAGCTGAGACTAACGCTGAGACAGCTGAGACTAACGCAGCCTCTTCTGCAACAAGTATTCAAACTTTATCTGTTTCTACTGGATCTTCTGGATCACAAGTAGTTTACGATAGTAGCAGTAATACGCTAACTGTTCCAAGAGGTACTACAGGTAACACTGGGCCTACAGGGCCTACAGGATCTGTGGGAGCTACAGGTCCTACTGGAGACACAGGTTCTACAGGAGCTACAGGCCCTCAAGGATCTACAGGTGCTACAGGTGCTGACTCTACTGTTGCTGGACCTACGGGTGCTACAGGTCCTCAAGGAGCTACAGGTGCTACAGGAGCTACAGGCTCTCAAGGTGCTACTGGTTCTCAAGGGTCTACTGGAGATACAGGTCCTCAAGGAGCTACAGGTGCTACAGGTGCTGATAGCACAGTAGCTGGACCTACGGGTGCTACAGGTCCTCAAGGAGCTACAGGCTCTCAAGGAGCTACAGGCTCTCAAGGAGCTACAGGTGCTGATAGTACAGTAGCTGGCCCCACAGGAGCTACAGGTCCCGCAGGTTCTACGGGCGCTACAGGCCCTCAAGGAGCTACAGGTGCTGCAGGTAGTGATGCCACTGTAACTACATCTAACGTAACAGCCGCTGGTGCTTTGATGGACAGCGAGTTGACTA
>TARA_R110000868_G_scaffold340880_1_pt1 | contig 27791 bp, 35 predicted proteins | sample TARA_R110000868 | Tara Oceans TARA_R110000868 (sample SAMEA4397489) | marine metagenome | biome: Polar Biome; feature: [SRF] surface water layer (ENVO:00010504); material: water (ENVO:00002006), including particulate matter (ENVO:01000060) such as... | depth 5 m | reverse complement strand
TAAGGTTTATTTTGATGCCGTACCGTTTTTCTTGTCATAAGACCGCATTCCAGACAGACCAAGCAGCCCAAGCAAGATCTGCAACGTCAATGCAGTGTCAATTGCCGGAAAAGCCCCGTTGTAGTGATAGACAACGGTGGCTACAAACCGCGCTACAGGCTCTAGAATCGTCGCGTATCCCAAAGCGCAACCGCACATCCAGATAATAAACGGACGGCCTCCAGAAACGAAAATAGACGTATTCTGGGCCTCTACCGCATTGATCGCCAACTGACCCTTAATAACGTCGGTATCTGCTGCCAATTGAGCCAATTCGCCGTTTTGCTGCATTTCCAACAGTTTCAGCTTGGCAGCATTTGCCTGTGCTGGGTCGGGGAAAAAACGATCTATAAGTTTCCCGCCTATATCCAACGCCGCTGTTAATGGGTCAAGAGCCATTTAATTATTCCTTTGCGGGTCTGGTACACTACGGTCAAGTTATTACGAAAGAATTCGATATGGGATCAAATACATGGGTGCATGGACACGCCCAACGCGGGAATCATTCATTGACCTACGAAACGTGGACAGGAATGAAAAAGCGATGCAACGCGCCCAACACAAAATGCTACAAATACTACGGTGGACGCGGGATAAAGGTATGCGATAGGTGGCAAAATAGTTTTGCGAACTTTGTGGCCGATATGGGAGAACAGCCGATTGGTCTTTCAATAGATCGCATTGATAACAATGGCCCATACGCTCCTTGGAACTGTCGGTGGGCGACAAGAAAAGAACAAAGAAATAACAGAAGCGATTCAAAGCTTGTGACCGCATTTGGACAAACAAAAACGATTCACGAGTGGGCTGACTACAAAGGTTTGCCATACAACACACTATATTTAAGGCTTAGACGTGGTTGGGACGTATCCATTGCTTTAACGCGCCCTTACAATGATCGCTGAAGCCGGTCAAGAATCTTTCCAGCAAAGTCTGCCAGGGAACCGATGCCGGTTAGGTCCATTATGCGATTCCTTCCATGTTTGTCGTTTTACCTATCTTTTCTGTAGATTTTGCAATAGCCAATACGCCATTTGCTTTTGCTGATCAGTCGAATCTTGGGCGCTTGGGTCGCCGGAAAGAATCCTACCTAGCACCGATTGTCTCAACGCCACAGGGTCTTTTGCGTATTCTGTATTGCTGAAAAATGATTGCTGCGTTGGTGTTATTGGGAAGTTCGGAGCAACGCCTTTTTCTCGCATCCACAATCGCGCCGCTTCATTTCTACCAACGGCATCTCTATTGGAAACATCAGACAAACTTGGGGCGAACGGGTTGAATGTAATTTGGTTATCTTCTGTTGCCATCCCTGCAACGTGTGGATTAATGCGAAAGTAGTTTGACTCGCTTTCGTATGGCTTACGAACCTGATATCCATAATAATTGTCAGGAGCCTTTGCGTCATCTATGGATGGGGTCATGCCACGCAGCAAGTCTGCAAGCGTCGGCATTACGCAATCCCCTGTGAATAGGTTGCCACGCCATCCTTGAAATGAGCGGTCAGTTGAATGCGGCGGTATTGGGGATCAAAGCTGATATGCACCCATTTTCCTTCCTGAATACACTTGTCAAACTTGATCGAGCTGTCAAGGATCGCTTTACAGATGGAAAGCGGCGTCCCGAACCTAGGGCAGATGAAATCGACAGCGAACCCCTCCATGTGGGCGCTTTGAGATGCCCCGCCGATGGAGTGATTTAATTCCGCACACCGATACCATGAGTCCACATGCACCGGCTGTCCAAGGAGCGCCCTGACCGCTTCCATGCCGTTGGCCGCAAGTTGCACATTGGTCATCAGGCCCACCGGCAGATCGTTACGAATGCCCAACCGGAGCGCGGTGCTTGAGAACGTCACTTCATCCATCGTGAAATGCGGCGTCAGTTGCATTTATTTATTCCCGTTTTCCAACCGACTGATGCGCTGTTCTAAAGCATTGACTTTGACCTCACATTCCCTGTGCTGGTCAACGCAATTTTCATATTGCGCTTTAATCATATTTATTACGCCCTGGTATTGATTGTTCACAAACTGGTCACCCGCATCAACGCGGTTCATCTTGCGGATCTGCATCACGATAATCACGACTACCAAAAGCGCAGCGGTGCTGGTTCCAATGCTTTTTGGGTCGAGTAGGCTAATAAGATCATTCACGCCCATCTCCCTTTTGCAGGCCATTTAGCAGTAACCGCGCACCAGATAAACAGAATCAGGTTGTTGAAAAGCAACCCCGTCCCAGAAGGCATAAAATTACTTTGTGCATACAGCACCAACGGCACGATGAACATGTAGCAAGTCGTCGCCGTTCCCATTAGGAAAAATATACTTCTGATCTGTGCCAGCCGGATGATTCTGGGGCCGTAAAAACTGGTCGATTGAACCAACGCCAGCAGAAGGAACCATGCGCCCCATACGTATGGATGGGCGGTCTCAATCATTTGGTCGTACAACTGACCTTTCCAAAAACTGCCTGAATGCAAATAAAAAAACGCATAGAACAAAAACAGCATCATGTACTGAACGCGCACTACCATCCTGCAAGACCATTCGTCCAGAATGCCACTCAAGCCGTGATAAAGAGGCGTCGAATTCATTTTTAGTTTTTGTCCAAAATTAAACACACAAATAACCGTTGTTATCTACAGACAAGGCGCGAGTCCCACCACCAGCAAGACCATGAATCCGCAGCCTGCCGTCATCCTCCATTGTGAATAGTGTCAGCGTGTCGGCTGAGTTGTTAAATCTCAATCCATGATTGGCGTTGATCTTGATATAGGAAACATCGCTCGCAAAGTCGATGGCATTTTTCGGCTTCAGAGAATGCAAAACGAGCAAATCACCGTTTGCATCCAGTTTTAAAGCAGCAACGGACGCTTGTCCTGTGGTCTTGATCTGGAACGTGATGGTTTCGCCACGCAAATTTAATGGTCGGTATTCGCTCAAGGTCTTATCTACTGCCAATAGAACCGCGCCCTGACCCGCAGCTTGCGAGCTTATTTTCATGACATCCTGAGTGCCTCCACCGAAATAGGAAAGTGGACCGTATACGGTAAGACCTCCCCACCCAGCCCCGCACCGGACCATTTCCTCGCCAGAAATGGAGCCAGAACCATCAGGGAAACACACGCGGCCATCGAGAACTGTAAGGTCTGAGAGTGTCATGGTTACACCACCAAATATGAGAAGGAGAAGCTGATTGTTTGATTGGCCGCAGATGTTGCGGTCATGCTCATAAATACATCATCCGTTGCTGCTACAGATTCTATGTACACAGCGGCGTTCGCCGATGACGCCCCTGAGCCGCCGATTTGTCTCGTCGTTGTAAAAGCAGACGCAACAGGCAGACTTATGCGCCAATCAGTAGCCGCCGCCGCTGTTGGGTCAATGTCTACCTGCCCCGATACGGTGACGCGGTTTCCAACTCGGTTATAGGAGCAGATCTGCGCCGTGGACACAGCAACGTTCGTACCGTTCGTGATGGTTGGCGTATAGGCGAAGGAGTAAAGAAAGCCAACCGCCGCAGTCGGGATAATCGCGCCAGCAGAGCCGCCGGAAATGTCGATGCCTTGTGCAAATGTGATCGACGCCGTGGTCGTCGTCTGCCCGTCCTTTGTTATTGCCGTGGACAGACCTGTAGCAAAGTCGGAATTAACCGAATTAGCCACAGTTGAACTAATTGTTGTGCCGGTCACATAAGGCGTGCCTGGGGTATATACAGCAAAAACTCCTGCGCCTGAATAGGGCATTGTTATTGTCCTTGTGCTTGAACCGCGCCCTGAGTGGCGAGCGGTGAGTATTTGCGCAATGCCTGAACCATTTGTTCATTTGTTTTTGCCCTGCGCATAGCGTCCTCCATAAGTTTTGATACTTGCGACGGATTGGTGAGCATGTCACGCGCCATTTCTTGGTCAATCTTGCTTGTACCTTTGCCCTGCAATAAACGGGCAGCGAATCGAAGCGCCATGCCGGTTCTGCTTATGGTTGGCGGTACAATAATGTCAGGAGTTCCAGTAAGCGCAGCAGCGCGAGTTGATCCCGCTGTAGACAATTGTCTTGCCAACGCTTGATTTGCCAATGTCCCGCCAACATTATTGACGGTTTGCATATTTTGAGGTGTAAGAGCATCTTCCAATGAAGTATAGCGAGGCGCTCCAGATGATTTTTGCGCGACGTTTGCAGAATCGCGTAATGCTGCTGCATATGCTTGCGGACGTAGTGCAACGTCGCCTTGTAACGCTCCTGTTAGTTTTTCTTCTAACGCCTGACCAATTCTTTGTTGGTCAATATTTCTAGACATCCCAGCATACGTTTTTAGGTAGTCTTTCCAACCAGTGCCGCCTGCCGCTTCAATGGCGTTGTCAATGTCGGACTTGATAGAGGAAACCAATGTTGCAGCACGGTTTTTAGTGCTTGTCCCCATACCTGCGGTTAGCTTTTCCACCTCATCATTTATGTCGGCTTTGCGAATGGCATATAACGCTCTGGAGTTGATGATCCCATTCTTGTCGGTAAGTCCCGCGATCTTGTCGCGCACCTTGCCAAGAATCTGCTGATTCAGAGTTACCGCGCCATTTTCAGGAACCGCAAGCAGTTTGTCTATTGCTCCAACGACCTTGTTTGCATCCAGAGGGTAATGCCCATGCGCGGCGAGGCTGTCTAATTGGTATTGTGTCAGACCGGCTTGGGCGCGACGATTAGCGGCAACTTTACCAAAATCGGCGGCGGCAGATTGCGCTTTTGGCACTTGGTCAAGCAATCTTCCGATCTCTGGACGTTCGCGCTGAAGTATTGGGAATGCAGTGTAATCCGATGAATCCAAGCCTTCGGCCAATGGCTTTGGTTGACCGGCCACACGAGGCAAACCGTTTTCACCGCCAATAGCTAAATTACCCTCAAGTTCCGGTTGCATTCTTGCGGGAGGAAAATTGCCTCGCGGCATGGAAGTTACGATTTGCGCAGGATTGGATGCCCCGCGACCTTCTGCCAACGCTGCTAATTGTGCAGCGTCTGTCATCTGCTGCCCTTGGTTTTGCAAAGCACTAACTAAGGAATTTTGCTGCTTGCCAAGCCTTCCCTGCAATTCGGGAACCTTCACGCCTGCGATATTGGCGTTGCTAAGTGCTTCTTCTCGCATTGGACCTGTTACATAATCTCTGAATTCAATATTTGCATTCAAACCTTCTTTATTTCCACCGAACGAACGCAAATGATTAGCAAGTGCAGTATTTTGTGCTTGAGTAACAGCCGTATTAATTGATGGCATTGAAGGAGCAACATTTGCCTGACCACCAGCAAATTCTGCTTGTCCCGATTGCGTCAATGACGGTGGCAATGCGGAAACACGTTCTGCTGCGGTTGATTGATATCCAGGCACCGCACTTGGTTCCTGACGCAATGCTGCGGCAATTTCTGCTTGCCGATCACCAGCCAATGCGTTGTAATTACGCCCTTTGGCAGCATTGCGACCGCCTTGAAAGAACGGTTCAACAGCGCCACGGTAGACATGGCGAGCGCCACTTCCAAGCAAGGTAGCGGCGTCTAACGCGAGTGGCACACCACCGCCAATCAACGCCCCGCCGCCAGTCTGCATACCTTTGTCAGACCAGTAGTTTTCACCGCCATTCGTAACAGGAGCAGTTACGCCAAAACCTGTACCTAGGGCTGCTCCCTGACCTGCGCGACCGTACCAAGATGCGGCGGGAGTGACTGTTTTTGCTGCTACAAGTCCAACCGGAGATAATGCATTTCCAAGAAAACCAGCGACATCTGCTCCTTCTGCGCCACCTTGCTGTTTCATCTCCTCCAATGTTTGCAGTTGAGGGTTGATGACTTCGCCTTGTCCAAGTGCGTTAAGTCCTAATTGCGTTGCGCCCAAAAACGGAGCCGCAGCACCTACAGCAAATCGAGTCATAGGAGCAGCAGCCACGCGTTGCACATAACTTGCACTTGGACGACCACCGAGATACCTCGGCAACACGCCTTCGTCTTTTGCAATCTCCATCCGAGCGTCGGTGCTGATGGGATCGTTCAGGACTGACTGTTTCAACGCTTCGCTTTGGCGTAGGGCTTGGAAGTCTATCCCACTGCCTCCTGACATCCTCGCCCTCGCATTGGCAAGTGCGATGGCCCGTTTCTGTTCTATGGAGAAATCAGCCATTAATGGAACAAAGCCCGTTCTTGTGGCGTCATGTGCGCCCATGTTTTTGCATCAATTCCTGCCGGAGGGCCGCCCGCATTGCCTCCAGGTCGGTACGGCTGAACGCCGCCATACTGATCTTCATAAGCCCTTTTAATTATCGCCCGTGATGTCTGAACCTGCTCAATCGCCAATTTAAGTGCTTTCTTGAAATCCGGCGTTCCAGCAGCTTGATTAAGACCGGCTAAGGTGTTTTGCAGTTTCTCTCCTTCGCGGTCAGACACGTTGCCAACAGCGCCGCCCGTCTTGGATGCCTCCCGCATGGATTGCAGCGCCGATACGAATATCTTCGCTTTGATGTTGTCGAGTTGGTTTTGCGCCCCCGTAGCAGTATTTGTGATGTTCGGCGTGCGTCCTGCAACGGTTCCCGTAATACGTGATAAGCCAGGATCATCATGCAGCGCCTGTATATTTTTCTCCAAGGAGTCCAAGTTCTGAACCGTCAGATTGACGCGCTCCTGTGCTTGAGGCTGATTCTGCGAAAGTTTAAGGTCTACACTGCCTGTCTGCGTGAGTTTCGGCCCCTGCCCGAGAACGGCCTTCGTGCGCCCGTCAATAATGATGGTCGATTGCCCTGTCGGGTCGTCTGGGTTGGCAATCGTTACGGGCGTAACGGGCGCAGGATTGTTGTTGTGAATAACATTCGGATTCGGCGGCGCGAATTTGTCGGTAGGTACACCCACGTTATTCCAAGTTACACCTCCGTCTCTACTGATTTGATCCTGAACCTTGTTTCCTGCTGCGCCAACCTGCTTGAATATCGGCGCTACCACTGGGGGTCGGAAATCCTTGGGATTTTCAGCGATGAGCGCACCACCGGCACCACGACGTTGACCGCCTTCAGGCAGCGTGTAAGGTTCATCCTTCTTCAGTTGCTGCGCCATCAAAGACGAGCCAATAGCGGTCGCATCCGGTCCAATGCCGCTCAACTTCCCAAGCCATCCTGCGTAATCCTGTGTTGTCGGCGGTTGTGCTTGCGCCCCCGCTTGAGCAGGCACATTTACCTGCCCCTGAGCATTCGGAGCCAGATTCGGGTTGTCGGCAAAGTCGGCAGCTTCTGGCGTGAAATTCTGCTCCGGCACCCCCGCAGTTCCAGGTGTACCAGTAGGCATCCCACCCAAAGCCTGCGCCAGAGCCTGATTGCGGGACTGTGAAAGCGCTTGTGATTCCTCCGTGGCCTTTCTTTGACCTTGCATACCTGCATACCCCTGCAACGCCTTGGCAAGCCCCTGCGTCCACGAGATAGGCAACACATAACCACCAGCCATCTCGTTTGTGGCAAGTGGCTTCATGGACTCCTGTTGCAGCATATCAGCCATCTTGCGACGGCGTTCAATGTCCGATGCTTGGGTCGTGTAGTCGGTTAGGCTGACGGTTGGCATGATTACCCTTGCGCAGTCATTAAAGCGTTATCCAGCCCATTGCGCCGGATCATGTATTTGGCATGGAAGGCAGGATGTTGCTGTTTGGTCCATTCCACTCTGTCGTTGGAATCGCCTGCATAGGCCGTGCAGTCGTAGCAATCAAGCGACGAATGCTTAATTGCGAAATGGTTAGGAACGGTCATCTTTGTTTTCAAATATTCAATCACTTCGCCCGTAGACCAACTTTCAATCGGGTTGAGTCTTTCAATCCCGTCAATGACCATTCCATTTCTGAAGGTCGATTTGTGCGATTCGTCGCTCCTTTGACCGCTGACCAGTTGCGTTACCCCAATTTCTTTCGCCTTCTGTATCAATGGCTGCGTGACGTTCTCAAAGCAACATCCAAGGTAACTCTGCACCGTGACCGCCTTCTGTCCGGTGAGTTGCTGCCCCAAAACAGTCCAATTGATCGGGACAACATCAGCCGGTATCCCCATCACGGCGTTTTGCGCATTCCTGCCGCTAAAGACCCTATGCACCGGCAATATCGTTTCCGCGTAATCAATCAGCGCAAGCGTTTCAGGGTAGGAAAACCCCGTATCCACATAGATGGCGCAATCCAATTCGTCGCGCATCAAATGCAAGCACGCCATTGAATCTTTCCCGCCTGAAAGGGCAAGTATCTTCATCAGAAATACATTGCCGCCATAGCAGCTGTACTCATCAGACCGGAATTAAATGAATTTGCTGCGCCGGTCTGTGCGTTGTAAATATTTTGATCTGCCGTTCCTTGCGCTTGCGTTGCCCCCATAATTGGCGTTCCTGCAACCTGCGTCGGGTTATATGCGCCAAATTGCGGATTGGTAACTTGCGATCCCGTTCGCAATGCATTCAATTCGTTCAATGGCAAATTGCGCAAAAACGATTGATTTTGAATATTTCCTTGATTTGCTTGATTTTGCATTCCAAAATCAGCCTGTTGCGCCGCCAATCCAGTATTGAAAGAATTATTAAATGCCGATGAATAAGCGTCGTTTTTACCAAAATTAAAATTCCGCATGGCGGCGTCGTAGGCTTCGCTGCCTGGGACCAGCCCCTGATTGCGTAGCTGCGTTTCCGTTTGAGCTTGCTGCGTCTGGAATTGCGGGTCAAGGCGCGAAGTAGCTTGCCTATAAGCGGCGTCCTGCGCTGCCTGTCGAGCAGCGGGATCTGCTTGCAATGTACGAATATTGGACGTATCGAACGGCGTGGCGAATCCCTGCCCAACGCGATTTAATCCAGTTTCACCAACATTGGCAAGGTTTTGGCTGATTCGATTTGACGACTCCAGAAGTTGCTGCTGTGCCGGTGCAAGCGTCTGTGTGACGGTTGGCTGATTTGGGTCTGAACTGGTAAATTGATCCCGAGAAGGCATTGCAGGGCCGTCACCCAACGATGACAACCTACCCTGCGCTTCGGCTAAGGCAGAATCAAAGGTTGGATCGTATTGCCCCTCTGGATTCTTATTGGCATTAATTTGCGCTTGCAAAGACGCGATGTCATTTCTTGCCGAACCTCTTGCCGCTGCATTCGGATCATTTCCGGCTGCTGCTACTGCTTGGTCATATCCCGCTTGATTAAACGTCGGTTGACCGAAAGAAACAGTTTGTTGACCGTATGGAGTGGTGACGTTGGGATTGCTTAATCGCGCTGTTTGCTGCGCAGTTGCGGTATTGGCAGCACCTTGCGCAACAGCAGCACCCGTGTAATCAGGGGCGGGAGGCGGCGAAGGACTATCTTTATGGCATATCCATCCACCACCTAATTTTGCAGTGGGTGCCCAATAAATGTCATGCAGCCAATTTTTCACGGTGAAACCCTTTTTGAATAAACCGGCAGTCTTGCCGCTTCATGCAAAATACGAGGATGTCACCTGTAGGGTGTGCGCCCTTTAATCTTGCCTCAATGATAAACCCTAAATGCTCTACAAATCTACGGGAATCTGCATTTCCTTCCCCAACACAAACTGTGATCCGATTAACGCCCAACTGGTTAAAAGGATAATCAAATATTGACCAAAGGTACTCTTTTGTCAGCCACCGTTTCAACCCATTCGACGCAATATGGCATTCCACATTGACGCCGTTCCAGTTTGCATAGGCAACTCCAGCCACAATTTGACCATTTTTACGCCATCCAATGCCAATATCGGTGCCAAAACAGTTAAATTCGCCGGTTTTTGATGCAATCCATTCAACAACGCCTTTGCCGATTACGAGCATTATAAAATGCCGCCTGACTCATAAACCACCGTAGTATTTACCCAGGTTGTTTGAATTCCCATCTGAGCAACGTATAAATGCGGTGCGGCCCAATAACCTATGCCGGTGCAACCCTGCCAGTTTTTAAGCACATTCAAGTCACTTCCCCAAATGGCTGTATCCCAAACACCAGAATCCCAAGAACCATAAGTTGTTGGGGAAAATGATAATGGAGCAGTTGAATTGGACAAGTCAAAATCAATGTTCATCTGCGCCAGAACATTGGGCGATCCATTGGATTGCAGGATCGGGCGCATCATGGTGAATCGTTTATTTGCTTTGTCATTGCCAAACGGGTAAAAAGCCTGCAATCCATTGCAATTGATATTTGACCCGTTGTCATTTAAACCATTCCACGCCTTGGCAACAAAACCATTGCCGCCAAAGTAAATATTATCTATCCACAATTCCCAACAATTAGCCGCCCATCCAGTAAAGTTGCACCACGCCCAATCGCCGTTACTACGCTTGATTGTGGACATGACATACTGCTGCTGTGACAAACCTTCCTGAACAGGTACGTTCAGAATAAGCATATTTTCCTTTGGAAAAACTGTCAAATCCCATCCAAAGTTGGTGCTGTAACTGCTAACCGCTTGAGAAATTGCATACTGGATCTTGTTGGATAACGCCGTTTTTGGATTGACGCGGGATGATTGCAATGCTGATGCCATTGACACCACACCGTCCTGCGTTATTAACAACAAGTCACCGGCAAACTTGATAAAACAACGCCTGCCAATAGGCGATCCAATAACGTAAATTCCAACAAGCGACCATGTGCTAACGCTTGCTGGATCTGTACCGCGATAGACAAGAACCTCTCCGTTTGACGTACCAAAAACGGTCATGTCATCCATGCCGTAACCCGCGTCCATTGTCCAGGTAGCAATAAATTGCAGATACCCGCCAAGTTGAGCAAAAGACGATAGGTCAAGCGCATTTGCTACGCCACCAATTGATCCGGTGGGCAAATACCACGCTTTTAAAGTGTTCTTTTCCGTCAGCCATACACGGTTATGCGAAAGCGTTATGCCGATGCAATTGGCCGTATTTACTCCGGTCACATCATAAGGCGCACCGTCACCATCTTTAGCCCATGCAGCACCCGTGTAAACGCGCATTTTGTCAGCACCGTTGACCATTTGCAGGTAATTGCCAGCGGCTGTTGTGTTATTGACAAACTGCCAACGGGAATTGGTCAATCCGCTGATGTCGGCAGCACCAACAGCGCCCCCTGCGGTGCAGTTATAAACGCTGCCGCCTGCGATGCCAAATAGTTTGTTTGACGCGCCGCCAGAATAGGTCAAAAGTGTTTCAACTTGTGCGCCTAAACCAGTAGAGTATTGCGTGTATCCGTATCGCGCTTGAACGGTGGTCGGCGCAGGAAACCAGTTTTCCAAGGTAACGGCGTCTTGCGGGTTCATGGCTTCTAAAGCGTCACGAGCATTCCAGCCAAGCGTCGGCGCAGGAAGCGTGACCGCCGTAGAACGACCGGCCATTGATGGATTTTTACGACGCATCAACATCAGCCGTAACCGCTGTCAGGGATATTGGCTTGCGTTATTAAAATGCCTGATATGCGCGGCGCAAACGAAAGCGTCTGTGATCCAGCATCGTTGCCAAATGCAATATCCAGTTGACGCTCGTAGTCTGCTTTGTAAATATCTCCAAAACCTTTAGCTTGGAAATAACGATGTTTTAACCCATCGACCATGAGCCTGTCAGGAAACACGCAGGTATCGGTATCAACGGTAAATGACGTTTTAGCAACGCCTGCAACAGAGGTCGCCCACCCGTTGCTGATGTACTCAAAGCCAATCGTTTCAGCCGATGCAACGAACGGCCAAATTTGGAAGTAATTGCCAAAGATGCGATAACGAATGCGAGGGCCGGTGGAGATATAACCGCTGATTAGCCATTCCCATTGTTGTGCGGTTTCCGGTCCAAGCATTTCCCAATGTTTTGTCTTGTCCCAATGGGTGCGGTCGATCTGCCGGTCGTAGTCAGATGGCATTGCATATTTGACTTTGGTAAAAGTGTACGTCTGGCTTGTGTTAGTTGAAGTTGCTGGTTGAGAAAGCGTCAAATTTGTTCCGTCAACAATGGCATTAACGTAGCAAGCCTGATTAATGCCTGCGCCCGACAAACCATAAGTAGCGTCAATCGTTGCCGTTGACGAAACAACCATATTTGTACTGTTAATGACGGTGCTGCCAACCAGCGTCGTATAACTTACCGTGACAATGTACTGTTTGTTTAACGCTTGCCAAATAAAATCGCGTTGTAACGCATACCCCAAACCATTCACAAGATACGATTGCTGCACCGTGTCCTGGGCTTGATTACCGGCAATGGACGTAGGCACTTGACCGCTGCCCATTTCGCCAACAGCCTGTTGAATGATTTGGAGGTACGTCATTGACATAGCTATTCCTTGGTAATTGACCGCATGGTAACAGTATGCCTAAGCGGATTTGCTTCACCTTTGCTCAATACCTCGCAAATGGTCAAAGCATCAATTCGCTGCCATCCATGCACTTCGTTTTCAGCCGATTGGTCCCGCTGGTCAAACCGAATGTAATCCCCGCCTGGAGATACCATTTCAGGGTCAATAGTGACTTGAAAATATTCCCCAGAGCGAAATCCGGTCATGGACGAAGCTGGGCCAAAACAAATAATTGCCCTGCATTTGCCAAAAATAACCAATGGCTCCATTGTGACGGATTCCATTAGATATTTACCGTTTCTTGCTTTGCAGGACGACCTGGACCGCGTTTTTCAACAATAATTTCTGTTTCCGGCACGGATTCAGGAACCGGTTGGGGTGCAGTAGTTCCAAGCATCGCTTTTTCCAGCCTGTCCAACCGCGCCCTCAATTCAGCATTTTCAGCGTCTTTTGCTTCCAATGCCGCTTTGGTTTCCGCGCCCATACGGTTACGCAACGCCATTCGCGCTTTATCACGCAACAGAATCCCGCCCATGCCAATTCCTTGGATCTGGCGGTCATTTGCACCAGCAACTTGTTCAACAGTCTGAAATCGCATGTAAAGCAGTTCTCGCACCTGATCTGGAGTTAATTCGTCCCATTCGCCCAATTTCCAGCCAGGAATGTCCTCAACGCCGCCGACCAGACCTTCAGAAATCTGCCACGCAAGCCATTGGCGAGGAAAACGCTGCTTATGACGTTCAGCAACAGCTTCCTCCCAAATTGTTTCCTTGACGCCAGGAACCATGACGCGACAAAAAGGTTGTTTTGGAAGTTTTACAACGACATTGCGTTGTTGTTCCATACTTTTTTCGCGGGATGACCATGCATCCACAGGTTCGTGCCAATAAAACTCTACATGCAATCCGCTGTCGGGATTACGCGCCCCCATAAATTCCTGATTGTCCAAATCTGATGCTAGTGCCATTTTTATGCCTCAAGTAGTTGAGATTGGTCGGATTGGTACTGCTGGTATTGCATGTGCTTGGCTATGGCCGGTAGCAGCCCTTTGCCATGCACGGTAATTATGCACCCAAGGTTTGCCAATTCTGCGGCATGACTTGGAAATATCTCTGCTTGTTTTGCCATAACAGCGTTGGTTCTAAACGTCTGTTCGCCAATATTTACGTCAAAATCCATTGATTCAGCACTTGTGCGTTCTTGCGCCGCAGCATGTGTCTGCCCGTCCAAATAAGACGAATCAAAACCGTAGAGATGCAGGTTTCGATAACCCATTACATAAGCAACCCATAGTGCCGAAATTCCGACAGTAACGCCACCGCCAATAAGTTGCCATTGCCCGTTTGGAAGATTGTCGGTTGCGCCTTCCATACCTGGAACCCATCCAGTAATGTTGGCACTAAATTTAAATAATGACGGGTGACACTGCGCCGCTATTAAATATTCCTTGGCATGACCCATGAATTTTACGTTTGATTCACGGGCATCTAAAATAACATGATAATCAGGATTAATGCCGTCAAAAGCCAAAATGCTTGCGGCGTTATTAAGCGCAAATATTGTTTGCCCTAAACTGTGCCGCCACCGCACACCATCTGGCGAGTCGATGTTTTTCAGCAGGCTCGGCGCAGATCCGACAATGACCGCATGTCCGTCATGCGGTTCAACCATCTTAATCCACGGGATGTTTCGCACCGCATTGGTCTTGATATTGGCAAGTAGCAGATCGGTTGACGTATTGGTATCTAACGATAATTGCAACGCCGATGCGCCGCCAATTTTCCATACGTCTTTAACCCATTTTTGCTCAACTTCATGGGGGCGAGGCAAACCGTGAAAACAGATAACCGAAGCGCCATTTGGCGGGTACGGGTTGCAATGCGTCTTGTAGGACGCAAACATGCTTGGATACAGGTCTTGCAAAATGTCAGGGCGTTTGGTTGTGAACCGTGTCCGGTGCGGATACAACGCCCCGTCATGGGCAAAAAAGTAGTTTTCAAGCCATTCCTGATCCCCACGCGGAAGGGACGGGCGTTTGGCGTAAGTAAATTCGTCCCAAATCTCTGCCCCGTAACCGCCTTTCCAGAGCATTACAGCGGGTCCAAGACCTTCAGCACGCCAGAAGTCACGCAGGGTGGCAAAGTCGCCCCTGTAGTCTAAAAGCGTGTCCAATGGGCCTGTAATCAGCGTGTCTAGATCAAAATAGATCACCCGCTCACCGCCGCTAAATGTGCCGGATTTAAACAGCCGAATTTTGTTATCCCAGCCTTTCAGGTCACCCCAAAGCGCCCAAGGCTCAATGCGCGGGTCAAGTCCTCTGGGGTCGTCCGTAAAGCATTGAAAGCGCCACGGCACATCGGGAGGCATGTTTCGCAACACCATGTCGTATAACTTGTTCACATATTCTGCGCCGCGCCCCAAATAATTACCTGCTTGGACGCAGCAGATTACGAAAGAACCTCGCCTGCCGTCAGCCCATGCCTTGTAAATACGGCGGTCCTCGGAGGCTTCCGGCTTCTCGTAGGTCTTGTCCATTGGTGACTTGCCATTGGAGAAATGAAGGTGTTCAAGCAGCACATAGGGACAATAACGCATGATCCCTTTTTCTTTGCCAATTGCCGTCAGCACGTTATCCCCGTACAGACGCTGCAATCCAGGCAAGATAATCCAGCCTAATTCGCGCACCAGATCGCCACCAAGGACGCCGTGGGTAAATTGCGCTTCGTTGACCAGACCATCGGAGCCATACGCCATGCCGTAATTGCCTGCGCTGTGGATCAGGATTTGATCCCACCGACCCGTGCGCGGCACGACATCATCGGAAATAAGCCCGTACCACGGTTCTTCTGGGTGTTTATTAAAAGCAGCGTTGCACCGCACTCCAAGGCCAATTGGGGCAGCAATATCCAACCACCAATGCGTTGGTAATTCAATTTTCAGGTATTCATCCAGTGTCGTGTCGTCGTTATCAAGGCACACCACGCCGCACGAATTCGCGCCGGTTGTATGGTACGCATTAAAAAACCGCTTTAAACTAGCCGGTCTGCCGCGACTTGGAAGAATCCACATAGGGCATAAATCCTTAAAAAAACCAAGGGGCCGAAACCCCTTGGAAAAGCCACGCTTTTAGGTTATCGCACCTTGTGCATGTACGCGATTGATAAGCACCGTCACAGTAGACGTTGCCGAAGCAATCGTTGCTGCGTTGTTGCTCCGAGCCGCCAGCAATTGCTTGCCAGAAGCCGCCGTTGCCATAATCCGGCCTGCGGTTGCAGACAGATAGACGGCCACGTTCGGATTGACTTTTGTTGCAGTTTTCTTGATAACCGCAACGCCGTCAATTTGATACCAACTCCACTTGGTAGTGGTGACGTTCGCAGACATAGACACCGCCAGCGGTTGCGCCAAGTTTGCCGTGTTTGGGGCAAGAGTCGTAATGCCGGTAACTTGGTTGTACGTCACCAGGGAACCAACCGTATTACTCGCTACGCCGCACAACAGAATAAACTCACCACCACCGTAAGTCGGGTCAATGCCCTTCACAATCATGCCAACAGCCAGCGGAGGCGTTGGAATGGTCGTTGTTACGCCAGTTGCGGCGTTGTAAGGAGAAACAATTCCGTCATCCGTTGCGGTAATGCCAAGGAATCCAGATTGGGGGTCAGAAATGGTATATGCCATGATGTTTTCTCCTAGTTAAGCTATCAAAACGCCTTGGAGGAAACAGTTGGAGGTCGTCAAATTACCCGCCCATCCAATCAATTTCACCACCGCGTCTTGGTTAACGGCTTGCCGTTCGCCGCCAATCGGCACAAACCGGCGATCCGCATGCGGACGCAGGTATATGTGAGAAGTGTTCAGGAACCACATATGGTTCGCAGTCGCACCAGCCCAACTTCCAATGGCATCACCGCCCGTGTACACGCCACCGTCAAGCACCACATCAGCAGCCATACCGCCGCCATAGAACTTGAGTGAAGCAAAACCAGCACCAACATCTTTGGCACTACCTTCGCTTGAAACACGCTGAATGGCTTGCAACGAATTGACATAGAACTGATAGTAGTTGTTGTCAGCAACCAGCAAATCAGCTTTATCACGCCCACGCACCAATTGAATGGCAAGCGCGGTCATGTATTGCTGAATGTTTGCAGCCGAAACAGCGGCACCACCGTTGGTCACGCCGGAATAGGACTTGGATTGCCAAAAAGTGAACGAAGAGCGCGAAATGCCGCCATACGTTCCGCTTGTCGGAGTATCCGGTACAGCAGTCCCAAGGCCGGTGATGTTTTTCCCACCGTTGCCAGAACCCGTTCCGTAAATGTCCGATCCAATACGGTTGAGCAGTTGCCCTTCCGCAACCTCAATACGACCTTCCATCAGGTCGATAAAGGCTTCTTCTCCGCTGTTTTGGAGCATCTCCAGACCGCTCATTGTCACGGCAGCGGCATATTGGCAAATCGAGAACTGCGCCGCGCTGATAGGTGAGTTTTGCTGAATGTTGATGAGTTCAAAACCACTGTACGAATTGACGTTTGCGGTTGTTGAATCATTGTAGGCGATCTCTTGCATGATAACGTTTCCACCGGAAAACGGCTTGACGTTTCCACGCTGATCCAATCGCTGAACCAGTGCATTGTTGTTTGTAAAGTTGTCGTCCAACGCCCGAGTACGACTTTGAATGGTCGTGGTTATGATGTCGGTGTTGGTGCTATTGGCGAATGCCATATATAGCTCCTATATTTGGTTAAACTCGTGAGCCGCTTCTATGCTGCGCCATCGCAGCCTTTAAAGCCTCTCTCACACTGGGGTTGCCTTTAGGTGCCCCTTCGCCTGCCGGTGTAGCCGACCGCGTAGATACCGTATTGGCTTTTGCCGCCCTAACCGTGGCTTGCGCTGTTGCGATACGCGATTGCTCTGTCATCTGTGCCTGCTGTGCTTGCTGGACAGTTGTAAGCATCTCGTGTTCGGGTGCGTCAAGTGCTTTGGCATAAGCGTCGTTCAGATCTTCGGCTTGACCCGACTCAAGTAATTGAGCCATCGTCGGACGAAGATATTCAAAAAATGGGTACTCTGTTCTGTTTGACCGCATGGATTCTACGGTTTCTTGTATTTTGGTATTTGTCAATTCCTGACGCACAAGCGCGGCAATGTCCGGTGATTGCTGTTGCGGTGCTTGTTGCGCTTGATGCGGTTGCGCTAGAAATTGATTCTGTGCATTTTGGTCGTACAACGCCTGAATTGGAATGCCATAATCATTGGCAAGTTTGTTCAGCAATTGCAATTTTTCATGCGGCGATCCCAATGCCAGCGAACGATGCGCCGACATAAGGCTATGAATCATTTGCGGTGCTTGTGCGCCGTACTTGTCAAGATCCCCTTGAAATGGCGCAATAGCGTCCATTATGGGCTTTGCAGACTCCGCAATTTGCTTGTAGGTGCTTACCCCGTTGGCAAACTGCTGCTCTCTCTGTGAGTTGTATTCAGCAACCTGACGGGCTTCTTGAGGACTAAGCGGAGTTCCAGCATTCAACTTGTCCCATACCGGCCACATTTCCTTTTTCCACGCCGATGGACGCTGGATTGCCGGAGCGGGAGCCGCGACCGGAGTCGTCGGTTGAGCCTCTTTTGCAGGGGAAGGGTCTGCTGGCTTTGGCGACTCCGGCGCGGCATCTCGTTGTGCTTTGCCTGGAAGTAATTTACCACGCTCATCACGGAGGCGTCCCGTGGTGCGTCCTTGCTTTGGTTCTGGTGCTTCTGCTGCTTGCGTGGATTCGACTACAGGAGCATCAGGAGCGGGTTGCGTATGCTCCGCAATGGCGTCGGTTATGGCTTCGCGAACTGTAGGTTCTCTTTCAGCTTCTTCCACGTTTATCTCCGATGTCTTTGAATTTCATAAGCCGAGTTTAACGCCTCAGTAATGGAGCGTTCAACTTGGCGGGAACCGTATTTTTCTTTTGCTTGCTGGATTGACCGCAACAATTCCTGTTTAACGCCTGTTTTGCGAATATCAGCAGGTTTTGATTGCGGTGCTTCATTGCCCATTTCTATAACCCCATGAGCGCGTAAATGTTCACGGTGCTGCGAACGAGAAGTAATCATCGAACCATCGCACATGGATTGGTAGGGTTGGATGTCAGGCATTACATGGTAATCAGCAACAGGTTCAGGATCAAACTTGTCAGCAGGGATCGCCTCGCCGTCAATGTAAACCCATTTGTATCTCACGCAAATGCCCCCCATACTCCCGCTGCTTTGTGATAAATAAACGTTCCTGCCGCACCATCGAATCGAAAATAAAAGTCACCGTTCGACCCGAACGCACCAGCAGGAACGCCGTTTCCGCTGCTAATACCCGCACTTGCAATTTTTGTCACAACCTCACCGAGATTTGCGTATAGATCTCGGTTGGTTGTGTCGAGAATAAGCGGCGTACATGGCGTAGGCGCACCGATGCCGCCGAAAGCGGCAAGCAACGGAACGCCTGCGGATGCGCGAACTTCGGCCATTAAGTATTGGATTTGTTCGTAGCAAACAAACTTGCCGCGCCGCCCACAACACAAGTAAATTGCGCAGTTTGAAATTGCGTAAGCGAATAGGCCGAATCGGCAACGGCTAAACCAAAACTGGTGCCTGGGATCTGTATTGCACCACCAGCAGGCGGCCATACCTTGACGGTAGAACCCGTGTCATTAACAATCAAAACTGAACTGCCTGGATTCATTGCCGGAAGTTTCACGCCATCCGAGCCGGTAACACGGTTGACACCGGCTTTAATGACAACGGCGGTGAGTGTGGTAGATGATCCAGTTGCCGTTACCGCAGCAACGGTTCCACCAACCGCAACAACTGCTTGTTGTGCTGGCATTCCTACATTTACAAGTTCTTCGGCCAAAGCCATAATAATTCTCCTTTAGGACATAAGTAAAAACAACGATTCTTCTTCATCCGCATCATCTTTTGCCTTTTGAATGGCTATTTGCGCGGAAACTTTTGCGACGATTTGTTGAATCGCCTTTTCACTAATTTCCTTCGGTGCTGCTTTTATTGCTTGATTGACAAATTCCGGTGCTTGTTCAACTTCTGTTTTAGGAAATTCGCCTTTTACTAATCTTGTAATTAGGGCGTGGAGTTCATCCCTGCTTTTATTGCGCCAATCACGTTCAACATTGGAATTTCCATCGTGCATATCCAATGTAGTAAGCAATAATATATTAACAGAACCGATATCGGCCCCATTGGTGGTTTCAGAACTAGCTGAAATCACATCGCTTTGCGGGTCTACATTTGCCGCCGATATGTCTGCCGAGTCCGTATTTGCTGCATCGGCTCCGACTATCGGGGAAACATTGCTTGCAGAAGCGTCCAGGCCATCCGTTGCGCTTGAGTCCAACGCAACAATTATTGAGACGTTTGCAGAGCTTGTATCGTCCCCGTCTGTGGTCGCGGAACTGACACCGATCACGTTTGATTGCGGGTCTACCGTTGCCGCGCTTACATCGGCCCCGTCCGTCGTGGCAGAATTGAATGCAACAATTGGGGAGACCGCAACAGAACTGGTATCGGCTCCATCGGTAGTTGCAGAAGTGATTTCTACAATCGGCCCTACAATCGCGCCGTTAGTATCCGCACCATCTGTCTTTGCAGACGTAATTGAAACAAGTATGGAAAGGTTTGCAATGCTCGTGTCTGCGCCGTCAGTTGTCGCGCTTGATACGCCGACAATTGACGGGCCACTACTGGCTGCAAGCAGTAAGCTCATTTTAGAACGAGGTCACTTCACGCCAAACAACAGTAAATCCGACCGTATAAGTAAATGCGGCAGGACCAGTGTGCGTTGTTTTAATAATAAATCCCTCCTGATTTGCCAACACCAGCGGACTGTTTCCGTCTGAAGCGTCCATGAAAGGTTGTGTTGGCATTAGCGTTCCTGCGCCGTAGTTTGTAATCGCAGCGGTTCCAACGCCGCCAATAACCTGCCCGACAGCATTTGCATCCAGCGTTTTAGTGCCTGCTGTCAGAGCACCCGTTGTAGCAATCCCGAGATCATTTACCTGCGAATTGGGTTCTGCCGTTTCCATCTGCAAGTTGTCACCGGTCATTGCTATCCGCGTACCTCCTGATCCTGCGACTGTCCACGCCCTTGCCACAACCATTTGAAATCCAACCGGCCCCGCTGCGGTTGCAACAGCAACCAGCCCCATACCATCAAGCACAACTTTTTCAACGATTGCGTAGGTTTGTGTACCGCTCACAAATCGGAATTGCAGCACTTCCGAATTTGCTGCTAACGCCGCAGCAATAGTTCCCGTAAAACTTGAAAATCGGTATGCGTTGCCTCCTGATGGCATCAGCGTGACCTGAAGCGGACTGCTGGCTTCCTGCCCTCCCGCGATAACCAGACCCCCAGCCGAGACTAATTGAATGCCTGCCATTATTTATCCCTTAATTCCAAACCCACGCCACGGTGTACTTCCCCCAATGGCGTTTTGTATTGTCAGAAAATGAGTGAATCGTGAATCCTGTTGCAGCAACAACGTCTCCTGCAATGACTCGCGGAGGATCGACAATTGCATCATCTGCCGTGTGATCTGTCGTTGCTTCGGGCCTGATCCACGCCTCAACCAAAGACCCCGCCACAATTGACGCTTGCCCCGTGACTGCGAGATTTGTATAACTCGCGCCTGGGAACGCTCCGAAATCAATCGTGGCTGTTGAAGTTGTCGCCATTAGACACCGAACGCCGTTACGGTCATTGACGTAAACGCGCAAGTCTGACCGCTGGTAATGCTTGTATTGGTCAGGGTCATATCAACGCCAACTGTCCCCTGCATGACAGCATTGGTGCCTGTTGCCGCAGACGGATAAACGCGGAAATAGCCAGCAGTACCCGTATTCCCCGCAACAGCGTTTGCAATGGCAGAAACCGTCAAGACTCCTGTCGATGCTGTACCAAACTGCGATCCGTTGCCTGCAAAGGTCACCAACAACGTGCCGCTATCCGTTGTTCCGCAATTTGTCGGAACCGTCCCTGTCCATATCTTGATAACCGCGCTTGTGCCTACATCCGTCGCCAATTGGGTCATGGCGTTTGTTCTGTGGGTTACGCTGTATTGAATTGTCATTATTTAACAAGCCTTACAATTTTTCGCCCATCGGGTTGCACAACAAGTTCTTTATCGGCAGACAACGTTTCTAGCAATCTACTTTGTGTTTCCATCAATTGCTGCATAATTGCGTTGGTATCTGAACCAGCTTGTTCTTCGGAATCTGCCTGTGCAGATTCGTTTTCCTGTTGCATTCCCTGAAGTGTCGATGCTCGTGCATCTGCTTTGTCTTTTGATTCTGCATTAATACGCGCTACTTCAATTTGACCAGCAACCTGCAATGCGGTTTTTTTCAATTCGGTGTCTTGCTGCATCTGCGCTTCGCTACGTGCCAATTGTGCTTGTGCTTGCAATTCACGAATATGGCGATCAGATTCTGCTTGCTGCTTCATCTGTTCACCCTGCGCATCGGCCTGCATTTTTACTTGAATTGCTTGTTGATCTGCTTGCAACTTCGCTTGTTGCACTTGCGTATCTGCCTGCAAACGCGCCATTTGCGTTTGCTGTTCGGCTTGAACACGAGCCATTTCAGGATTGGGTTTTGGTTGTTGCGGTTGCATGGCTTGTTGTTTTAACTGATCCAACGCCATATCAAAATCGCCTTCAATCGTGCGACCAACCTTAAATCCGGTCACGGCAAATTTCAGCATGGATACAAGCAACGGTGCAGCCTGGGGTGATGCTTGAATAACAGGAAACGCTTCCTTAATAAATGCTCCCGTTGCTTTTAAAAACTCTAGGCGATCCTGCTTTTCAGCAGCCTGATCCATTTCAACAAGCGAATCAGATTCAATGTCGATACGGAATTGGCGAGTAGGATTTGGACCTTGCGCCGCTTCAGGATCGGCCATGCGTTCTGGGCCAACAAGCAATTCCATTGCAGGCTGGATATATTGCTGATCGGCTGGCGACAACTGATCCACTGCCGCAATTTTCATAATCGTCTGCGGCGAATACTTTGCGCAGATGATCTGTCCTTTGATATTAATAATTTCAGCAGCAAACTTTGCAACGCCTGCTTGCATATCACGCAAACGCAAGCCCACAAAGTTTTGCTTGATTTTTTGCGCACCCAAAGTCTCGTTGGGATTGGATTCGCCTCGCACAATGTCCGAGATGCCTGTAATCTCGTAGATGTATTCCTTGACCTGAGAAAACGCAAGATAGGCTTGTTTCAAGGCGTCGGCAAAAGGCTTTAGGTCTACCAAATCAAGCGCACCAGCAAGACCGTTCTTTTCAGCAAACGCCTGCCAGTTCTTTACCGGAATCATGTCGTTGTTCGACCCTTCGGTAAACAACCGCGCCAGTTCAGGAATCGACGTATCGTAAACGCCGCGCACTTTAAGTGCCTTAATCAGCCCATCTATGCGATCCGACAAAATATCCAGTTCAATTGCCTGTTCTTCGTAGAACTTGTAGTCAGGAACTGGAACAAGTGTGCCGTTGGTGATCGTCGCATACAATGGTTTAGGACACGGCCAGAACTGGTCAAGTCCAAGAGGATCGTCGCGTTCTTCAATAATTTGTTCAAGAGACTTTGACAACCAAATAGCAGTCTTGGTTTCTTTATCCCAAATCTCGTAAATCTTGGCTTGTTTAGGCGTTGAATCACCGCCGCGATACTGTTTGCGATCAGCAGGGGAAGAATCATAAGGAATCTTCTTTGCCATTTCCTCGCCAAAGCGATCTTCAACGGCGTCCTCATACATATAGACGCAACGCCATACGCGCTGCACCTCGGCCCATGTACGCGCCTCAGAATGCCCAAAATCTTCCCAATGAACATAATCTACAGGGGAGCATTCGTAATCCAATTCTTCCTGCTGCTCGTCGATAACATCCGTGACTTGCAAGCCATCATCGGGCATTTGCATGGCGCGGAAATGCGGTTCGTAGCGAACCCATGCCGTGCCGCGTCCAGGTAAGAACCTATCAGTTACACATTGCTTAAGAGATTCTTCGTAATCAGGATAATGATGAACTTCATAATCCAATGAACGCTCTAAAATTAGCGCAGCAACACGGCCAACAGGATCGTTGTCGCAAAACATGCGAGATACGTCTGGTAATGGCACTTTGGAATAAGTTGCCGGTACAAGCGTTTGTACGTTAGACCAAAGAATGTTGAACTTGACAATAGTGCCGCCATCAATATCGCTATCGTGACCACCTCGATATTTTTGGACAACTTTTTTGCTGCGTTGATGCCATTTCTGAAATTTGCGCTCGTATTGCGCAATTTCTCCCGTTAGTTTTGCAACTCGGGCATCTGGTTCTTTGGTTTCGGCTTCGTCAGCCATCTATTGGGCCAATTTAAATAATCAAATATGAAAAGGAAAAACTTATCGTCTGGTTTGCAATCGACACAGCGGTAAATATAAATATTGCAGTGTCGGTTGCAGGTTCTGCTTCAACGTAAACGCCTCCAGTACTTGCTGCGGTTGATGCGCCAGTACCACCGCAAGAAAATGCAGTTGTAAACGCTGATGCAATCGGCAATGAAACCGTCCAGTTGGTTGCCCCTGCTGCGGTGGGATCAATGTCGCATTGCCCCCCAACGGTGACCACGTTGCCAACGCGCATGTACTGGCACAATCTCGCAGTTGTCGCTGCAACGTTTGTTCCTGCTGTAACCGTCGGCGTGTACGTGCCGGAAATAATTGCGCCCTGCGTAATCGACAGCGTTGTAAATGATCCGGCAATTCCTGAAAAAAGTCCCGCTACGCCCTTAAGCATTTAGGCACCCTCCCCGATCTGCACCGTAAGCGTTGCAGTCCCAGCCGCACGGCAAATCGTGGAGATATAAACGTCCGTGTTCGGGGTGCGCGATAGGATGATGTCCTCACCCGCCAACACAGGAACGCATGTCCTGACGCCAGCGCCGGTCGTGGGCAACGTGGCAAGCACCGTCGATGCCCCAAGCGCGATAAAGCAGATATTCGGACCTTCATTTACGATGCGAATCGAGTTGCCAGCATTGGTATCGCTACCTTGCGGCAATGCAACAGCAGTCAACGCAGATGCAGTTGCAGCCACCGTAATACCAAGGGCGCTTGCAGAAAATGGTTGTGTTGCCGCCATGTTATTTCCTTCGCAGTATTTGGGCAGCAGTTTTGCGCTGCGCTGGTGTCATTGATGCGGTTTTTGGCTCTATAGGTTCAGCAACAGGCAAAATGGCAGTGCCATTAGCAGCTTTCCCATTTTCAGCCAGTTTCATCATGCGTTCATGTTTGGTAGGCCACGACATTTTTTATTAATTTTTTGGCGGGTATGAATACGTTACCGGCGCAACCGAAGGAGGCGTTGCAGTCGGGTTAATAGTCATCAATGCCGACAAATATTCTTGCTGTTGTTGATCGCCAGTTGCAACCGCTGCTTCGTATGCTTTTTGCACTGCTTGCATATACGGGCTAATAGGATCTCTTGTGCTGAGAAGTGAACTACCGCCGTTTTTATTAAATTCATTAATTGCTGCTCGACCCATTGGAGAAGGATCTTCGTATCCAATGTAAGCACGTCCAGATCTACCTGGAACGCGGCTTACAAAATCATTCATAGACTCCTGCGGAACCTGAACAGATTTACTCCGCAAAATCGCTGCCATCGCTGCTCTTTTTCCGGTTTCGTCCATTAAATCCTCGCTACCGTTGCTTTTGGTATTTGCTTGTACATATCATCTAACGATACGCCCAAACACCAACCGCCTCCAGGCAATTCACGGATGCCTTCAACCGGCAAGTCCTTTGCTTTTGATGATTTTACATACTTTTCCATCATTAGCGAACCTTCTGCAAAACCGTCGCCAGGGTGAGATGCCCAATCATGCTTCGGATCTCTGGAAAACTGCTTGGTATCGTTATTCCACTCAAACGACCATGCCCGTAATCCCATCAGTCCCTTGGCGCATCGCGTCTTATGAAACCGGCACTGCGGCATAACATACCTTGCCGCGTTGATTTTGTCCATTTTTTTCGTTTGCGGCACCACTCTGCATTTATCCGAGCCAAAACGCTGCAAAAACTGTTCAATAACGCTATGTTGCGTTGCAAAAGTCTTGGCCCGTGCGTCATGCGGCAACCAGATACACCCCAACTTCATGCCGCGTTCCATCAGCCGTAGTTGCAACCGATCTATCCATTGCGGCGCATCTAAACCAGAGTCCTCGTCATAATCTACCAGAGAAAAGCCATCCGGCCCCCTCTGCCAAAACCACCATGTTGCCGTGTCCCTAAATCCAATATCCGACGAAATTTCAATGTCCGCACCATTGGGGTCATAATCAACGTCATCAGACACACGACCGTCTTTTTCAGCTTGCTCCACCCACCGACCAAGAATCGCCCCCACGTTCGCCGCTGAAAAATCGCATTCAAATTCCTGCCGGAACAACTCCTCCGGCATGGTCTTTTTTTCTTCCTCCAGCACCGCGTCAGGAATAACGCCAGTGTCATAAACACTCATTTTTGAGTAATGCCAGTTCGGTGATGTCTTGGCAAACTCAGCCAAATCATAAAAATGGTTATACCCGCGAGGCGTCGATATAAACAACTCGCTGCCGTCATTTTCCGCAATAATCGGCCTCAAGTATTCCCGCGCCTTGGGATTCATCAACGCATACTCAGAATACGTCACATGCACCGGATTTGATCCCACCAGAGAATCAAAATTATCTGCACCAACCGGTTGCCAGATCGAACCGTTAATCAGTTCAATCTTCATCTCGTGTTCGTGGCGTTTTTTAACGATTTCTTTCGGAAAACTGATGTCAATCAGTCGTTTCCCATCCCGCGTAATTGCATCCCAAATTACTCGCCGCGCCTGGGCATACTCCGGCAATGCATGCCAGTAAAGCCCAACCCGCTTGCAGGCTAACTCGCTTTCAATGAACGTCGCGGTCCTATCCTTCCCAGCGCGACGGTGCCAAACTTCACATGCCCGCTTCCCACCGCCGCGAAACCAGTCGATCACCGGCTTCTGGTACGGCCTTGCTTTCAGGGAGATGCGGATTTCAGGCATTCGCGTCGCCTAAAGGTGGGGCAACGCCTATCGGGACAACCTTCACAATTCCATCGGCATCGCAAACCAGTGCATAGCCATACTGCACATGCCGGTATTTCGCTATCAGTTCGTCCGTGATTCCTGGGCCGCGCTCGTATGTGACGTATTCCATCACGAACTCTCATGAATTATCGTTATATTCCCCACCGCCTGCACACTCATCCCCGCCTTGTCCCCCCACCGACCCGCATCCAACTTACCCGCAAACTTAAAATACGTGTCCGTTCTCAATTTAGCCACCCCCACCGTCTCACTCGTCGCAGCCGCTACCTCATCCAACGTGTCCATCGCCAACTCATCAGCCATCGCCTCCAACCCCGCCTCATACTCCGCATACCTCTCAGGGTCAGCCTTCAACCACCTCATCAACTGCTGACGCTTTACCCCGTAAAAACGCGCAATGTTCCACAACCTCTCCCGATTCGCAATCCTCTCCCCAATCTCTCCCGCTAAATCCGGCACCTGGTTCAAATGCCGAACCCACGGCAACATCTCAAAATCGTTGGCAAGGGCAAGCTCTGAAGCTATATCTTTCGACCCAACCTCCACCATCTCACCACCCGTATTAACCATATACGTTACCCATCCTTCTGAAAGCACGGTTCGAAATACAACCTCTCGGGATGCCTTCTCCGAGTAACTGTACCGGCATCGAACCGCGCTATCACAAAAATAAATAACCCAGTTAATACGTTAAATATAATCATTTCGGCACCTGCGTAAACTGCTCCCCTGGCGTCCAAAACGGATTCATTCCAGCCATACCCCTCTTCATCGCATGAGCCTGCGCCGCATCATATATCCCCTGCGACGGACGTTGACCATCCTGCAAACTCAATAACTCCGAAATCTGCGCAGCATTTAAATTCGGCGTCAATAACGGTGCCTGTACATTCTGACCGTTATTATCAAAATCAAAACTTAACTCCGTCGATACCCCACCATCCGGTCGCGCCAATTCCCCAAAATACCCCGCCTGCTTCGGATCAGCAGACTCATACCTGTTTCCATAATATTGCGCAGGCATAAACGCACCATCAGCAGCAGGGCCAGTACGCGTCAAACTCGCCATGCCAGCACTAGACGGATTCGCCATCAACGCCTTCGCAAGTGCCTGGGTATCTTCCATGACCAACCTTATACACCACACCTAACGTTCGATCAAGGGACGCTTAGGGGATTATTAGGGGGGCGAGGATGGTGAGGGTACAGATACCTGAGCGGGTTCCCATGCCGGAGTCCCGTCGCCGTTCGGCCAAAAAAAGGGGGCGGGGGGGGGG
>TARA_R110000868_G_scaffold32400_1_pt1 | contig 27793 bp, 26 predicted proteins | sample TARA_R110000868 | Tara Oceans TARA_R110000868 (sample SAMEA4397489) | marine metagenome | biome: Polar Biome; feature: [SRF] surface water layer (ENVO:00010504); material: water (ENVO:00002006), including particulate matter (ENVO:01000060) such as... | depth 5 m | reverse complement strand
GCTGAAAATCTCCGGTGCCAAGGACAATGCCGCCATCTATGCGGTCGCCCAGGGCATGCGCGCCGATATCAGCGCGCTCGGTGCCGTCCAGACCGGATTGGACCGCGCCACCACGATCGGCGATGTCGCGCTGGCCGCTGGCGAGACCATCTCCGACCTGTTGATCCAGATGCGCGAGAAGGCGATGGCGGCGATGGACCCGTCGCTCGATAGCTATTCGCGACTGGCTTATGATTCCGATTTCAAGGCTCTGCTCGATCAGGTCCGCGTCATCATCGAGAATGCCGAGTTCGACGGTGCCAATCTGCTTGATGGCTCCGTGACCAATGGCGTCGAATTCCTGGCCGATGCTGATGCCGCCCGCACGGTGACATTGAAGTCCCAGGATCTGAGCATTGGCGGGGCGATCATCACGATTGCAGCGACGGCGAGCCTGAGCACCGTGACCCTGGCGACTGCCGTCATGACGACGATCCAGGCCAGCCTCGACAACGTCAATCAGTCGCTCGCCAATCTCGGCTCTGACACCAAGAAGCTCGAAGCCCATTCCGGTTTCGTCAGCAAACTCGTCGACGCTCTCACCAAGGGGGTTGGCAATCTTGTTGACGCTGATCTTGCGGTCGAGAGTGCGCAATTGCAGGCGTTGCAGGTGAAGCAGCAACTCGGCGTACAGGCGCTGTCGATTGCCAACTCGCAGCCGCAGATCATTCTCAATCTCTTCCAGTAGACCCGTAAGCCTGCCTCACCACGGCCAGCCTTGCTGCGGCCTGCCTGACTACGGAGCGGCACCCCAAGCGGGTGCCGTTTTCGTTTGAGCGACTCGCGTCATGATGTTGCGCGCTTGGAGGACACACCATGCCCAGACCTTTTCTGCCCTATGGCCGGCAGTCGATTGATGACAGCGATATCGCGGCGGTTGCCGAGGTCCTGCGCTCCGACTGGCTCACGACCGGGCCTGCGGTCGACGCTTTCGAGGCCGATTTTGCCGCCTGCACCGGCGCGCAGCATGCCATTGCCTGCTCCAACGGCACGACGGCGCTGCACCTGGCGCTGGCCGGGCTGGATGTCGGGCCGGGCGATGTCTGCATCGTGCCGGCAATCACCTTCATGGCGACGGCGAATGCGGCGATCTATTGCGGCGCCGATGTCGTGTTTGCCGATGTCGATGCCGCGACGGGGCTGATGACTCCAGAGACGCTGCGGCGGGCGATTTCCCGCGTCTCGGGAGACAGGTTGCGGGCGGTCCTGCCTGTGCATCTGGCCGGGCAGTGCGAAGACATGGCGGCGATCCGTGAAATCACCAGTGCGGCCGGTGCGGTCGTGGTCGAGGATGCGTGTCACGCACTGGGGACCAGCTGGGGCGGCCGGCCTGTCGGCTCCTGCGAGAATTCGGACGCCGCGTGTTTTTCCTTCCACCCCGTCAAGACGATCGCTGCGGGCGAGGGCGGTATGGTGACAACCAATGACGCCGCACTCGCCGCTCGCCTGCGCCGTTTGCGTAGTCACGGCATCGAGCGCGATCCGGCGCGGACGGAACAGGGGCAAGACGAGCCCTGGTGGCATGAGATGCAGGAACTGGGCTGGAATTACCGGCTGTGCGACGTGCAGGCGGCGCTGGCGCGTTCGCAGCTGGGTCGGCTGGACGCATTCGCCGCCAAACGCAAAGCGCTTGCAGCGGCCTATGACGCGCTGCTGGCGGGGCATGAACGGGTCGGGGCGCTGGTGCGAACGGCTGAGTGCGATCCGTGTCTGCACCTTTACCCGGTGCGGATTGATTTTGCCGGCGCCAATACCGATCGAGCCACGGTCATGAAGGCGCTGCAATCGCGCGGCATAGGCTCGCAGGTTCATTATATTCCCGTGCCGTCACAGCCCTGGTATCGTCGGCGCTATGGCGACCAGACCCCGCCGGGAGCGGCCGGCTATTATCAGCAGACGCTGAGCCTGCCGCTGTTTACCGACATGGCGATGGACGATCCGGAGCGGGTCGTGGCGGCGCTGGATGCGGTGCTGGGCGGCTAGCGGGACTTCTTGCGGAACAAGGCCCAGGTGACATCATCAATGCCGCTGGTGCGCTGCCAGAGAAATCCATCGGCTGCGATCTCGAGATCGTCAAAGCGATCAAGGAAGAAACCACCGAAATCGCGCTTGAACAGCAAGTCATCGCGTCCGCGATACGGGATGGATTCGGGTTTTGCCGAGAAATATTCGGCGACCAGAATCCAGTGATTGGAGACCCGGTGCATCTCGTCGGCGACGGCGCCGAGATCGTCGGGATGGACGTGAATCAACACGCCTGCCGAGAACACCATATCCATTTCGCCATCGGCGAAGGGCAGGTTCTGACCGGTCGCATCATGCAGGTTTGCGGCGGGAATGACCTTGTCCCGAACTACCCGTTCCCGGGCCTTTCCGTTCGGTTCGACTGCGTACAGCCTGGCACCGGAGAGCCGGTCGATCGAACGCAGGTTGAGACCAATATTGCAGCCGACTTCCAGAATGCTCTGCGGCTCGGCGCCATACGTGCCCTTGAGCAGCTCGGCCCACATCCGGGTGCGCATGCGCAAGACATCGGTCAGGGTCTCATTGCGGTCGATATAGCTGTCGCCGAATTCGCCGCGCCAGGCGTCGAGCTGGGTGGTGTCGGTCATGCGTTTTCTCCTGCGGTGCGCCAGTCGATCATGTCCATCGCCAGCGGGTCGCCGCGTTTCAGGGCGCGGGCTGAGCGCCGGCCGATTACGTCATTCCAGTGTTTTGGTGCCAGGCCGTGGCCTGGGCGGATTGAGCGGACATTCTCCGGCGTCAGGGACTCACCAGCGGCAATGTCACGCACGACATAGAGCGAGCGCCGGAAGGTTACCGAAGCGCGCTCGCACCCGGCCAGTTCGTAGCGGACGGAGCCGAGGGCGGCGAAAGCATTGTGGCAATCCTCGACCAGGCGTTTGAGTTCGTCCGGTTCGAGCGAGAAGGAGCCGTCCGGCCCACCATCATCGCGCGACAGGGTGAAATGTTTTTCGATCACGCGTGCGCCCAGCGCGACCGCTGCGACGGCGCAGGCCGTGCCCGGTGTGTGATCACTCAGCCCCGCGACAGCGTGAAAGGCTTCGGCCAGATGCGGCACGGTGCGCAGATCGGCTTCGTCCATCGGGGCCGGGTAGGAGGATAGGCAATGCAGCACGGCCAGCCCGCCAACACCGTTTTCGCGGGCGGTGCGGACGGCGTCGTGGATCTCGGCCAGATTGGCCATGCCGGTCGACATGATCATTGGCTTGCCGGTGCGCGCGACGCGGGCGATCAGCGGCAGATCGGTGATCTCGAACGAGGCGATCTTGTAGGCCGGCGCATCGAGTGATTCCAGCAGGTCGACGGCGGTATGGTCGAAGGGCGTCGAGAACAGCGGCACGCCGAGTTCGCGGGCACGGGCGAAGAGTTCACCATGCCATTCGAACGGCGTATGCGCTTCGCGGTAGAGTTCGTGCAGCGAGCGGCCATCCCATAACCCACCCTCGATCACGAAGCCCGGGCCGTCATGATCAATCGTGATGGTGTCGGCGGTATAGGTCTGGATCTTGATCGCATCGGCACCGCAGGCCGCCGCGGCCTCGATGGACTCGATGGCGCGGTCAATGCGGCCGAGATGATTGGCGGAGATCTCGGCGATTACCAGTGGCGGGTGATCGGGGCCAACCGGGCGGCCTGCGAAATCGAATGTCGTGTCGGGCTTGGTGGGCATAATCGTCCTCAGGCGGCGGCGAGCGCGGCGGTATTGATGGCGGCGCGGCGGCCGGAGCGGATCAGGGCCAGTGTTTCGGTGGCGCCCAGATGGGCCAGCGCATCGACGATCCCGAGGTGCGAAACGAACTCCATTTCGCCCTGCCGGTATTGCGGATGTTCGAAGCACTGGAATTGCAGTTCGATACCGGCCGCCGCGAAGCGGGCTTCGGCATCGGATGCGGCCAGATAGGCCCCGGCACCGGGCGTTGAAAGATAGGTGTCGGCCCGCACGGCCCGGCACAGCCCGATCAGGCGATTAATCCGGTCGGGCCCCGATGTGATTTCGGTTGCCCTGCGGATCGGGGTGGCAATCCCGAGCGTCCGGCAGGTCTCGACGATGGCGCTGCCGGTCAGGCTGGCGAGCCGGTCAGTATCGATGCCGAGCAGGCGCGCCCACAGGGCAGCGGCGGCATTGCCGTGCGGTGCCCGGGCATAGGCTTGTTGCACACTGCGTGTGTGCTTGAGCCGCCAGGGCTGACGGTCGTCGAGCTCGACCGCATTGAGCGGCACTTCGAGATCCCCGGAATGGCGCACGGGGATGGAAAGCATGATTTCGCGTCCATCGGCACCGCGCACCCGATTGCGGGTCTGCCAGCTGCGCCGGGCGAGCTGGACATCGTCAAGCAGGATGAAATGGTCGGCCCGGTCGATCAGGTCGAAATAGCCCAGCCAGGGCATATAGGTCGGCTGCATCACCGCGAGGACGGTCATCGTGCCCGTCCCGCCATCAGCACACAGCGTCCAAGGCCAGCCTGGGCAAAGGCGCGATAGAGCTGGCGCCGCGTTTCCGGGGGGACTTGCATCTCGAAGTGGACGCGTTGGTCGTGCGCGGACTTGCCGAGGGCTGGATCGGCGATGAAGTCCTGCCCCATCAGGGCGATCATCTCCATCGGGAAATCCGACTGGCTGTAGACGAGGTCGAAGCCGGCTGCATCCATCAGGCGCTCGACACTGGCGAAATCGAAATAATGCTGGTGATCGGCCGAGACCCAGTATTCGGGATGACCGAGATCGCCAGACAAGACTTGTTGCAGCGGATTGAAATCATTGCCGGTGCGGATCAGGAGCACGCCATCCGGCGCGAGGATCTTGCGGGCATGCTCGAGCATGGCCTGCGGCTCGGAGGCGTGGGAGAGGACATGCATGAACAGCACCGCGTCGAAGGGCGTTGCGGGCTCGAAGGACTCGAAATCGCCGCCATGGACGCTGTGGCCCTTGGACTGGGCAGCAGCGAGGGCGGCCGGCGCCAGTTCGATGCCTTCGACATCAAAGTCGCGCCCTGCCAGATCGCTGAGCAGATCACCCGTGCCGCAACCGGCATCGAGGACGCGGCGGCCCGGCGCCTGCGTCTCGATCAGCCAGGCAATGTCGGAGAACAGGGTCTGCGCCATCCAGCGCCGCTGGGCGTCGGCCGCTTCGCCGCCATCAAGCGAGCGCTTGATATCGACACCCTTCTGGCCACCCTGGACGGCGTCGTAGTAGGCGGTGCGGAAATAGGCATGCACATCCTCGGTCGAGCTGCGCGTGTCGAGCCGCCGCGAACCGTAGCGCTCGTCCGGCTCTGTCTTGAGTGGCAGTGCCATCACTCAGCCCTCATCGACCAGGGCGGCAGCGGTGCGCACCGTGCCCGATTTGCCGAACACGAACGGGTCGCTCATCCGCACGGCCGGGGTTTCGTCGAGCCAGGCCAGCAGAGGCTTGAGGGCAGATTCGGCGCCTTGTCGCGGGAAACGATAGGTGGCCGGTGCCTTCATGGTGAGGACATCGTCGGGTCCGTCGCCGAAGGCCATGCCGGCCGCGACGGCTTCTTTCCAGATCGTGCCGGTGAAGGCCTCGGGATTCTGGAAGATCGGCGCGTCGAGTTCGCAGGTCACTTCGCAACAGATGAAGGAGCGGCCCTTCGGTGCCAGGCCCGGACCGTAATTGGGCGGAATCGAAATGCGGAAGCAGTGATTGCCGGCGCTGGTATCGATCATGAAATGCCGGTCGCCGACCCGGGTCTGCGGCACGTCGAAATAGAAGAACACCATCGGAAGTTTGAAGTAGATCGCCTCGACATCCAGTTCGATCCCGGCCGCCTGGGCTAGGCTTTCCGGCCCGCTCGTCCAGAGCAGCATATCGGTGCGCACCTGTTCGCCGTCGGCGAAATCAACAATCACGGCCTCGCCGTCGCGCCGGATGGCCGTCACGGCTTTGCCGGTATCGAGCGCCGCACCGGCGGCCTTGAGCCGTTCGACGCTTGCGCCGGTAAAGCCCGACAATCCACCGGCCGATGGGTAGAACATCCGCGCCGGCATGATGTGTTTGGCATCCTGGTAAAAATCCAGCCCGGTGCCGGTCGAGGGTTTGAGGATGCGGTCGTCGAGCGCGGGAACCTGTTTGAGCAGATCGGCTGATTCCGGATCGGTGGTCAGAATGCGGCGCACCGGCAATTGGCCCGACGCCTTGGCACTGAGCTGGTCGGGGGCGAGCGTGGTGATCTTCTTGACGATGGGCCGCAGCATTTCTGTGCCGCGTGGACCAAAGCGCGCCTGCAGCAAATCTTCCAGCGAGGCATCGGGATTGGCCAGCACGCGCGGGACGCGGTCGGCGGCGGCAGCGGCGATGACATCGAGCAGGATCGCGCCGGCCGTCTCCGGTCCGTAATGATTGAAATCGGGGTATTCGACATCGATCGAGATCTTGCCATCGGTCAGGGCCGCGATGCGCGGGGAAACCGGGACGGCCTGGCCGCCGATCATGTCGAGGATGATCGATGTCGTGGCCGGGCTTTCATTGCCGAACAGGTGACAACCGAAATCGAGCAGGAATTCCTTCCAGGGACGGCTGTTATTGATGCCGCCAAATCCTTTGCCCGCCTCGACAATGCGCACGCCGGCGCCCGACTTGCGCAAGGTGTGCGCAGCCGCGAGCGCTCCAAGACCACCGCCGACGATGAGCCAATCCTTGAGTGCAGGCGCGGGCCGGGTCTGGGGGGCAGTCGTCATGGGGCGAATCACCTTTGTGGATATGCCTCGACACTCGGCTTCAAGTGTTAATGCGGGGTTTGAGTATCAGGTGTCAGCGCGCAGGGCCCGAGCGGGCAGGGGCAGGACTGGTCCATGCCCGGCCGGTGACGCTCGCTATCGGGCAATTCGCTCAGGCGTTTGACGATACAGGCACGGGTATGCCACCCCGCGGGGAGCCCGTAGAACAGCGCTGTCTTGTGTGCGACGCGGTGGACCGGAAGCCTTGCGCTCTGCGGCTGCGGCAAGAGCCGTCCGCTGGCGATATCGTTCCAGCTTTGTGCGAACAGATCCTCGATCTCATGGCGTAGCCGCGCATAGCTCGACGCGAGGGTCTCGGCCAGGGGATCGAATTCGATTTCGCGCTGCGCCAGGATCGGTCCGGTATCCATGCCGGGATCGATCAGGTGCAGGGTGACGCCCTTGGCCGTGTCGTCAAACCAGGACCAGAAATTGGGATCTGCCCCGCGATTATGCGGCAGGAGCGAGATGTGCAGGTTGAGGACGCGCCCGTCACACAGCGCCAGCGCGGCCGGTTCGATCAGGCGCGAATAGCCATAGCTGATAATCCAGTCGGGACGCAGTCGCTCGATCTCCACCGTATCGATGAGGTCGCGGCGCAATGTGACGCGGTCGCCGCGCCCCAGAATTGGGGCGAGCAGATTGTCGGGATAGGGGGAGAGAATCAAAATGTGCATGGATCGAGTCTGGATCGCAGGTCTTAAGCGCGTCTTGACTTAAATCAAATCAGGTGGTGCGGCCGATCATCGCAATCAGGGCCTCGGCAATGCGGTCCGCGCCGCCGCCATCGCATAATTGGGCCGAGCAGGCCGACATTTGCGCCAGCCGCTCGCCGGTCATTTCCTGCAGCAGGCCTGGCAGGGTGGCTGCGAGTGTGACCTCGGCCTCGATCGTCAGGACAGCGCGGGCGCGGGCCATGGCGCGCGCCGCGGGACGCTGGTTCTCTGCCAGCACGATAACAATGCTGGGCAGGCCGAGCACGCAACGCTCAAGCGCGGTGCCGCCTCCGGCTCCGATGGCGAGATCGGCCATCATCATGCGAGCGGCCATATCGTCGATATCGACCAGCACGGAAAGCTCGGGATTGGTCTTCGCGCGCTGCTGCAGCGCTGGCAGGCTGGTCGCTTGCGGGCCGAGCACGACATCGATGGCGATCTCCGGCAGGCTGGTGCGGACCAGCTCGACCAGACGCGCGCTGATGCCGCCGAGATCGGTCAGGCCCATGGCAATCAGGATGCGGCGCAGACCGGGTTCGCGGGCGCGGCGGGCCAGAGCCTCGCTGCGCAGGGCGGCGAAGCCTGGGCGCAGCGGCGCCATGTCCGGGCCGAGCAGAAGCTGTGTGCCGGCCGGGACACGCCGGGCATAGGCCGTGTGGTCTGGATTGAAGCCCTGGTCGACCAGCAGGTCGCAATCATGCAGCCGGTCGGGCAGGTCCTCGATGACGGCGATGACCGGTGCGATCGCGCGCAGGCGGGTCTCGTCAACGCGGGTGGAGGAGTAGAGATCGATGATGATGGCATCGGCCCGGCCGCCCCAGTTTTCGGGCGTGGGTGCATCGCCTGTAGTGGCGGCGTCGAGACAGGGATAGCCGGAACGGGACAGGGCCGGGACGAGCGCTGCCGAGCCCGGCGCGCTGGCGAAGGCGATTTCGGCACCGCGCGTCTTGAGTGCTGCGGCCAGGGCCAGGCATCGCATGATATGGCCGCCGCCAAGCTCCGGCCGGGCATCGGCCCTGATCAGAATGCGAGGAGGCGAGGCCGGGGCAGGCATCAGGCTGCGTTCGCTTCGCCTATCAGTTCGCGCAGGGACGGGCCGTCGAGTTGCTCGGCATTATTGTCGGACGAATAGGACCAGCCATCGGGGACGCGGTGAGCGCCCTGGCCGAGATAGCGCGCCATCAGCTCACCGGAATAGGCGGGCAGGATGGCAAAGCGGTCTTCGAGCTCGATGGTCGAGCGGGCATCGTCGGACGGCACCATGATCTCATGCAGCTTCTCGCCGGGACGGATGCCGATCATCTTGTGCGGTAGATTTGGTGCAATCGTATGAGCGAGATCGATCATGCTCATCGACGGAATTTTCGGTACGAAGATTTCGCCGCCGCGCGCCATCGCCAGGGTGGAGAGCACGAAATTCACGCCCTGCTCGATCGTGATCCAGAAGCGCGTCATGCGTGGGTCGGTGATCGGCAAATGGTCCGCGCCCTCATCCATCAGCTTGCGGAAGAAGGGGATGACCGAGCCGCGCGAGCCAACGACATTGCCGTAGCGCACAACCGAGAAGATCGGACCGTCGGCGCCGCCCATGTGCTGGCCGGCGGTAAATATCTTATCCGCAGCCAGTTTCGAGGCGCCATAGAGATTGATCGGGTTGGCGGCCTTGTCGGTCGACAGCGCGCAAACATGCTTCACGCCGCACTTGATCGTGGCGCGCACGACGTTTTCGGCACCCATGACATTGGTCTTGATGCATTCGAACGGATTGTATTCGGCGATCGGCACATGCTTCAGCGCGGCGGCATGAATGACGATATCGACGCCGCGCATCGCCTGTTCCAGCCGCGATTCATCACGCACATCGCCGATGAAATAGCGCAGGAAGGGATAGTCGTTCGGCGAGAATTGCTGAGCCATTTCATACTGCTTCAACTCGTCACGCGAGAAGACGATCAGTTTGCGTGGCTTGTATTCGCGGCAGATGGTCTCGACGAAGCGTTTACCGAAGGAACCGGTTCCGCCGGTGATCAGAATCGACTTGCCGTCCAGATCGATGCGCGGCTCCTTGAAGCTGCGGCTCATCACCATCTGCTCAAGGGCATCTTCTTCGATCGGGGTTCTGGCCATGTTGATTCTCGTGATTCGCCTATTGGACTCGACGCTGGAGTGGAGCGGTTAACGAGGCGTTAGGAGAGGCGCGACGACACTGAAACAAGACTGTTTCATCAGAAGACCTATCGAGGCCGATCATGACCCTCGCCATCATCGTTCAAGCGCGTTTCGGTTCGACCCGTCTGCCGGGCAAAATCCTCAATCCGCTCGGCTCCAAATCTGCGCTGGCGCGCGTCCTCGACCGCTGTGCCCGCATCGCCGGAGCCGATCATGTCATCGCCGCCATCCCCGACACCGATGCCGATGATGCAGTGGCGGATGAGGCACGCGCGGCCGGTTACGCCGTCAGCCGGGGTTCCGAGAGCGACGTCTTGTCACGCTATGCCCAGGCGGCCCGCGATTGCGGCGCTGAATATGTTATGCGCGTGACCAGCGATTGCCCCTTCATCGATCCGCAGATCTGCGAACGTGTCCTCGACCTGTTCCACGATAGCCATGCCGACTACGCCTGCAACTCGATGCCGGCCCTGTTTCCGCACGGGCTCGATTGCGAGGTTTTCCCCGCCATCCTGCTCTATCGCGCCGACCGTCTCGCGCGCGAAGCCGGCGACCGGGAGCACGTCACGCCTTGGCTGCGCGAACACCCGCATCTGCGCCACGCCTGCCTGGTCGGGCCCGGACAAGGGCTGGAGCGGCTGCGCTGGACGCTCGATTATGCCGAGGACCTGGAATTCTTCCAGGCCGTCTATGCCGAGCTCGGCGAGGCCGCTGCGACCGCTTCGGCGGCGGAGCTGGCGGCGCTGTGCCTGCGGCGTCCCGATCTGGTGGCGATCAATGCCGGACGGCTCGACCAGCGCCGGCTCGATGATCCGGAACGGGCGGAGATCGTCAGCGCTCCGGTCGCCTTGCGCGCTGCCGCTTGAACGCGCGCATTTGGGCCTTCCTCGCAAGACTTTCTTCGCACTCTGGGACTAGCTTGGACCCTTGGATCAGAGGGATTTCGCGTTGTGGCCGTTTACGGGTTGGATTTTTCGGTACTGAATAGTTGGTATCAGGCCAAACTCAGTACGTCACAAGCGTCCAATATTGTCCCCACAGCGCGCACCGCCAATGAGCTGGCCGCTGCCAATGTCACGCCGCCCTGGGATGTCGCCAGCGACACCAAATCGATCGAGGAACTGCGCCGCAGCGTGCTCGCCAGCGGCGAATTCTTCAGCACCACGAAAAGCGGCTTCTCCGATCTCGATGCGCCGGATGATTACAAGGCGTTGTTCGATCTCTATGTCGGCCTGAAAACCCTGTCCTCTCTGGCCGAGGCCGCGATGGACAAGACGGTGTCGACCAATGATCGCAACTTCCTCGACCGGCGCTTTGCCGAGGGGCTTGGCCAGCTCGACACCTTCTACAGCGCGATGGATCTCGACGGCCTCACCCTGCTCAAGGGCGAACAACTCTCCAGCGCTGACAGCGCGGTCACGATCAGCCGCGGCGAGTCGGTGTATGTCACGGGCACGGTCCATACCGGTGCTTATGACGCCGAAGTCGCGAGCCTGACCGGGGATGTTCAGTTCACCGTCTCGGTCAAGAAGAATGGCGTGACCCAGGGTATCGTCATCGATCTGGCCGATATGGGTGCCACGACGCGGTCGCTCGATAACGTCGCCGCTCATATCAACACTGCGCTTGATGCCGCCGGAGTGCTGACCCGCTTCTCGCGCGTAAAACTGGGCACGCCGGATGAAGACAATATCATCCCCGGCAATGATTACGGCTTCAAGATTGCCGGCATTTCCACCGAGGTTGTCAGCTTCAGTGCGGCGTCGGGCAGTCCGGCGATCTATCTCGCCGGCACGTCCGGTATGAACGACAATGCGGCCGGCCAGGTGGTCAAGCTGACTGATCTGGGCGCTGCGGCACCGACGACGGCGTTTTCGACGCGGCTCGAGGCGGCCCCGGACACCACCCAGGTGGCCGTTGTTGGCGGTGAAGACGGCGAGACGCGGACCAAGGAAGTCATCAATCCGCTCGAGATCAAATCCAGCGCCACAGCCGCCGATGGCAGCGTTTTCGTGGTCGGCACGACCTCGGCTGCGCTCGGCGGTGCCGATATCAAGGGCGAGCACGACATGGTGCTGGCCAAGTATGACTCAACCGGCAAAATGGTGTGGAGTCGCGTGCTCGGCGCTGCCGCCGAGGCCAGCGCCACCAGTGTTGCGGTCGACACCAGCGGCAATGTCGTTGTCGCCGGCATTGTCGAGGGCGGGCTCGGCACGACCACCAATATCGGCGGCAAGGACAGCTTTGTTGCCAAATACAATGCCAATGGCGTTGAGCAATGGCTCTCGCGTTTCGGCGGCAGTGGCGATGATCAGCCCAATGCGGTGACCATCGCGAGCGATGGCACGATCTATGTCGCCGGCAAGGCGGCCTCGGCCTTTGGCGGTGCCAATCATCTCGGCGGTGCCAGTGATGGCTATCTGCGCGCCATTGATGCCAGCGGCACGACGCTCTCGACCACCCGCATTGGCGGTGTCGGCGCGGAATCGGTCTCGGCCCTGACCATGGCGTCGGACGGCAATCTGATTATCGCCAGCCAGGAAGATGGCGTCGGCGTGATCCGCAAATTCGACACCGCTGATCTGGCGGCCGGCCCGCTCTGGACCCAGTCGCTCGGCGATCTGGGAGCCGGGCGAATTGGCGATATCGCGGTCGATGGCAGCAATATCTATATCGCCGGTTCGGCCAGTGCGGCATTCGCACCGAGCGCGCCGCTAACCGCTTATTCCGGCGGCGAGCGCGACGCCTTTCTGGTCAAGCTGACCGATGGTGCGACCGCGAGCGTCGATTACACGACCTTCCTTGGTTCGGACAAGGATGAAACGGTCAATGCCATCACCTTGGACGGCACCAAGCTTTACCTCGCCGGCAAGACGACGGGGTCACTGCCGGGGCAGGCCTTGATCGGTGATCGCGATGCCTTCGCCGCCAGTTTCACAGCCGCCGATGGCAGTTTCGACTGGGCGGTTCAGCTCAGCGGCCGTAATGGCGTCAGCGAGGCGACCGGCGTTTCCGTGGTCGCCGGCGGTGATTCCGTGCTCGATGCGCTCGGCCTGCCAGCCGGAACGCTGACCTATGCCGATAGCCGCGTTGTCACTGACCGGACTGCCGCGCGCGACGGCGATTTCTTCTATATTTCCGTCAATGGCGGCAGCCGCAAGAAGATCTCGATCGATGCCGACGACACGATGCGTTCGCTCACTTTCAAGATTAATGGGGCTCTCATCCTCGACGGCACAGCCGATGTCCGGCGCGCCACAAATGGCGATGCCCTGCGCATCACGCCGAAGGAAGGCTCGACGATCGAGTTGTTCGCCGGCTCCGAGGGACGCGATCTGCTCAAGGCGCTGGGCATGGCCCCCGGGGCGATCGTCAAGAAGGCCTCCGTGCTCGACAAGGATGGCTCTGCCGACGCGCCGCCGATGTTCGCGATGGACCTGCCGTCATTGATGAACCTGTCGGACAAGGACACGGCCAAGACCGCCTTCGATGCGATCAGTCATGCGATGACCATTGTCCAGCGCGCCTATCGCGAGCTGACAACGCCGGCTTCATTGCAGAATTTGCTGAATGAAGGCCCCGGCAAGCGCGGCGGAACGGTCCCGGCCTATCTCACCAAGCAATTGGCCAATTATTCCGCCGGCCTGGAACGGCTCGGCGGTTCAACGAGCAGCGGCTATTACTAGCCACGCCGGTCACTTATGAAAATTGAGAGCCAATGCGGATGCGCGGGTGATTGGCTTCGGACGGGCGGTCGTCAGGCCGTCTGGTTGAGCGCGATCGACAGGCCGCCCTTGCGCTGGGGCCGCTGGGCGGCGCCCGGGCCGTAGCCCGTACCGGCATCGCGCTGGCGGGCCGCTTCGTCGGCGATGGCGCGCACGACGCCTTCCGTGATCACCTTCATCGCCGTCACTGCGCGGGCATTTTCCGCGAGGGCAAGGTGGAAGCTTTCGGTAGCCTGACGCAGCGTGTCCTTGACGCCGGCTGACGCCCCGGCAAAGCGGGTCGGCTCGGCGCGGGCGCGGCCGACTTCGCTGCGATAGATATTGGCGAGCTTGGATTTTTCGTCCTGCAGCGAAGCCGCGTCCTGGGGCCGGCGGCGCTGGAACATCTGGGTTTCGCTGCGGATCAGATCGGTCAGGCGCAGGGTCAGACGCAGGAGCGCGTCAGCGCGCTCGGCTCCATTGCGTGCGGCGAGTTCGGTCATTGGCTGCCCCCGCCTTCAGCGCCGTTCTGGCTGTCGGCAGCTTCCTGATAGCGCAGGATTTCGGTGGTCAGGCGATCGGACAGACCCAGGCCACCGGCTTGCGACATGACCTTGGCGTATTCCTCATTGAGCATGCCGCGGAAGGCATTCTCGCCGGGGCCGCCGCCGAAAGGGTCATCTTGGCCAACCTGGGCAAACATGGCTTCCATCATCTGGGCCAGGAAGACGGATTCGAAATCCTCGGCTGCCGCGCGGGCTGCGTCCGGTGTCGTGCCGGCAGGCTGCGCGCTGAGACCACCCGAGCGCGACGCGCTGATGGCCTGGTTGAGTTGAAGGTCGAGCAAGCCTTCCATTACAGCACCTCGATTTCAGCTTGCAGCGCACCGGCTGCCTTGATGGACTGGAGGATGGTGATCATGTCGCGCGGCGTGACGCCGAGGGCATTGAGCCCGTCGACCAGCTCGCTGAGAGAGACACCGCCGTCGAGCACGCCCAGCTGGGTGATGTCTTCGGTGACCGTGAGATCAGTGCGCGGCAGGATGGCGGTCTGCCCATCGGAGAAGGGCGCTGGTTGGCTGGCAACCGGGCTTTCGCGGACAGTGATGGTCAGATTGCCCTGGGCGATGGCGACGGTTGAGACGCGGACATTCTCGCCCATAACAATCGTGCCGGTGTTTTCATCGATCACGATGCGCGCCACCTGATCGGGCTGGACCCGCAATTGCTCGATCTCGGAGAGCAGGTCGATCATGTCGCCATTATAGGAGGCGAGGCGGGTCAGTTCGACCGTCGACGGGTTGGTGGCGCGGGCAGCGGGGCCGCCCATGAAGGCATTGATGACATCCGCCATACGGCGTGCGGTCGTGAAATCCGGATTGCGCAGGGAGAGGCGCAGGGATGTGCGATTGGCAATTTCCTGCCACGGATCCATGCCGGTGCCGTCGAACGGGTTTTCCACCAGGGCGCCATTGGCGATGCGGCCGCTGGTCGGCACGCCGCGTGTGACCGAGGCACCGTCGCCGGTAGCGGCGAAACCGCCAATGGTCAGCGTGCCCTGGCCGACGGCCCAGGCACGGCCATGGCTGTCAAACAATGGCGTCCCGATCAGGGTTCCGCCCTGCAGGCTGCCAGCATCGCCGATCGCCGAGACGGTGACGTCAATGCGCGAGCCCTGGGAGGAGAAGGCCCGCAGGGTGGCGGTGACCATCACGGCGGCGATATTGCGGGTGTTCAGATTGGCGTCGCGGGTGTTGACGTTGAAATGCTCCAGCATCGCGTTGAGCGATTGATTGGTGAAGCTGGAATTGCGCAGCGAGTCGCCCGTGCCATCGAGACCAACGACGAGGCCATAGCCGACCAGGTGATTGTCCCGGACATCCTCGATATCGACCATGTCCTTGATTCGCGACGAGGCGAGGGCTGGCACCGACAAGAGGCAGGCTGACAGGATGGCGATGAACAGACGCATTTTGCAGTCTCCGGAGTGCTTCCCCTGCAGCATTGCGAATGGTGTGCCAGATCAGCGACGGAGGGATATAAAATTATTCCGGTAAAATCAGTGAGTTGGCGCGGTGATATTTATCGCTCAAGGCGGTAAAACTCGCCGGTGGCGGCAATCGCCGGGCAGGAATTGCCGGGTAGGTGCGCGGGATTAAGTCTCTGTTAACGGCGGCAGCGCATCCCTGAATGCTATCGAACAGGAAATGATTCTCGTCATGAAAGTCACCGGACCCCGCTCAGCGAGCTCAGTTTCTTCCGGCAAGCGAACCGCTGGTTCGCGGGCGGGCGGCGACACGTTCACGCTCGAACAAGCCGCGCAATCCTCTGCGGCGATGGCGACGGCACCGATGTCGGGCGTCAATTCGGTCGATGCCATTCTGGCACTGCAGTCAGTCGGCGATTTCACCGAGGCGCGCAAACAGGCGACCGGCCGGGCGATGGATCTGCTCGATGTCCTCGATCAGCTCAAACTGGCCCTGCTCGAGGGCGGTCTGCCGAAGGCGAAGCTCGTCACGCTGATGAACCTTTTGCAGACACGGCGCGACGATACCAATGATGCCGGGCTGGAAGCCGCCCTGGACGAAGTCGAGATCCGTGCCGCGGTCGAATTGGCCAAATTCGGCTGATTCCGACCCCCGTCTCCGCAGCGGCGGAGACTATTCCTTCAAACTGGTCAGATATTTGCTTGGTAACGCCGATGCGCCAACAGCGTCGCCGCGTTGACTTGGCGATCACCGTGCATATGCTCCGCCCGCTTTCTGGGGGAGAGCTTGTTGACTGACAAGAGTTGAGTAGAGGGCGATGATGGAATCCGAACCGATCGAACTCCCCGCGGGCTACAAGCCCAGCGATGACGAGCCGTTCATGAGTGAGCGGCAAAAGGAATACTTCCGTCTCAAGCTGATTGCCTGGAAGGAAGACATCCTTCGCGAAAGCAAGTCGACCCTGTCGAATTTGCAGGAAGACCAGGGCGCCTTGCCGGATATTGCCGACCGCGCCTCGACGGAAACCGACCGCTCCCTTGAATTGCGCGCCCGTGACCGCCAGCGCAAGCTGATCTCCAAAATCGACAGCGCTCTGCGTCGGATCGAGGATGAGAGTTACGGCTATTGCGAAGACACCGGCGAGCCGATCAGCCTGGCCCGGCTTGATGCCCGTCCGGTTGCCACGCTGAGCCTCGAGGCGCAGGAGCGCCACGAGCGCAAGGAACGCGTCCACCGCGACGACTGATTTCCGCGACTGAATTTTGCACAAAAAGAGGCCGCCACGATTGCTCGTGACGGCCCAGATAAGCCCGATGGTGGCGGGATTGCTGCCCGGGCCCGGATCCGTGATTTCAATCTGCGGAGTGCGGGGCCGGATATTGCGGGTCTGTTCTGCCGGCTAGAACGGCATCAGGATATTGTAGAGTTCCTGACCATAGCCGGGGCGCTGGAATTCGGAGATGTGTCCGCGCCCACCGTAGGAAATTCTCGCTTCGGCGATCTGGGTGTGGCTGATCGTATTGTCAGAGCCAATGTCCTGGGGCCGAGCGATACCGCTGATCAGAAGCTCACGGATCTCGTTATTGACCCGCACTTCCTGACGCCCGGCCAGCACCAGATTGCCGTTCGGCAACACCTGGGTGACGATGGCGGCGATGGTCAGCGAGATGGATTCGCCGCGATTGACGGTGCCGGTGCCCGAGGTCGATGAACTCGAACCGAGGCTGGTCAGGGCGGACGGGTCGATCGAATCATTGAAGAAGCTGGTCAGGTCGATCCCGAAGAATTGCGTCATGTCGGCATCTTCCGCCGCCGTGCGCGAACGGCTGGTGGTATTGTTCAGCTGGGCGCTGTCGGAGATATCGATATTGACCGTCAGGATGTCGCCGACGCGAGCCGCACGGGGATCGCCGAAGAAGGTTGGCGAATTGGCGCTCCACAGGGAATTGGTCTGGGTCGCCGGCAGGCGCCTTTGCTCCACGGGCATCGGGATTTGCGACGGCCCGGTGCCGGCGAGCATGGCCGGGTTCTGGATCGGCGTCATCGGCGGCGTCTGGCCGATCTGCGACAGGCGGGTGCTGGCGCCACACGCCTGAAGCGCGAGCGAAGCGATGATGATGGCGGCTATCTTGCGGATCATGATGTTCTCCAGAGCCTAGAAGCTGGCGGCAGGGCTGGCGAAGACGCGGGCGCGGCCGGGGCCGTCCACCATGGCTTCAACAGTGCGGTTTGATTGCAGATTGACGAAACGGATGAGGTCGCCGTCGGCGGCATTTTCCATCGCCCGGGCGCGAACGCTGAGCTGGATGCCGCGGGCTTCGAACATCAACGTCACCAGATCGCCGCGATTGACCACGATCGCCTGTTGCAGGTCGTAGCCGCGCAGCGGTTCGCTGGCGCGCAGGGCCCGGCGGGCCTGGTGACCGATGATCTCATCGGGATTGAGCACCGAGTCCGGGCGCACCCGGTCGCCGCGTTGCGACACCCAGCGGATATCATTATCGCCGATGATCTCGCCGGCCGCGATGGGGCGGGCGAGGACGGGAATGTCGATGGTCTGATAGGCACGACCGGTCACCCGGACGGGCTCGGCACCGTCCCAGGCCACGATCTCGGCGCTGATCATGCCCGAGCGTGGATCATAATTGAGCGAGCGGATCTGCGCGCCGCCGACCGTATCGATCGGTGCGTGCAGGGCCAGATTGGTATTGGCCAGCTGGACTTCGTGCTGTCCGCCCTCGCGGACAAACAACTCGCCCTCGATCATCGCTGTCAGTTCGCTGGCTTCGACGACTCGGCTGGTGCGGGTGACGGTCAAGCGCAGCAGGCCGCTGGCATTGGCCCATTCGAGCTCGTGATCGGCGGCAATCTGGCGCACATAATTGACGTCCAGAGCGACGCGCGCTCCGGGAGCCGGCGAGCGGGCAATCACGGTTTCGCCATCGGTCCCGCCCAGCTCGAACAGATCGCCGAGCGTGATCTGTGGCCCTTCGACGACCAGCGAAGTGCGCAGGAAGACCGTCTCGGAGGCGAGGGCCGGTGCCGTGGTGAGGCAGGCGAGGGCAATCAGACTGGCGCGGATCATCTATCGGTCCTCCTAGCGAAGGTTCGAGGTGGCGGACATCATTTCGTCGGAGGCGGTAATGACGCGGGCATTCATTTCATAGGCGCGCTGGGCCTGGATCAGCGAGGTGATTTCGGTCACCGCATTGACGTTGGAGGCTTCGACAAAACCCTGCATCACATAGCCATAGCCCGGCGAGCTCGGCGTGCCGGTCGCGGCCGAGCCGGAGGCGGCCGATTCGAGGAAGAGGTTGTTACCGATCGCTTCCAGGCCGGCATCATTATTGAAAGTCGAAAGCTCGAGCTGACCGACGGTCTGTGGATCGGTCTGACCATCGAGCAATGCCTGGACCTGGCCCTGCTCATTGATCGCGACGCTGCGGGCGCCCTGCGGAATGACGATGCCCGGGGCGACGGTATAGCCGTCGGCGGTGACGATTTCGCCTTCCGGGCTGACGGCAAAACTGCCGGCGCGGGTGAAGGCGTCATTGCCATTGGGCATCTGGATGCGGAAATAGCCATCGCCATTGATCGCGAGATCGAACGGGTTGCCGGTGTTGGCCAGCGAGCCCTGTTCGGTGATGCGATAGATCGAGGCGGTCTGAACGCCGAGGCCGACCTGGATGCCCGTTGGCACGATGGTGCCGGAATCCGACGAGCTGACGCCCATCTGCTGGACATTCTGGTAGAGCAGATCCTGGAATTCGGCGCGCTGACGCTTGAACCCGGTGGTGTTCATATTGGCCAGGTTGTTCGAGATGACCTCGACATTGAGCTGTTGGGCTTGCATGCCCGTGGCGGCAGTCATGAGAGAGCGCATATCGGTCCTCTTTCTCTTTAAGCTTTGCCGAGGCGCTCAATGGCGCGACGATTGATGTCTTCAGCTTGTTCAATAAATTTCGACACTGACTGGTAGCTGCGCATGACGGTCATCATGTCGGTCATTTCGACGATGGGCTGGACGTTGGACGCCTCGACGAAGCCCTGCCGCACCATGGGTGCCAGGATGGGCTGCGGATCATTGCGTCCGTCTTCATTGTCGGTGAGGACGTAGCGGCCATTGCCCTGTTTGGAGATGCCGCCCAGATTGGTGACTTCGAACACGCCGATATTCCCCATCGCGATACCGTCCTGCATGACGGCGCCATCCTGGGCGATCGTGGTCGAGCGCGCCGAGGGATCGAGTACGATCGGGGCGCGGCTATTGGCATCGAGCACCGGAGCGCCGTCGAAGGAGGTGAGCTGGCCAGTCTCGTCGAGGCGGAAGCGGCCATCGCGGGTGAATTGTTCGGCTCCGTTGACGGAGACGGCGAAGAAGCCCTCGCCATCAATCGCGACGTCGAGGCTGCGGCCGGTCACTTCCAGCGCGCCCTGGCGATAATCGCGGCCCATGCCCCAGGCGTCGACGAATTGAAGGTCGGAAGGGCCGTCGGCCTGCGATGCGGTCGAGGTGGAATTGTTTTCGAGCAGAAGTGATTCGACCTTGAATCCCGCGGTGTTGGCGTTGGCGATGTTATTCGCCACGACATCCATCGCCTGGCGCAGGGCCATTTGGCGCGACAGGCCGATCATCAGGGTATTATCCATGGGCATATTCCATTCTGGATGCCGGTGTTCGCCACGGTCTGCGGCGTCTGTCCAATCCATTGCATCCGGCGTGCCAAGGTTAATATCGGGAAATATCAGTAGCTTGTGCTGATGGTGGCACGGCGATGGCCTCGGGGTGAGGGCAATCCTGTCCGGGCAACTGGGCAGGAATTGCCGGTTCCGGTGCAAATGCTACGGAGTGTTAACCGCGCTGGCCGTTAATCATGCAAAGCGATTCCCTTGCAGGAGACCGGCATGGCCGACGATCCGGAAGAAAATGAAGACGAAGACGGCGGCGAAGCCAAAGCCAAGCCCAAAATGGGCATGCTCAAGCTCGGCCTGTTTATCGGTCTGCCGGCGATCATTCTTTTGCTGGCCGGTGTGGCCGGCTTCATGATGTTTGCCGGTGGCAGCGGCGACGAGGTTGTGATGGAAGCCGTGCTGGATGAGCACGGCGCGCCCGTACTCGACTCGCATGGCCAACCCGTGATGGCGGCTGTTGCGGCCGACGGGCATGGCGCACCGGAGCCGGAGCATGAGGCCCAGGCCTATTTCTTCCCGCTGCGCAATGCCGATGGCGAAGAAGATCCGATCATCACCAATATCCGCTCGACCGATGGTCGGCCGGTCACGGTGATGCTCAAGATCACGCTGGAATCGTCGAATGCCGATTTCGGGCAGGTCGTCGAGGCGCATATCGATCCGATCATGGACCAGTTCATCATGTTCCTGCGCGAGCTGCGCGAGGATGATCTGTACGGCTCGGCCGGGATGCACCGCGTGCGGCTGGAATTATTGCGGCGGGTCAATCTCGCCATCGAACCGGAACACGCTGACGCGGTTCTGATCCAGGAATTCATGATTGTCGATTAGGACCGAACTGCATGTCTGACGATATGGACCAAGATGCGCTCGCTGCCGAATGGGAGCAGATGGCCGAGGATGGCGATGATCTCGATCTCGCCTCCGAATGGGAGGCTATGGTTGGTGGCGATGATGATTCCAACGACCTGCCCCAGGCGGGCGGCGGCGCGGAGCGTATTCTCAACCAGGACGAAATCGACAGCCTGCTCGGCTTCTCGCTCTCGGATGATGATGCGGCCGACAAGTCGGGCATTCGCGCGATCATCAATTCGGCGCTCGTCTCCTATGAGCGTCTGCCGATGCTGGAGATCGTGTTCGACCGCCTCGTGCGATTGATGACGACGAGCCTGCGCAATTTCACTTCCGACAATGTCGAGGTCAGCCTCGACAATATCTCCTCGATCCGGTTCGGTGATTATCTCAACTCGATCCCGCTGCCGGCGATCCTGGCCGTGTTCCGCGCCAAGCAACTCGATAATTACGGGCTGCTGACCGTCGATTCCAACCTGATCTATTCCATCGTCGACGTTTTGCTCGGTGGCCGTCGCGGCACCTCAGCGATGCGGATCGAGGGGCGGCCCTACACCACGATTGAACGCATGCTGGTGCAGCGCATGATTGAAGTCGTGCTGGCCGACGCCAAACAGGCGTTCCAGCCGCTGACCGAGGTCGATTTCGACCTCGAGCGCGTCGAGACCAATCCGCGCTTTGCCGCCATCGCGCGGCCGGCCAATGCTGCCATCCTGGTCAAGCTGCGCATCGATATGGAAGACCGCGGCGGACGGATTGAGCTCCTGCTGCCCTATGCGACGCTTGAGCCGATCCGGAAAATGCTGCTGCAGCAATTCATGGGCGAGAAATTCGGTCGCGACAATATCTGGGAAGGACACCTGGCCACCGAATTGTGGTCGACCAAGATGGAAGTCCAGGCCGTGCTCGACGAGCAGCGCGTGACGCTCGGCATGGTGATGAATCTCAAGGTTGGCGACACGCTCTATCTGGATGCTTCGCCGAGCAGTGAAGTCGAATTGCGCTGTGGCAATGTGCCATTGACGCGCGGCCGTATGGGCCGACTCGGACACAGTGTCGCCTTGCGCCTGAGCGGTCCGCTCTCGCCTGTCGCCAAAAAAGCAATGATGAGGTTCGCATGACACTCGCAGGATTGGTTTTCGAGGGGCTGGTCGCCGGTCTGTTGCTGGTCGCCGTCATCATGTGCTGGCGGGTCGATCGCCGTCTCAACGCGCTGAAGCGCGGACAGGACGGGGTTCGCGAGGGCGTGATCGCACTCAATGAGGCCACCGACCGGGCCCGCGCCAGCCTCGCAGCGCTCGAGCGCGCCACGACCGAGTCGGGCGAGGTGCTTGAAGCGCGCGTTCGGGAGGCTCGCGGTCTGGCTGAGGAATTGCGCCTGATGACCGGTCAGGCTGACCGCACCGCCGACACGATCTCGCGCCGGCCGCAACGCCGCCGCGCTTCGGAGATTTTCCCCGAGGGTGCCGGATCGTCGGTGATCAATGGCCTCAAGGATGTGAGATAGCTCCGTGATGCGTGAACCCATGCGCCTGCTCGCCGTTCTAGCCATTTTGATGGGTGGCCTGTTTGCGCTCAAGGCGATCTCTTTCGCCAATGGCGCCGCTGATTTTTGGCAGGCCCATGCCGCGACGATGGAACAGCATGGCGCTGCCGCGTCAGCCGAGGACGGTCATGGCGAGGCCGAGCCGGCCGCGCCGATTACGCTGGCACCCGATGCGCCGGCGGAGCCGGCGCCTGCCGCGCCTTCGACCAGCACTGCCGATTTCGCCGACCGTATCGCCAGCGGCGTGCGCACAGCGGACGAAGAGCGGGTGATCTATCGCTTGCGCGCCCGTTCGGTCGAACTCGACCAGCGCGAACATGAGATGGACACACGCGAAGCGTTGATGCTGGCGATGGAGCAGCGCGTCGATACCAAGATCGGCGAGCTCAACGCCCTGCGTACCCAGATCGAAACCCTCGCCGGCGAACTGACCGAGCGTGAGTCGGAAGACATGAATGTGATCGTCGCCTGGTATGCCTCGATGGATGCCGGTGATGCGGCGACACGGATCGCCAGTCTCGACCTTGAAACCCAGTTGCAGATTGCCTCGCGGATGTCGCAGCGCACCTTCGGCGCCATCCTCGCTGAAATGACGCCGCCAGCCGCGGCCAGCCTGACCGAGCGCATGGCGGCGCGCAGCAATCTTCCCGATACCGTGGCCGAGCTGGAGGCGCGGATTGCCCAAGGCGGCTAGACATATCGCCGTCCTGCCCGGCCTGGCGCTCGCCTGTCTTCTGAGCTCGACCGCACTGGGACAAAGCGCCGCCGAAATTCGCGTCGAGCGCAGCGGTGAAACCGCGCGCATTATTCTCGATTATGACGACAGCGCTGCTTCTGTGCGCCCGACGGCGACGGTCGAGGTCGAGTATTCCGTGCTGGTGATTGGTCTGAGCGAAGCGCTGCAATCCGACATCTCCAGCCTGGCCAATGACCTTGGCGCAATGGCGGCGCGGGCACGGCTCGATCCGGACGGTGCGACGCTCCGCATCGCCCTGACCCGGCCGATCGAGACCCGCGTGACCTCCAGCTATGACCAGATCGCGATCGACCTGGCGCCTCCGGGCACACCGCCTCTGGCGCCCTTCGTCTCGCCACTGGAGCAGGCGGCGCGCGATGCTGCCGCCCGCGCGGCAGAGCTGGCGGCGAGCACGCCGGCCGGTCCGCCCCTGATCGATCCTGTTCCGGTGCAATACCGCGTTGGCCAGACGACCGAATACACCCGTATCGAACTGATCTGGCCGCATCAGGTGGATTTCGAACTCAGCCAGAGCGGCGATACCGCCGAGCTTCGCTTCGTCGAGCCGGCCGAGATCGCGCTTGGGCGTCTGACCGGATCGCCGCCAAACTTTCTGCGCACCGCGTCGCAGGAACGGCAGGGCAATGACTGGATATTCCGCCTCGAGCTCGAGCCGGGCGTGCAGGCGAGAGCCTGGGCTGATGGCGCGCGGGTCAATATTGATCTGCCCGATCCCGCTGCAGCGGGTGCGGCGGACCTGCTGGCCCAGATGGCCAGTCTGCGGACGCCTGACGAAGCCGTGGCGCCCGAAGTTGAGCCAGATCCGACACCCGAACCCGCTTCGCCCGCCATACTGGCCGCTGATACGTCTGAACTTCCGTCGCTCAGCCCTGATCCGGCACCAGCTCAGCCTGGTCCGGCGCTCCTTGCAGCGCAAAGTTCTGCCGAAACCGAATTGGCCGCTGATATTCCACCGCAGTCTGAGCCCGAGACCGGCCTTGAGCCGGCGATTGGCGCGGCCCCCGCGCTCGACCCGGTGCCGGCAGACGGCATCGTCCATGTCTCCCTGGCCGAGGCGAATGATGATTTGCGCGCCGAATTTCCCTGGGCGGCTCCGGTCGGCGCGGCTGTGTTCCGGCGCGGCGACGCCATCTGGATCGTCTTCGACGCTGCGGCCGACATTGAGCTGGGCGAGTTTCCACAAGGACCGCATCGGCATATCCGGGAATCCCGGGTTGTGCGCGGCGCTGATTATTCCGCAGTCCGTTTGGTCACCTCCGGCGTTACCCAGGCCGAAGCGCGGATTGATCAGGGCCGCTGGATCATCGTGTTCAGCGACCGCATCGACGCGCCGCCGCGGCCAATCCAGATCCGCCGTGATGCGCGCACCGGCCGGCCGGGACGTATTCTGATCGGGCTCGATGGCGCCCGTTCGATCCGCTGGGTTGATGATCCGGTGATTGGCGACCGCATTGCCGTCGTGACCGGTCTCGGACCTGTCCAGGGTCTGGTTTCGCGGCGCGACTTCGTCGGCGGGGCCTTGCTGCCCTCGGCTCATGGCGGCGCGGTGGAAGTCATGGTCGAGGATCTCGAACTGACCCTGCTCGGCGCCGGCGCCGCGATCGGCCGCCCGGATGGTCTCGACCTGACGCCGCTCGCGGATATTTCCGAGTTGGGCAATGCCGAGAACGCCGCGATGTCGTCGCCGGCGATGATGGATTTTGCCAATTGGCACGGTGAGGGCCGCTTCACACCGGGATGGAATGCCCGTCTGCGCCAGTCGGCTATGGAAGACACCTCCGAGAGCCGGATCACGCTGGCGCAATACCTGCTCGCCCGTGGCATGGCACTCGAAGCGCTCGGCATGCTGGAACTCGCAATCGACCGCGAACCGCAATTGGCAACCGATTCCCATGTCCGCTCGCTGCAGGCGGTCGCTTCCTACCAGATGCACCGGCTCGACGATGCCGCAGCCTATCTGGCCGATCCGAGCCTGCTGGTCGACCCGGCGGCCGATCTGTGGCGCGGCATGATTGCGCTCGGTCTGGAACGCTGGCCTGAGGCGCGCCGCCGTCTGTTGGCGGGGCAGGGTGTTGCCAGGCTCTATCCGCCGGAGTGGCAGGCACGCTTTTCCGTGGCCCAGGCCCGTGCTGCGCTCGAGCTCGGCGATCTGGCTGCGGCGCAGGATTATCTCTACCGCGTCGATGATGGTGAGCCCGACGATCAGACGCGCCTGGATGCGGCCTATGTCTCGGCCCGGATCGAGGCGGATTCTGGCAATACCGAACAGGCCATTCGCCGTTTCGAGCGGTTGGCAGACTCAGGTGTCCCTGCCCTCGAGGCGCACGCGCTGTATGAGCTTTACCGTGTGAAAGTGGCAGAGGGCCTCATGACCCGCGACGATGCCATCGACGCGCTGGAAAATCTGCGCTTTCGCTGGCGCGGCGATACGATCGAACTCGATACGGTGCGCCTGCTCGGCGAGCTGTATGTGCAGTCGGGCAGTTTCGCGCGTGGACTTGAGACCATGAGCACGGCGCAATCGCGCTTTCCTGACACCGAGGCCGGCCGCCGGATCGGCGAGGACATGGTCTCGATCTTCCGCCGCCTCTTCCTCGATGGCGAAGCCGATCGGATGGATCCGATTGAAGCCGTCGCCATCTTCTATCAATACCAGCATCTCGCGCCGATCGGCTCCGATGGCGATCGCATGATCCGCCGTCTGGCCGACCGCCTGATCGCCTTCGACCTGCTCGGCCCTGCCTCGGAATTGCTGCAGCACCAGGTCGGTTGTCATCGCATCAATGAAGGTGCCGATTGCAGCTATCGTCTGCGTGAGCCGACCGCCCGTGCCCGCGTCGCCACCGATCTCGCCGTGGTCTATCTGATGGATCATCGCTATGAGGACGCCCTCAACGCGATCCGCAGGTCACGCGTCGCCGGCCTGCCAGAAGCCCTGGTCGATGAGCGCTATCTGCTTGAGGCGCGCGCCCTGTCCGAACTGGGCCGTCATGAACAGGCGCTCGAACTGATCGCGGATGACCAGTCGGCCGCTGCCGCGCGGCTGCGGGCCGATGTCGCCTGGGCCCAGCGCGACTGGCCCAATACCGGCCGCCGCCTTGAGGGCATTCTCGCCAACCGTTATCTCGACCCGGCACCGCTCACCCCGTCGGAACAATCCGATCTGGTGCGCGCCGCGATTGCCTATTCCATGTCGGGAGACCGCGCTGCGGCCGGCCGGATCGGGCGCCGCTACGGCGAGGCGATGGCGATTACCGAGCGTGCGGCCGCGTTTGAAGTGCTCACCGATGATGATGTGCCGCCGGGCGATGTCAGCTTCTCGGATCTGGCAGCACGCATCGCCCGCATCGATACGCTCGATGCCTTCATGGAGCCCTTCCGGGCCCGTTTCAATAATGGTGGTGGGCCGGCCTGATCCGGTCCGGTTTCGGCCCCTGTGACCGCTGACAGGCGCGGCGTCGCACCTGCCCGATGACCGGATGGCGCGACGCGGCCGCGGCTCGGTTTCCGATGATCAGGTAATAGTGCCGAAGCTCTGCACCAGCGCGCCCGTCACCAGGCGCCAGCCATCGACCAGCACGAAGAAGATCAGCTTGAACGGTAGCGAGATCACCACCGGCGGCAGCATCATCATGCCCATCGACATCAGGATCGAGGCGACGACGAGGTCGATCACGAGGAAGGGGATGAAGAGCAGGAAGCCGATTTCAAAGGCGCGGCGCAGTTCGGAAATCATGAAGGCCGGCGCGACGACGAAGAAGGATGTGTCGGCCGGGGTTTCCGGGATTTCGCTCTGGGACATGCCGATGAACAGGCCGAGATCTTCCTCGCGTGTATGCATCAGCATGAAGGCCTTGAGCGGATCCGTGCTGAGGTCGAAGGCTTCGGTCAGCTCGATCTCATTGTTCAGCAGGGGCTCGATGCCCTCATTATAGGACTGGGTGAAAACCGGCGCCATGATGAAGGCGGTCAGGAACATCGCCAGGCTGACCAGCACGGCATTGGGCGGGCTTTGCTGCAGGCCCAGACCGGTGCGCAACAGCGACAGCACGACGGTGATACGCACGAAGCTCGTGGTCATGATGACGATGGAGGGCGCCAGCGACAGCACCGTCATCAAGGCGACCAGCTGCAGGATGCGCTCGGTCAGCCCGCCTTCAGTGCCGGTATCGATCGTGATTGATTGCGCCTGCGCGCCGCCGCCCAGCAGGAGGGCAGCGCCCAGGGCGAACAGGCCGAGATAGAGCCAGAGGCCTTTTTTCATTGCCCTGTTTCCCCGTCGGTTGAAGGCGTCTCGGCCGGCACATCATGGCTGGCCAGAATGGTTTCGCGCTCGGCGCCGAGCAGCAGCACATGTTCGCGATTATCACAGCGGACAATGATGACGCGGCGGCGCGGATCGACGATCAGGGTTTCGCTGACCGAGAGGCGGCGGGTCGTTGCCGTGAAGGCCCTGAGCCCGGTGACACCCTGCAGGATCCAACCGCGCTGCACCGCATAGGCGAAGAAGCCCATCGTGCCGAGAAGGCCGAGCAGGACCATCAGGGCGAGCAGGTAATGGCTCCAATTG
>TARA_R110000868_G_scaffold76774_4_pt1 | contig 27820 bp, 13 predicted proteins | sample TARA_R110000868 | Tara Oceans TARA_R110000868 (sample SAMEA4397489) | marine metagenome | biome: Polar Biome; feature: [SRF] surface water layer (ENVO:00010504); material: water (ENVO:00002006), including particulate matter (ENVO:01000060) such as... | depth 5 m | reverse complement strand
CCAAGATATTAAAGGGGTGATCCCTGATGGGGTTGCCAATCCAAACATTACTTGGGAGGTATCGGATAATTTAGATATTGGGCTTGAAATGGGGTTGTTTGAGGGCGCCCTAAACCTTGAAGTCGATTATTTCATGATTAAGACCACTAATATATTGGGCAGAAGAATAGCGTCTATTCCCGCGTATACCGGTCTAGATCTTCCCGATGAGAATATTGGGGAAATGGAAAATAAAGGAATCGATTTTTCATTTAGATACAATCAAAATATTGGCGAATTGGGCTTTGGTTTGGGAGGAACGCTTACCTACGCCAAAAACAAGATCATATATTTGGATGAAACACCCACTGATTTTGCCTATCAGAAGGTAGAAGGAACGCCTTTTCCTGGCTTAGACGACAATGGTGAAATAATTCAAAATTTGGTATATGAAGCTATAGGTATTTATAGGACTCAAGCAGATTTGGACAATAACGTAAATTATCCCAATGCTGGTCTTGGTGAATTGATTTTCGCTGATTTAAGCGGGGATGGCCAGATCAATAGCGATGACAGATATCGTTATGATCCACTTCAAACTCCAAGACTTCAATTTGGTTTAAATTTAGATCTGAATTATAAGAATTTTGATTTTACCGTATTGTTCCAGGGTGCCACAAATGTTCAAAGAACGCTTAGTAACGGTTTCAATTCAGGAGCCGCAGGAAATTCATTCGATTATGCTGCACAAAACAGCTATACCGTAGATCGTACTGATGCATTGCTTCCTAGGGTAGGTACTACGACATTAGGAAACTCTGCAAGCGATTTTTGGTACCGGGATGCATCATATCTTCGCTTAAAATCTATGGAATTTGGGTATAGTTTTCCAAAAGATTTAATGAATAAATTTGGTATAGATCAATTAAGATTCTTTACCAGTGGCTATAATTTGTTAACATTCTCAAAATTGGATAAATACGGCTATGGAGATCCCGAACAGGATAATGGAGGTTTTCCTCCTGTGAAAACAATAAGTTTTGGTTTAAATCTAGCTTTTTAAAATGATAACTATGAGAAATTTAATAGACATCAATAAATTGAAGAATATAAAGAACGCCATTCCCATTCTCTTAGTTGTGATTATGGGTGCCACATTGGTTTCGTCATGTAATGATGACTTGTTGGACAAAAGTCCGCTGTACGCCATTCCTGAAGAGGATGTTTTTAATGACCCTATTTTTTTGAATGGCTATGTTGCTTCTTCTTATAATGGTATTAAGGTGCATTACCGGCCCTCTGCAGGTGGGCTAATAGGTTTAACGGATCTAGCCTTTATTCAAACACAAACAAATGACATAGGAGGTCCTGGGGAAGAATATCTACAGGGCGGGATGACTCCAGAAAACGTAGATGACCTTACAAACGGTTTATGGGCCCATCAATACAAGTATATTACCAATGTAAATGTTTTTATGGAAAAGGTTGAAGGGTCTTCTATAGACCCGGCTGTTCTAGATCCATTGGTAGGCCAGATGTATTTTTTAAGGGCTTATATGTATTTTGAACTGAGCAGGCATTTTGGAGGTGTTCCTTTAATTACGAAAACTTTTAGTTTGACCGAGGAATCCTATAGTGTGCCAAGAAATACTTACGACGAGGTAGCAGCATTTGTACTTTCAGAAGTGGAGAAAGCAATACCGCTTCTTAAAGATCATGGTGATGCACCATCAGGGGCGGCCACCAAGCAGGCTGCACTGGCTTTGAAGGCAAGAATGCTATTGTATATGGCGAGTCCTTTGAACAACCCAAACAATGATCTCTCTAAATGGCAGGCAGCTGAGGTGGCTACCAAAGCCGTCATTGAATCTGGTTTTGAATTGCATCCTGATTATTTTGAATTATTCCATGATCCAGTGGCAGAAGACGAGATTATACTTGCTAGGAGTTATACCAGTCTGAATAGGGTTGCCTCTCAAGGTGGGTGGGGATATAATTATGATTTCTGGCCAAGTGGGTTTGATGCCAATCAGAGAGTTACGCCCACTCAGAATTTTGTTAACGCATTTCAGATGACCAATGGGGAATATCCATATCTTGAAGATGGAATAACGGTAAATCCGACTTCCGGTTATGATGATCAACTCCCAAATTTAAACAGAGATCCACGATATTATGTAAATGTTCTTTATTCGGGAGCTGTTGTTCAAATTTTTGATGGCTCTAAGAGCGCAGAGAGAGCTTATGAATATTGGGAAGATGCAAACCCAGATATTCCAATGGAGAATCCGGATTGGAACGGTGAAACGATTTTTGATTTTGGAAAGGACTCAAAGTCATTCTGGGTTGCTGGAAAAACGCCTTTCCATTGGAACATTCAAACCGGGTATGCGTTTAGAAAATTGACCGATTTTACCAGCCCACGAGCCAGTTGGGACCATGATTATGATAATGTTACCTCATATTTTAGATTGGGGGAATTCCTGTTGAACTATGCCGAAATTCAGATAGCACTTGGCAATGAACCGCTAGCACGTGAATACATCAATAGGGTCCGTAAGAGAGAATCCGTGAATATGCCCGATGTTACTGAGAGTGGAGACGAATTGGTCCGCGTCTATAGAAATGAACGTGTGGTAGAATTAAACTTGGAAGATTCACGTTTTTATGATCTAATGAGATGGAAAGCAGCTCCGGGATTAGTGGACCTTAATCCTGCTAGGGGGATTACAAGCCTTAAGAAAGACTGGTCCGATGGTGGTAAGCTAAGTTATGAGTATGGGGAAATTACTACGGCTACAGAAAGAGCACCTTGGCCTGGAGATTATTATTACTTAATGCCAATACCCATTGATGAAATAAATAAAAGTGACGGGGCTCTAGAACAAAATCCTGGATATTGATTATTGGTGCCATTAGTTGCATGATGGAGAGCCGTTTTAAGGCTATCATTATGTAGCTGACCTGTAACATATGTTAATGGCAAAATATTAAAAGATTTATATATTTTGCCAAGCATGATAATTTGAATGGAATCCGTCTATTTTTTTACAAAGTAGACGGGTTTTGTTCTATACAATCGTAAATTATCCGATTGTTTATGAGTATTAGTGAGATAGATGTTGGATTTGTATTTGTTTAGTTCAAAAAAAAAAAATAATGTCAAAATTTGCTTTAGATCTGATGAATTGTTTTAAAAAAGCTAGGGTATTTCTTTTTTCCCTTCTCTTAGTGGTCCTTTATACCAGTTGTGAGAAGACTGAAGAACAGAATTCAATAGGCCTATTTGAAAAATTATCTGTAGAACGTTCGGGAATCGAATTTTCAAATAACATAACGGAGAACGATTCAATAAACTATTTTAGTTACCTCTATCTTTATATGGGTGGGGGAGTAGCCATAGGCGATTTTAATAAGGATGGATTGCAGGATATTTACTTAACCGGGAATATGGTAGAGAACAAGCTATATCTCAACAAAGGGAATTTGCAATTCGAAGATATTACGCATACAGCTGGGGTTGCTGCAGACAATAGGTGGGTAACTGGTGTTACTTTGGGAGATGCCAATCAGGATGGTTGGTTGGATATTTACGTAAGTGTTTCAGGAAAATGGGTTACCAGAAAAAATTTATTATATATTAATGATGCCAAGGTCGGGGCCATCCCAACTTTCACGGAATCTGCAGAAGATTATGGCCTTGCCGATACTGGAAATACTACCCAGGCCGTATTTTTTGATTATGATCTTGATGGCGACCAGGATCTTTATGTAGCAAATTACCCAATGACCGCTCCAGGACAGAACATGGAGAAATATTTGAATTACACCAATATGGGAACTCCCTATGATCAAAGTGATAGGTTATATAGGAATGACGGTAATGGAAAATTTACCGACGCCACCCAGGAGGCAAATCTTGTAAAATACGGACTTTCATTAGGAATATCCGTAGGAGATTTTAATCAAGATGGTTGGCCGGATCTTTATGTCTGCAATGATTTTGTCACGCCCGATTATTTCTTGATCAATAATAAGGATGGTACTTTTTCCGATGAAAATTTAAAGCTCACAAATCATACATCTTACTTCTCAATGGGCTCTGATGTGGCCGATTTCAACAATGATGGTCTTTTGGACCTATTGCAAGTGGATATGTTGCCGAAAAGTAATAGCAGGATCAAAGAAAACATGGCCACTATGGATATGGATAGATTCTATGATATAGTAAGAAATGGGCTGCACCATCAGTACTCGACAAATACACTGCAATTGAATATGGGCAATGACAAAGATGGATTGCCGAGATTTGGGGATGTTGCCCGCATGTCAGGATTGTCTTCGACCGATTGGAGTTGGGCAGCTTTATTTGCAGATTTTGACAATGATGGATATAAGGATGTTTACGTAACAAATGGGGTAAGACGAGACATAAATAATCAAGATTTTTTTAAAGTTCCAAAAGAGGAAATGGACAAACTGAATGATCTGCAACTAACTAAGAAGCTGCCTTTTGAAAAAATTAAGAACTTCGCTTTCAAAAATAACGCAGATTATACTTTTTCAGATTTCGGGGAACAATGGGGGATTGATTTTGAAGGATTTTCAAATGGAGTGGCTTATGGCGATTTGGACAATGACGGCGATTTGGATCTGGTGGTGAACAATCTGGACGATATAAGTATAGTATATGAAAATAAGGCAAGTGACCGGAAATTGAATAATTTTTTAAGAGTTAAAATGAACGGCCCCATAGATAATGCTTTTGGTTTGGGCTGTAAAATATGGCTGGAAGACGGTGGGGAAACCCAATTTCAGGAATTGACATTGACACGAGGGTTTCAATCTTCAGTAGAGCCCGTTTTGCATTTTGGCATAGGAAAAAAGAATAGCATAGAAAAAGTAAGGGTACTTTGGCAAGATGGTAAAGAACAGGTTTTAAATAATGTTGAAGCAAATCAACTTCTTGCAGTTGATTATAACAATGCGCAAACAAAAGGTGAATCTCAAAAAGAAGTGAGGAAAAAGCTTTTTGAGGACATAACGGATAAGGTGCAGTTGAAGTTTAAGCACGAAGAAAACCCATTTAACGATTTTGCTTACCAAGTTCTACTTCCTCATAAAACATCGGAGTATGGCCCGGCATTGGCGGTAGCTGATATTGACAACAATGGTTTGGACGATATTTATATTGGAGGCGCCTATGGACAGGCTGGAAAGATGTATTATCAGAATGCAGACGGCATTTTTGTTGAAATTTTAAATGAGGTTTGGGAAGCGGATCAAAAACAGGAGGATGTAGGTGCAACTTTTTTTGATGCAAATGGTGATGGATTGCAGGATCTTTATGTGGTCAGCGGGGGTAATGAGGCTGAAAATGAAAGTGAATATTACCAAGACCGCCTATATATAAATGAAGGTCAGGGAAAATTTAGAAAAGATAGTACTGCCCTCCCTAAAATAAACAGTAGTGGATCCTGTGTAATTTCTGGGGATTTTGACAACGATGGAGATTTGGACCTTTTTGTAGGCGGAAGGTTGACCCCGAGAAATTATCCTGTGGCTCCCAGAAGTTATATCCTTAGGAATGAAAGTTCTGCATCGGGTCCGAAATTTGTTGATGTTACCGAAGAAATTGCGCCCGGCCTGGCACATGTTGGAATGGTCACCAAGGCCGAATGGGTGGATTTTGACAAAGACAACTATTTGGATCTAATGTTGGTAGGTGAATGGATGCCCATTTCCTATTTCAATAATGTACAGGGCAAATTTGTAAATGAAACGGAAAAAAGTGGGTTTTCAGATACAACGGGTTGGTGGTTTGGGATGATCAGTGAGGATTTTGACAACGACGGAGATATTGATTTTGTTATGGGTAATCTTGGTCAAAATTACAAATATCAGGCTACTGAAAAAGAACCCTTTAGTATTTATATGAGAGATTTTGATCGGAACGACAAAAACGATATTGTTTTGAGTTATTATGAAAGTGGAACGGAGTATCCGGTACGCGGCAAAGGGTGCTCATCAGAACAGATTCCTGTTATCAATTATAAATTTAAGGATTATAAGTCATTTGCATCCGCAAGCTTGGCAGATGTGTATACTACTGATGAGCTCAAAGAATCATTGCAATTTAAAGTGAAAAGCTTTGCATCGATATACCTGGAGAACATGGGTGATGGTAAATTCAAAAAATGGCCATTGGACAATTTAGCACAGACTTCTTCTATTAATGCTATACTGGCCGATGACTTTAACAATGACGGAAATATTGACATAGTAGTTGGAGGTAACTTGTATGGTTCTGAAGTGGAAACACCTAGGAATGATTCCAGTTATGGCTCCTTTATGGTTGGAAATGGGAAAGGTTCTTTCAGTAGCAAAATGCCGTATGAAAGTGGTTTAATGGTGAAGGGCGAGGTAAAAGCGATGGAAAAGTTAAAACTGGCAGGGGGTCATGAAGGTATTCTTGTTGCCAGGAACAATGATTATCTACAACTACTGAAAATATTATAATTCCTGATCCATAAAAGCGATTTTGATCAATCACATTATTGCCTGTGGATAATAAATGGAATTGAAGGCATCACTAATTTTCATACTATTAGTGGTTTTGAGTTAGTTTTAAAGAGTCCGTCTAAAAACATGTTTTATGGCGGGCTTCTTTTTTATTGCCATCTTGTAGCTGTAAATAAAAGTAAGCCAACTATTGGCTTTTATTCCAAAATCCTTTCCATGGGTACCCAAATGAATTTTGGACGATAGTAGTCCGTGTTTACTTTATGTATTTTTGAAACGTCAAAACTATTTACGCAATAGGACACCAATAATTTATTGTCAGTTATGTACTGTGGGTGTGCCATGGCATTGTACGTGAATACCTCATCCTTTACGTTATCTTGTTCCGTAGTATGGTAAAGTAATCTCTCATTGCGCCAAGGGCCAGTCGGTGTATTAGATGTATAGGAATAAATATTCCCATTGCCCAATTCCCTCGCTTGTAGAATCAAAATAAAAAGATTCCCATATTTAAACACAGAAAATTGCTCCGGTACCGGTTGCACTACTCCAATTAAAGGTGCGCTACCAATCGGATCGGCAGTCCAGCCCTTCCCATCGAAAAATTGAAAAGAATATAGTAAATTGTTATCCTTATCCAGTTTCCCCCGTGCTAAATGTAGGGCGGTCGAGTCCTTGCTACTCCATGTTCCATATATATAAGTATAATTACTGGTATGAATTACCGAATGTCCATAATGTACATGATTTTGATTTGAATACGGAAAATCCTGTTGCGAAATAACCTTAAAAGTCTTAGCGTCCATGGTTATATAGTCCGTTCCAGAAAATTTAAAACCCCAAGCCCCATCACCATGTAAAAAACGAGACATGAAAACATGTAACCTACCATTACTTTGAAAACCGTGACCAGGCCAATAATATCCATCCTTATTCCCATGAATAGGTTTAAGAAAGGAGTCAGGATTGTTAGTAGTCCCTTGGTAAAATGCATTATGGGCTCCTTCCCTCCTATTCAAAGTAATAAAAGTATTATTGATCATGGGGCTATTGACATCCCTTTTTTTATTTCGGACAGGTGTCAAAAAAGAATCACCCATCATAAATATAGACAAGTTATCATTTAAAGGAAAGGAAATTACCCCATCCGCACCAGTTACCCCAAGGCTATCAACAATTATCAAATCATCAAAATATGGTGCCTTGGTTACTTCGCGAAGCTTATCGCGATTTTCAGTATTTAAAGGATTCCCTTTTTTTCTAGTTGCACAGGAAAGCACAAAAAAAGTAAGAATAAATACAAATCCCTTTAAAATGACATTATCCCTTGATTTACCCATCTCCCCAATTGTGCTGTAAAATATTCATTTAATCTGAATGTAAGTTAAGAAATAAAGCTAAACACTTTATCCCCCCAAAAAACAACGCCCCTATGGAGCATTTAAAATAATTTTGTCCTAATTTCTAACATTGTCCGCAAATCCACAACCACAATGTGACTAGCCATCACTAACCTTTACGAAATTTGATACTTGCTGAACAACTAAAAAATGCCTAAACAAATCTTGTGTAAATTATTCAATACTATTTACCGATTATTGCGATTTTAGAATTTAATCTACGAATAATACAAAAAATTTTAAAAATTTAGATATATTTACATATGTTTAAACATATTAACATGAACTTTTGGCAATAATCTCAAATAAAATTATTTTAACACCTATTTTTATTGAATCAATGAAAAATTTAAAGATTTACCTCGTACTTTTCACTGTACTTTTTAACGCCCAGTTAATTTTTGCCAGACCGCTTAGCATTGCCTCCAAAGCAAGAGTATCTTCCTCTTCACAGTTGGATAAAAGGCATGCTCATGACAATATTAATGACGGTATTATCTCTATTGACGGTAAAGGCAACTGGATGGCTAAAGGAAATGACGCCTGGATAATGTTAAGCTGGGACAAACCACAATTAGTGGACAAAATAGTTATTTTTAATTCTCCCTCCGAAACCAACAGAATTCTATATGGAAAGTTAGAGTTTAGTGATGGTAGCACTATAGATGTGGAATTACCAACCGACGGATCGGCAAAAGCCATTGAATTTGAAGAGAAAAACACAAGTTTTGTCCGCTTTAATGCAAATAAAGGCCTGGGAAAAAATATAGGGCTTTCAGAAATTGAAGTGTATCCTTCAGCTAATCAATATAAGGAACCCGTAGAATGGGTAGACCCATATATAGAAACCAATAGAGGCCGCTTTTTTCTATTTATTACCGGTCAACGTCCCTATGGGGTTGTAAGTGCTGCACCAATGACCATAAACTGGAATAACAGTGGAGGAGGCTACGCTCATAAATCAAAAGAAATTCTAGGTTTTCCACAGATACATGCCTGGACATTATCCGGACTAAACTTAATGCCCACTTTGGCCAGTATCGATCCCCGTAAAGGCGAGGATGAATGGAAGTCACCCTTTAAGCATGATGATGAAATTGTGCAACCGGGTTATCATCGTGTTCATCTACCCAAAAGCCATGTCTGGGTGGAGCAAACCGCTACCGACCGAGTTAGTTTTTACAAATTTCGTTGGACAAAAGATACAGAAGCACAACTATTACTATCCCTAGGTGGACTTTTAGGTAACAGTAGAATGACCAACCCCAAAATTAAAAGAACTGGTCATTCAGAGTTTGAAGGTTCGGTTAGTTCGGTAGATAGGGCTTACAATGTAGGACCCAAGGACGTTAAGATCTATTTTGTGGTTCAAGTAGATAAAAAATGGACGTCTCTAGATGGTTGGGATGGTGAAAAAGTGATGAAAAACATTTCCTTGCTGGAAGGCGGCGATAGTGCCGGAACCACCATGTTATACAATGTCAAAGCCGGGGATGAAGTAAAAATGAAGATTGCCATTTCGTACACTAGCATAGAGAATGCCCGTAATAACCTTAATACTGAGTGCAGTGGCTGGGATTTTGAAAGGGTAAGAAATGACAGTCAAGACATATGGAACGAATGGTTGGGCAAAATAAAAGTTGAGGGGGGAAGTGTTGCCCAACGCATCAAGTTTTATACCGACTTATGGCATGTACTATTGGGTCGCCACCGCATAAACGATGTAAATGGGGACTATCCCGACAGGACTACTGGTGTAACAAAATCCACCGGAAACTTGACCGATGGATTCACCACTGAAGCGAATTTTAAAGTAAGAAATCCAGGGAAGGATGCCGAGGGAAAAGTGAAACACAACATGTACAATTCAGATGCCTGGTGGTTAACACAATGGAATTTAAATGTCTTGTGGGGATTGGCTTGGCCCGAGATACAAGATGATATGGCCTCTTCTATGGTCGCCTATTCCAACAACGGCGGTTTACTTCCGCGAGGTCCGTCTGGCGGTGGATACTCCTATATTATGACAGGGTCTCCAGCCACAAATTTAATCGTAAGTACTTTTATGAAGGATATCTTAACAAAGACCGATCCCGAAAACGCTTTTGAACAGATAAAAAAGAATCATCTACCCGGTGGCATGATGGGAGGAGGGGAATTTTTTGCCCATGACCTTGAGTTTTACATTGATAATGGTTGGTGGCCAAACAACGCAGGAATCAATATTGAAGCCGCTTTTCAGGATTGGGGGGCCGCCCAAATGGCCAAGAAACTTGGCAGGACCGATGATTACGATTACTTCTTTGCACGCTCAAAGTCTTGGAAAAACTGTTATGAACCTAATCAAAAACTATTATTTCCCAAAAATCACAAAGGCGAATTTACAACTACCGACCCCTTGGAGAACTGGGGCTATGTAGAGGCCAACGCCTGGCAAGCAACTTGGGGAGTATCACATGATATTGCGGGATTGGCTTCATTGATGGGTGGCAATACAGAGTTGCAAAAAAAACTGAACGAAGCCTTTAAGCAAGGAGAAAAAAGTGATTTTGTATACAGCTATGGCAAAGGTTATGTTAGTTATGCCAACCAGCCAGGTTGTTCAAATGCCCATGTATTTAGCTATGCTGATGCTCCATGGCTTACACAATATTGGGTTCGACAGGTAAATGAAAAAGCATACGGTGGCATTACCCCTGATTTAGGCTGGGGAGGACATGATGAGGATCAGGGACAAATGGGGGGTGTCAGTGCCTTAATGTCTATTGGCCTATTCAATATCGTTGGAACGGAGTCCACGAAACCTTACTATGAAATTACGGCCCCCGTGTTTGATAAAGTGACCATAGGGCTAGACAACCAATATTATAAAGGAAAAGAATTTATTATTAAAACCCATAACAACTCTAAAGAAAATTGCTATATCCAAAAAGCAACACTTAATGGGGAAGAGCTGGACAATTTTTGGTTTTATCACGAACAATTCGCCGCAGGGGGGGAATTGGAAATTTGGTTAGGAAATACACCAAATAAAAACTGGGGATTGCGGAACAATCCTCCGGTAGATTAATTTTTACAAGCTAAGCAAATATGCTGGACAATAAAATAAGGGGTTTGGTTTTTAAAAAAATTAAACCCTTATTTAGTGTACTCCACAAATCCATTCATTTTATAGACGCCCAAGTGACAAATGGGCACTTCTTTTTAAGCTCCCACCGGCGCCAAATAGTTTATGAATTTCAGTACGGTAGCGGCAGTACAATTAATGTAGGTTCGGGCTACCGCTTTCTACAGAAAAAATAAATTAAAACATCAACCAAATGGGTCTGCCCTTTATAGATAAAAATAAGGTTCAAAGCAAAAAGACAATACAATATACAATCGAGAATTTCTTCAAATACAACCTTGGTTAATATACTTTCAAAATCTGAAAATGACACTTAAAATTAAAGCGTAATAATCACTTAAATTCGTACTGTTTCTGTCTCATTATGCCCCCAGTTATTCTGTCTGATTCCGATATGGCCCAGTGCTTTCTAAATAGAAAGATTATTGATACTAAACGTTTTAAGGGCAACATAACAAAAGTTGAAGACCCGAACGACTATTTGATTCCACACTGTACTATGGAGACAGCCAAAAAAACTAGAAATTTAACCCTAAAAAGTGGACATAGGATTAAGCACCCGTAAAATATTTGTGAAACAAAACATAAATTAAGAAAGCAACTATTATAGATTACATTGTCTACATGTCACTATAAACTCATATTAATGAAAATCAAATTTAATTCTAAAAGCACCATAAGTTGGTTACTATACTTCGCAATCCCCTTTATAATTCTTTTGGCCATTAAATACAGTACCAAGAGCTATAAAAACGAGTATATGGCTATAAATCAATCAGGCTCCAATGCCGATAGTGATGAAATGATCACACCGGCCAAACTACCAGATAGCATCGATTTTATTTTTCACATAAAACCAATACTCTCAGATAGATGCTTTTTATGTCATGGGCCCGATGAAGGTACAAGAGAAGGTGGTTTGCGTTTGGACACACAAGAAGGAGCTTTTGCTGCCATAGGTAAAAATTTGGATAAACATGCTATAGTTCCGGGAGATCCGGAAAATAGTCAACTGATATCACGTATCAACGAGACTGATTCAGAAAAAATAATGCCCCCTACCTCGTCCAATCTTACACTTACAAAATATGAGAAAAAGTTACTTAACAAATGGATAGAGCAAGGGGCTCAATGGAAAGAACATTGGGCGTTTGAACCTCCTAAACCAATAAGCCTTCCAAAAATACATAATTCCGATTGGGCTACAAATGAGATTGACTATTTTATATCAAAGCGCTTGGAATTGGAGGGATTGGAACCATCGCACGAAGCCAAAAAGGAAAAATTAATTAGGAAGCTATATTTTGACCTGACTGGTCTTCCCCCATCAATTGAAGACTTAGATGCTTTTTTATCGGACACCAGCTCCAACGCCTATGAAAAGGTAGTGGATAGATTATTAGAATCTACTGCATACGGTGAAAGGATGGCGGCCAACTGGTTAGACCTGTCAAGGTATGGAGACACCCATGGCTACCAAGAAGATTATGAGCGGACTATGTGGCCTTGGAGAGACTGGGTAATTAGTGCCTTTAATAGAAATATACCCTACGACGAATTTGTTACCTGGCAAATTGCAGGAGATTTATTGCCAAATTCAACCTTAGAGCAAATTGTAGCTACTGGATTTAACAGAAATCATAAGATTACCCAAGAAGGTGGAGTCATAGACGAAGAGTATCGCGTAGAATACGTAATGGATAGAACGAGTACAACCGCCAAAGCCTTTTTGGGCTTAACCATGGAATGCGCTCGTTGTCATGATCACAAATACGATCCTATTTCCCAAAAAGAGTTTTTTGGTTTCTACAGTTTTTTCAATAAGGTAAATGAAAAAGGAGTTATTGAATTTGAAGAAATTCCTGAGCCTAAAATCGAAATTACCCAAAAGGAAATTGATCAAACACTAGCCTTTATAAATATGCCGGATTCTATTTCAAAACTGGGATTAATGGTAATGCGAGATGACGCAGCAGACCGTAAAACCTATCTTTTAAATAGAGGCGTTTATGACGCCCCCAATAAAGAAGAAGAGATTATACCGCACACTCCAAAAAGTGTTTTGCCTTTTACGGATCAATACCCCAAGAACAGATTGGGGTTGGCACAATGGCTTTTCAAAGAAGATAATCCATTAACGGCCAGGGTAGCAGTCAATAGGATGTGGCAACAGATTTTTGGTGTGGGCATAGTATCTACATCCGATGATTTTGGAAATCAAGGAGCATTGCCCTCACATCCAGAGCTTCTGGATTGGTTGGCAATCACCTTTAGAGAAGAGGGTTGGGATATGAAAAAATTGTATAAGCGTATGGTCTTGTCGAGTACATACCGCCAAACATCTAAAGTAAGTTCTGAGCTATTAAGTAGAGACCCTTATAATAAATTATTAGCTCGCAGCTCCCGTAGTAAACTTACCTCGGAAATGATTAGGGATAACATGCTTGCGGTAAGCGACTTATTGGTCAAAAAAATAGGGGGACCAAGTGTGAAGCCATACCAACCAGAGGGTTTGTGGGAAGAAACATCCTCTGGAGTAGAAGGGTTACTTCTTAAATATATTCCGGACACAGGAGAAAATGGATTTAGAAGAAGTCTATATACATTTTGGAAACGAACAGTACCTCCTCCTGCTATGTTAATATTTGATTCGCCCACAAGGGACTTATGCGAGGTAAAACGCCAAAAAACAAGTACACCTTTACAGGCTTTGGTCATGATGAACGACCCACAATTAATGGAAGCATCTAAAAAACTTGCCAACAAAGTACTGAACAATACTTCTATGAACGAAGCTGATAGAATAAAATATATCTTCAGAAAAATAACCTCTCGTTTTCCTGAAGAACAGGAGATCAATCGACTCCAAAACTATTTAAACGAAACAAGGAATAACTGTGCAGATGATAATCAGGATCATGACATTGCCGAAAAGGCAAAAGCACAAAACACTACTTCTAAAGATTTAAGGGCATATACCAATTTGATCAGCCTAATTTTCAATCTTGATGAATCAATAAATAAAGGGTAATATTATGGATGAAATCACTAAACATTTTCTCAATAACAATAGGCGTCAATTTATAAAAAAAATGGGCGTAGGCCTCGGAGGGCTCGCTGTAGCCTCCATGATTGACCCTCTATCTTTGACTGGAGGACATAAAAGTGTATCTCAGAACATCTTACCTGCAAAAGCACTTCATTTTGCACCAAAGGCCAAACGTGTTATATATCTATTTCAAAGTGGTGGTCCCTCACAACTTGAGCTTTTTGATTATAAACCCCTCCTGAGCAAAATGAGGGGAGAAGACTTGCCTGATTCTGTTAGACAAGGTCAACGACTCACTGGAATGACCGCTGGTCAAGACAGATTTCCATTAGTAGGCAGTCAATTTAAGTTTGATCAATATGGAAAATCAAGAGCTTGGGTGAGTGAACTTATGCCCCATACCGCTAAAATTGTAGATGATTTATGCTTTGTAAAATCGGTACACACAGAAGCCATCAATCACGACCCGGCAATAACATTTTTTCAAACCGGTTCCCAGCAAACAGGGAGACCGAGTATGGGCTCGTGGTTTAGTTATGGGCTGGGCAGTTTAAATGACAATCTACCAACGTTTTCGGTACTTTTATCAAGAGGTACTGGGCGTCCGGTAGCACAACCTTTGTACTCCAGACTTTGGGGAAATGGATTTTTAAGTTCCCTTCATCAAGGTGTACAATTTAGATCGGGTAAAGATCCTGTTTTATACCTTAAAAACCCAGAAGGAATCAGCAAAACGGACAGACGTTTAATGTTAGATCATATTAGCGAACTAAATATGAAACAAGAAGCTGAATTTGGCGATCCAGAGATAGGCAGTAGGGTTGCACAATATGAAATGGCTTACCGTATGCAAACTTCAGTACCAGAAACAATGAATGTTGACGATGAACCAGACTATATTTTTGAAATGTACGGAGAAGATTCAAGACGGCCAGGTACTTATGCCGCTAATTGTTTATTGGCCAGAAGACTTGCCGAAAGAGATGTTAGGTTTATTCAGCTCTACCACATGGGTTGGGATCAGCACGGTGACCTCCCCGGAGACATCACCAACCAATCAAAAGACGTGGATCAAGCCACTGCGGCCCTAATCCAAGACCTAAAACAAAGAGGGCTGCTAGATGACACCCTAGTAATCTGGGGAGGAGAATTTGGAAGAACCAATTATTGTCAAGGCACAATGACCCAAACAAATTATGGTCGGGATCACCACCCTAAATGTTTTACCATGTTTATGGCCGGGGGAGGTGTAAAACCAGGGTTTACTTATGGCGAAACCGACGATTTTGGATACAACGTTACCAGAGATCCGGTTCATGTACATGACATTCAAGCAACTATAATGCATCTAATGGGAATAGACCACACAAAATTAACATACAAACACCAGGGACGCAGATTCCGCTTAACAGATGTTAGCGGACACGTTGTACAAGATATCCTGACCTAACAAACTAAAATGGTATTTGAATAAGAAAATGTCCTAACAAAACAGCCATAGTCTTATAAACCATTAAGTAGGCTGATTAAAAATTTATTTTAAACAACGATTTATAGCTGTTGGGCTATTTCCCAACACCAGCATAATTTAGGAATGGATATTAATTTCAAGTTAAATAGGAGAAATATTGTTTTTTGAATCCTTTTTTCCAACATATCGTTATCCCAAACCAATACGAATATCGATGTATTTTTAAGTTGATATGTTTTAGTGCTCCATTGTACTGTCCAAAATACAGAATGTAGCAACACTTATCCTAGCCGATCTATATTATTTACGCCCAAAACATTGAGCTCAATAACCAAAGAACAAAGCCTAATTTAAAAATTGCAATAAAATGAATAAAAGGAATATAAAATATTATGCCCTTCTAGCTACAATATTGATATTGTTAATCATATTGTTGACCCACGAGGATCTTGCCAATATGATAATTCCTACCTTAGGTCGATTACATCCTTTGGTCTTACATTTGCCTATAGGAGCTCTGATTCTAACCTTTTTTCTATATGTGCTAAGTCGTGTAAAAGGTGAATATCCTAAAAACATTATTACTATTGCCCTAGGTTTTTCTTCTTTCTTTTCTATCCTAGCCTGTATTTTTGGATATATTTTATCATTGGAAGGTGGGTATTCTGACCAAACCTTGGATATTCATTTATGGGTCGGTATTCTTACAGCAGTCCTAATTACCCTGTTGTTTGCTGTAAGCATCTCTAAAAGCAAACGCCCTAGCGTACTTTTTTTACCCTTGTTTATATTAACTATTTGTGCTATTAGCGTGGCTGGCCATTATGGTAGCGTCCTAACACATGGTTCCGATTTTTTGACCGAATTCATGGAGTCCCCAGAAATAGAAAAGCCTATAACCAATATAGATAGCCTAAAACTATATGATAATGTTGTGCATAAAATTTTTGATAACAAGTGTATTGAATGTCACAATACAACAAAGAAAAAAGGTGGTCTCTCATTAGTTTCAAAACACAATTTACTATTGGGAGGAGATTCTGGTATGGCTATCGAAAAACACAATGCGCACGAAAGTTTGTTATTTGAATTATGTACGCTCCCCATAACAGATGATGATCATATGCCTCCAGAAGGAAAACCACAACTTACAAAGAAAGAGCTATGGCTTATTAAATACTGGATCAATACTTCGGATGACAGAGATGATAAAGTTGCTTCACTTCCAAAAAATGATACCCTTAACAACTATTTAAAAGACTATTTAATCATTGACGAAATATTGATAAAAGAAGCCACTGAAGAAGCTATAACTGCCGTTATTGCCAAAGGATTTACAATTCGAAAACTTACCCCAAAAAACGGTGGGCTATGGATAACATATAAGAATAAAAAACTCCCTGATGATGGAATAAATTGTTTAATTCAACTCAAGGACCAAATTGTTGAACTTGATCTGGGAAACACAGATCTATCGGATGACATGACTGATGCCTTGAAAAGTATGCAAAATCTGGTTACTTTAAAACTTAATAAAACAGATATAACGGATATAACATTACACAATTTGACTGGACTGAAACAATTAAAAAGAATTGTTCTTCACAATACGAATATCGGCAACGAAGGCATCAAAATCTTATTGGACAATATAACCCCCAACCAAATCTATGCTTGGCAAACGAATATTGATTATAACAATTTAAAACTATTGAAAAATGAATTTGTGACCCGTATAAATTTGGGAATGGAAACGACCAAGTAATATTAACAGTGACAATGTCATGACGTGTATAAAAAGATTATTTATACCATGATAGATTTTTTAAATAAGTTAAAGCCCAGTAATGTGCCGATGATTATTAAAAAGGTACTTCACTAGGACATCTGTGGTTGAAAAATTAGCCTCATGCTGGTTATTCATTGTCCAATTTTTGTTACAAGTCCACTTCTCTTTAAGTTAGATCACCTGGATCCACCTCTAATTATACTTCCGCCTATACTGTCATAGATGTTAATACAAAGACAAAGTTTTTGAATGGTTATATCAACTCCTCATGACTACTGGCCCATACATTTCCTACATAAGCCTTTGTTATACGCACTTCAAGGGTCTCAAAAAAATAAAAAAACCAGACCCACAGAAAATGTATTTCCCCTGACATAAACGCCTATGGTCCTATCTCTCAAATCCGTCGTTAAGAATTCATATCCCAAATAAGTACCCAAGCCTTTCCCTTTTAGATGAACAACAGATTTAGATTTGCTTTTACATGTTTACACCCGAACCTTTCCAGCTATTTCTCATTACCAATCGTCATCCCAGTATCACCTGAGTGAAATATTCCAATAAATGGGCCACTACATGGGTTGTTCCCCTATTGTTTGGCCATATTGCAACAATCATCATGAGGCTCAAGAATATGCTTTCCAAAATATATTTGCAATAAGTAAATTACCTTAATTTTAACCAAGTATACATCCAAATCCAAAAAGACCCAACAACGGGATATATTAATGGAGAAGACATCTTTTTCATCAATAAAAAAGACTATTCCATAGTTCCCATAAAATACAATGATTTAAGAAAGTCAACCCTTTTAGTTCATGGATACATAATTATTATTTCATTCAGCTTATTTTTTCTTTGTTTTTATCCTTTTTTGAATGTATATTAACATTGGTGCTCTCCAAGCTTCCTAAAATAGCTTACTCAAATTAATCCATTTTTAAAGCTTCAGAAAATGAAAGCCTCTTTCTACAAAATAATCTTCGATAAAGAAACACCATTTAGGTGCACATATATTGATAAACCTGTATTCGATCATCCTTGGCATTTTCACCCCGAATACGAACTAACTTCAATTCTTCAAAGTGAAGGAATTAGATACATTGGAGACAACACCTCCAGTTTTAAAGCAGGAGATTTGGTCTTGGTAGGATCCAATTTGCCCCATTTATGGATGAACAATGAAAATAAGAAGCCGAATTTTGATGATAACGCAGATAGAAGCCGCAGAATAACACTTCAGTTTCCCTTAGACTTTATGAACAATATGTTTAAGGATGCAGAAGAATTAGAACCCTTAGCCCAACTTTTTAAATTGGCGGAAAGGGGAATAGCCTTCTCCCCAAAAACCAGTAGTGAAATTTCCCCATTATTGTTGGATATCAACAAAAGAAAGGGATTGCGAAAATGGGTAGCCATATTTAATCTATTATTTCAGCTTACAGAAGCTAAGGACTACACCCTTTTGGCCAGTCAGGGCTACACCCCTCAACTAGGCACAAAAGATTCAGATATGATGAATCAAATATTCGATTACATTAGAAATAACATTGAAAATAAAATTTCCCTTCAAGAGATGGCCGATATGGCTTGCTTAACCAAGCCTTCCTTCTGTCGCCTTTTTAAGCAGAAAACAGGAAAATCATTTTTTGTGTTTTTAAATGAATACAGAATTAACAACGCAAAAAGACTGTTGTTGAAAAACAAACAATACTCCATAGGTTATATTGCACAAAAATCCGGATTTACTACTTCCCAGCATTTCAATTCAAAATTCAAAGAGCTCAATAACGGCCTCACACCATCACAATACTTAAAAGAAAAAGGAATAAGAAACTAATCGTAGTTCGTCATTTAAATTTTACATATTGTCTTGTAAAATCCTAATGGATCGGCTTCTCAATTCAATTCAAATATTGCTATTCATGAAATATGCGTTAATATACATTCAAAATTGGAGAACGTCAGGTAAAAATCAAGATTCTAAACGAATTATTTTTGTAATAATGCTGAAATAGTTTTGGAGTCGGAATGGTATTCCTTATGCCCCAAATTTCCTATTTATAATAAGTTTCGTTTTTATACGAGACATTGGGAGACCTTAAAAGAATTAAGCTTTAGGCTTAACCCGCAAAAAAATACATAATACTTTTTAAAGTAAAGTTTAATGATACTACAACAATAGATGGTATAATGATATCATTTAAAAGGATAAGCTTCCATAAACCGTTTTATCGGATTCATAACGTATCGATCGTTTGAACGAACATTACAGGACAGGAACGATAAACTACAACAAAGAACAGATTTACTATCAATTAAATAATAATTTAACAATGAAAAACTTAAGATTACTAACCTTTTTAGCCATCATTTCAATTGCACAATACACCTTTGGGCAAAAGACGTATACACCGGCCGACCCGGAATACTATGCCATGGATAGAGAAGATATTGCTTTCGATGACTATCAGACTTTATTAATAAACTATCGTGGTTATGTGAGTCCTCGTCAATTTAGTGTCACTCAGTTTACAAATGTGCAATTTCTTCCTATATCTGCTGAGATGTACAATTTTAATTTAAACTTTTATGATAAGGGTACCGAAAGGCTTATTGAAGATGATGTTCCTGTAAGATGGAAGTCTTGGATAGATGATCGAAAAAGTTTTGACCCGCTTGGCTCAAACTTTAGACACAATTCTCCTTGGGTAATGGTGACACAAGATGAAAGCTGGAGACCAAATCTTGCGCATCGAAAGGGTACTTTTCACAAAGAAAAAGAAAAAAAGTGGGTTAGTTTTTCTGCAGAAAGCTGGACCAGTGTTGCTTATAGCGATGATGAAGTTTTTATAAAACTTAAGCTTAGCAACAGAAACTCCGAAGATTTAAATCTCACGATTATCCCCAATCAGGTTGCAGAAAATATCATTAACGGCTTAAATGAAGGAGATACAAAGGTCAAGCCAATTGATGCATTTACTATTGGTAGCGAGGTGGCACATGCAAGGGTATCATCAAACATTCAAACTATTTCAGAAAAGGGATTTGAGGTAAGTATAGCTCCCGGAGAATCAGTAGATTACTGGTTTGCAGTTAAATTCTATGATCCAGATAAAGAGGCTCCTGAAATCATTCAAAATGATATTAAAGATCGAATGGACGATGCTGAGAAAACTACGCGTGAAAAATTAGCCTGGGCATACAATCAACTACCTAAATTTAACAGTACCAATAAAAACTTGGAGAAGTATTATTATCGTTGTTTGCTTTCCGTGATGATGAGTCGCTATGAAAACCCCAATTTTATTACTGATATATTTTGGGCTGTTGGAACCTGGCCTTATACCATTAGCTGGGATAATTCTTATAGCTCGGATGTACTTGCAATGCTTCAGCCAGAAAGCCTAAAAGGTACGCTTCTCACAGACTTTGAACATGTGAAAATGAAGAGAACTTATGTTGGGTGGAATGGCGCCAATTGGGACAACCTTTACATACAGGAACCATTTGCACTACAGGTTATGATCGAAGCCTACCTGAGGCACACTAATGATTATTCAATTTTTGAGGAAACAGCTTCTGATGCCACTGTTTGGGAATGGATGCAGCGATGGGTAACCGAACTGCAAACTAATTATACCGATGATTTGGGCTTAATAAATGTTGGGTATAATACTGAAAAAATTATTGAGATACGTACAGACGGTTATAATCATGTGGTACCAATCACAAATGCACTAACCATCGACTTGTTATATCAGATGGCAGAATGGGCCACCAAGAAAGGGGATAAAAAACTGAGTAAAAAATATACCGCAGATGCAGATAAATTAAAGGGCCTTGTAAACAAGCATTTATGGAACGAGAAACTTGGGTGGTTTGATAACCTTTACCCAGACGGAACAAAAGGTGCCATCTGGACCTATCACTTGTTCGATCTTCTTGATTCGGACCATTTATCGCCGAATCAAGTTGTTAGCTTAGTAGGACATTTACAAGAAGGTGAATTTTTTGGCAAATATGGAATCTATTCTATTGCAAGAAGAGATACAGTGCACTGGGACCTGATCGATTCGGATTGGGGAGGTGGAGGACAGTACGCCGGTATGCCTGGACGTATATCACGTTATTTATACCAAAGAGGATTTGCAGGAAAAGGTTGGGATTTATTAAACAGACATGTTAGATACATGGATCATTTTCCATATCTCCCTCAAAACCCCTGGACTGATAAAGCAGAGCAGGATCGTTCTTCAATGCCCGTTCAAATTGCCGCTGGAGCAGGTTTGGAAGCAATTGTTTTTGGAACATTTGGTATAAAAATGGAGGAGGATAAATTAACAATAAAGCCATACAATCACGAAGATATTGGAGAAGCCACATTGACTGATATAGTGTGGAAAGAAAGATCCTTTGGAGTCCAATTGAAACAAAAGACTTTCTCCGTGTACGAGGGGGATAAATTGTTAGCCACCAAATTTTACGGAGAATCGGTAATCATAAACCAATAAGCTTTAGAACGTAGTATTTACAATTACATGTCTTTATGAGACCAATAACCTTGTTGTTTATGGTTGAGATTGTTATAACACAAATTATCGGTTGCATGCAAACATGCATCAATAGAAAAATTATAAATCAATATGATAAGGTTTGAGCGATTTCTTGGGCATTATCAAAAATAAGATATATGAGAAAAAGATGGCTTAGAATTAAATATCCTATTCAATTATTTGTTGTCACTGCACTTCTTATCAACTGCAATAGTCAAACTAATAAAGATTCGAGGACAGAATCACCAATCCCCTCACTAGACGAGGTTTCCGGTATTTGGATGTCGACTGACACAATGGCAATTGAGCCATCCATTCGTAATTTTCGTGGACAAGCATTACTTAATCGAGATATGACATCCGTGAGCTGGTTTGTATCAGCGCCCTATTCTGGAGGTCATCACACAGGGTCGTTAAAAATCAACGGAGAAACCCCTGAGGCTTCCCTGTTTCGTTGGTATCCCTACCAGGCACTACGTAAAGGAAACTTTAATGGATTGGATGTCGAGAGCGCCACCAGGATGTTGGTTGAACAAGATGCTATCATGTGGGAGATTACATTGACCAATACCAAAGATACTGTAATAAGTTCGGAGGTTGACCTTGACATGATAGGCTATATAAGCCAATACAAAGAAGGTGACTGGAAATGGTGGTATCCTATGCCTGACTGGAACGGAAACAGATCGGAAAGTCGTGATCAAAAAATTGAAGATATGCGAAAGCATATTATCAATGATTCTCTGGGTGCCGACATTAGATGGCCAAGTGACAAAGAAGTATTGAAGTCGGAGCATTATAGGGCAAATGCCGAAAATAACACCATTTATATTAACGACAAAAACACACCTGCTGTATCAGCATTTTCCCTTGTAACAAAACCAGATAAATTAAAAGCAATGAATTCTGGAGGTACGGCTTCATGGAATTTTGAACTTGCCCCAGGCGAATCAAAGGTTATAAAATACTTTTTAGCCTATGGAGACGATGCGAAAACAATTGAGAAAAATGTAGACGATTGGACCTCAGATTTTGACAGATCATTTGCTGGTATTAAAAGTGATTGGGAGAAGAAATGGAATCAGATATTCACACCTGACCAATCTTTCATTTCAGGGTGCTTCCCAGTTTTGGAGACTGACGACGAGTTAGCAAAAAAGGTGTATTACACGGGTCCTTTGACCATGCTTTATCTACTCAACACCAATTTGCCGGAACATGAGCGTGTTTACCTTACCGGAGGGCCAAGATGGGGTGCCTCTACTACATTTTTCTGGGATATCGCTATATGGTCTGAGCTTTGGGCTGTGGTAGATCCAGATATGATGAAAGAGCAGATCATTAGTTGGATAAAAATTGATCCAAATAAGTTTTATGGGAAAGATAATTATGGAGGACAGGGCGTTGGTAATGGATATTCTGCCAATTACTGGTGTTTGTTTAAAATAATCAGGGCGTATTTGGTGAATTCTGGAGACTATGCCTTTCTGGATAAAACCATTGGTGATAAAACTGTCATGGAGCACCTGGAGTCTTATGCTCTAAATTGGGAAAATTTATCCAATTATGGCAAACCTGGGTATGTTGATGAAGCCTATAAATTAGCTGATTTCGGAGAAAATGCGGACAATTTGCTGGAATGCGTACCTACTTATATTCATATAGTTCCTTCGTTTAATATTGGTTATGTATGGATGATGCGGGAGACTGCCAAATTGCACCTACAAAGGGGAAATCAGGATAAAGCTGAATTGTTGAAAGTAAAAGCGGACGAGATGGTAGAAAATATACTCGAGTTATATGCTGGAAACGGTGCCTGGAACAGTTTGTATCCAAATAATAAAAAAGTGGAAGTACGTCATGTGTTGGACTTTATTTATTTCGGGAAATTTCTGGCTAATGACGTTAAGCCAGAGGTAAAACAGGAAATGATGAATTTTCTAAATAGCGAGCTAAAGACCGATTTATGGATGAGGGCACAATCGCTACAGGATATTGCTGCCAAACACTCTGATCGTCCGGACCATGGTCCACTGGGCAGTTTTGATGGCTGGATACCAGAAGTTATGGATGCTATGACCAACATGGGCTACGAACAAGATGCACTGGATTTTTATCATGACATAGAACCGGTCACTTACGAAGGGGGCTGGGCACAGGCCAGAGAATTATGGGGTGATAACAAGCTCAACAAATCAGCTAGAGTCCGGATAGCTGAACGAGGCTGGAATAATAGAGAAAGTTCTTCAGGAATAGGTATTTCTCAAGTTATGCTGAAAAATTTCTTTGGGTTTAACCCGCAAATCAATAGCAGCGTAATCCAAGAAAATGATACTTGGCCCTTCAGTGGAAAAAGCAAATTGCATCACGTACATTATAAAGGTGAATACTATCGTATTGAATTTCAGAACAAAAAACCTGTGATGATCAAAGAGTCACAAACAAATTGAGAAATAAAAAATCAAATAATTACGAAACATTTATGGAAAGACTACTAAAATCAGAAAAATGGGCCAATCTCCCAATGCGCCCTGGCTTCGGCTCATTTATGCATCCAACCGAAGAGAAGCTTACACTTATTAAGCAACTGGGAGTTGATGATATCATTTTAAACATGTATAGAAATAACCTTATTGACACCAATTTTGATTCCCTACCATTACCGGGAGATTATCAATGGGAATATAAGGATTTATTGATGCTTCGCAATACGGTTGAAAATGCAGGAATAAGGTTTCTAGCCTTAGAAAATATGCCATTTTCTTTTTACGATAAAATTATGATGGGACAACCTGGTAGAGAAGAACAAATGAAACATGTTCAAGAAACCATTGCCAATATGGGAGCAGCAGGAATCCCTGTATTGGGTTATGGTTGGACTCCAACAGGTGTATGGCGCTCATCAACCACATATCCCATTCGCGGAGGAGCTCATTCTATGAGCATAGATCTGAATGATTTCAAAAGAGCACCGCTTTCTCATGGTCGTATATTTTCAGAAGAAGAAATGTGGGATTACTATCAATATTTTCTAGAAGGCGTTTTACCTGTTGCCGAAGAGGCCGGTGTTACCCTGGCGCTGCACCCAAATGATCCGCCCGTACCCAGTTTGGCTGGGGTTCCTCAGCTCTTCAGAAGTTTTGAAGCCTATAAAAAAGCCATGTCCATGGTAGAAAGTGCTAATCATGGGCTACAATATTGTTTGGGTAATTTTTCGGCTATGGGCGAAGACATTAATACTGTTACCGAGTATTTTGCAAAGCAAGACAAATTAATATATGTTCATTTCCAAACGGTATCAAATTCACTGGTAAATAATGATAAATTAAACGAGGTATTTGTTGATATGCCAGGCTATTACGATCCAGTTTCTGTACTTAAAAAGTTAAAAGAAGTAGGATTTAAAGGAATGATTATGCCCGGCCACGTGCCAAAAATTATTGGGGATGTATCTTGGGAAGAACGAGGACGATCATTTACTATTGGCTATATCAAAGGGATTTTGGCAGCTCTGGATTAATCAACAAAATAAAATTAAGGCATAGGTACAAGTGAGCCTAGAACGAACAACATACTCAATATATAAGTCCCTAAAATGAAGAACAATGTAAACTTTTTAGCTTTTGTAGTAGCACTTGGCGGTTTTCTGTTCGGCTATGATACAGCAATAATATCTGGAACCATAGGCTTTGTAAAAACTCAATTTAACCTCAGTACCATTATGGAGGGGTGGTATGTAAGTTGTGCATTGGTTGGGACAATACTAGGGGTTATAATAGCCGGTATGGTTAGTGATAAATACGGAAGAAAAAATATGTTATTAATATCTAGTTTGTTCTTTGCCTTATCTGCTATAGGATGTACATTTTCTATTTCTTTTAATACCTTGGTAATTTATAGACTTCTTGGCGGTATTGGAGTTGGTGTGGCATCTATGTTATCGCCATTGTATATTTCAGAAATTGCCCCTGCCAAAAACAGAGGTAGATTGGTTGCTTTGTATCAACTGGCTATAACCGTCGGCATCTTATGTGCTTATTTTATGAATGCTTATTTATTAGCCCTTTCAACGTCCGATTTTATGGCAAACACTACTGGCATTGTTCGCAAAGTATATGTTACTGAAATATGGCGCTCTATGTTGGGGAGTGAAACTATTCCCGCAATACTATTTCTTCTTTTATTATTGGCAATACCAAAGAGTCCTAGATGGTTGGCCAGTAAAGGAAAGCTAGTAAAAGCAAAAAGTATTATGCAACGTTTTATGTCTATGGAAGAAGCCGATAAAAATATTAAAGAAGTACAAACTATTCTATCAAAAGATTCCGCTGGAATACAATCTGTTTTGTCAGGGCCATTTAAGCTCGCTATGCTCATCGGTATATCACTAGCTTTTTTAAGCCAAATAAGTGGCATTAATGCTATCATTTATTACGGACCTAGAATATTGGAAGAGGGAGGCCTAAAATTGGGTGATGCTCTTGGAGGACAAGTTGTCATAGGTGTGGTAAATGTGCTATTTACCTTTGTTGCCTTATGGAAAATTGATGATTTGGGTAGAAAACCTTTATTAACTTATGGTATTATTGGTATTATGGTTTCATTAATCTCTGTTGGAATCCTTTTTTTCTTAGATGTAAAAAACCCATATTTGCTTATGACCTTTATACTTTTGTTCATAGCTTGTTTTGCCTTTTCGTTTGGACCAGTACTTTGGGTATTACTTTCAGAAATATATCCTTTAAAAATACGGGGAGCGGCAATGTCTATAGCAACCATGACCGTATGGATAGGCACCACTTTTGTAGGACAAATGACGCCTTGGCTATTGGAGAACCTAAAACCATTTGGAACGTTTTGGTTTTTTGCAGGTTTTATGATTCCGGCAATTTATCTGGTTATAAAAGTACTGCCTGAAACAAAAGGTAAAAGCCTGGAAGAAATAGAAAATTACTGGATCTCAAAAAAGAATTAGGATGAATCGTTTAAAAGACAAAGTTGCTATAGTCACAGGAGCTGCTGATGGCATTGGGCTATCTATTGCTGAAGCTTTTGCAAGAGAGGGCGCTATCGTAGTAATGAGCGATATAAATGAAGAAAAATGCAAACAAGAGGCAAATACTCTATTAAAGCACAACAGTAATGTTTTGACTTTATTCTGTGATATCGGAGATACAAAATCTATAAGCTCCATGGTAGATTTATGTATTAAAAAATTTGGAAGAATTGACATACTTGTAAATAATGCTGCAGTTGCCATTCCTGGAACAATTACCAATATGCCCGAAAAAGATTGGGATAAAATCATGAACATAAACCTTAAAGGTGCATTTCGTTGTATTAAAGCCTGTTTACCTCATATGATTTCTGCAAAACAAGGCAGCGTTATAAATATATCCTCTACACAAGCGCATAGAAGTTGGGATAATTGGACCGCTTACGCGGCTGCAAAGGGAGGATTACTATCTATGACCAATCAATTAGCGGGGCAATTTGGAAGAGAAAACGTTAGGTTTAACAGTATTTCCCCAGGAGCTATTTTAACGCCAATGAACCAAAAGCGAGTTGAGAAAGAAGGCGAGCAGTTTCTTAAAGGAAGCATTAATCAAGCCGCAATGTTACGCCTAGGAAAATCTAAAGAAGTAGCAATGACAGCCGTTTTTTTAGCTTCAGACGAAGCTGGATTTATAACAGGCGAGGATATTATAATTGATGGTGGCTTGTGTACACTACCAAGGTATTTTGAATAAAAACACAGTATCCCTCATTTTTTTTTAAAAATTGCACTTGCCCCCAGTTCAGGGGTGAAAAATGTAGAATTCTTCATGTTTAAGCTAGCTCCGTTATTTGGATAAATATCCAAATACCCAGAAATTGTTCTTGATCCCACAAAATGTTTGACCATTGTTTGACCAAAACTAAAAAAA
>TARA_R110000868_G_scaffold53744_1_pt1 | contig 27846 bp, 29 predicted proteins | sample TARA_R110000868 | Tara Oceans TARA_R110000868 (sample SAMEA4397489) | marine metagenome | biome: Polar Biome; feature: [SRF] surface water layer (ENVO:00010504); material: water (ENVO:00002006), including particulate matter (ENVO:01000060) such as... | depth 5 m | reverse complement strand
CGGCATTCGCCGGCGTCCCACACCCCTCCCATCGCGAGGGGACCCTTATCCCTCCAGCCGGAAACGGCGTGGAGTTTTTCCTGCAGGGATTGTTGCAGGAAGGGGTAGGGTGGCCCGGACCGAAAAGGATTTCCCATGTCGACCGATACGCTTCTCGCCCTGATCTGCCCCGAATTCTCGCTCGAGGATTACGAGCGGATCCAGCATTGGCGGCGCGCGCATGATGCGGTGCAGGCCGATCAGGTCCTGCCACACTTCACCCTCGTCTTCCCGGTGAGCGGCTGGAGTCCGGGTGCATTCGCTCGCGAGGTCGAGGCGCGGCTGGCGGGGCACGAGCCTTTCGAGATCGTGTTGAGTCAGGCTGTGTCACACCAGGATAGCGGCAGCGCCGACGCGATGGTCTGGCTGGTGCCGAGCATTGGCCGCGAGGCCCTGAGCGGTCTGCAGGACCGGCTCTATGCCGGAACGCTTTCGGCCGAGCGCCCTGCGGACGAGGAGGGCATACCCCACATCACCATCGGGCGCGGGCTGGAGGCCGCCGCATCGCAGGCGCTGGTCAAGCGCATCAATGCGGCGGGGCTGGAGATGCGCTGCACGGCCAGCGCAGTGCAGATCGTGCGCTTGAAGGGCGAGCGCGTCCGGACGGTGGAGCGTATCCCGCTGGGCCGCTCTCGCTGAGGTCTCAGTGCCGGGCCTTTCCCTTTGCATCCCGAACGGCTAAATCCCGGCCCATGATTTGTGCCGCCGCGATGGAGTGCTCCCGATGAAACAACGCAATTGCCAGGTTCTCGTCATTGGCGGTGGCCCCGGCGGCTATCCGGCCGCGATCCGCGCCGGCCAGCTCGGGCTGGATGTGGTCATCGTCGACAGCCAGGGGCTGGGCGGCACCTGCCTCAATCGCGGCTGCATCCCGTCCAAGGCGATCATCCACGCGGCAAGCAAGTTCGAGGATATGGGCGAGCACGCCGATGGCGATGCGCTGGGTATTTCGCTGGCCTCCGCACCAACGCTCGATATGGGCAAGCTGACGGGCTGGAAGGACGGCATCGTCTCCAAGCTCACTGGCGGCGTCGCGCAATTGCTCAAGGCCGCCGGGGCTGAACACATTCATGGCTGGGCCAAATTCTCCAATGCCAAGACCTGTGTTGTTGATCTGGCCGATGGCGGCGAGATCGAGATCACGGCCGAGCATGTCGTGCTGGCAACCGGCTCGGTCGAGGTCGAATTGCCCTTCCTGCCCTTTGGCGATGTCGTGATCGGCTCGACCCAGGCGCTCGATCTGACCGAATTGCCGGAAAAGCTGGTTGTTGTCGGTGCCGGCTATATCGGGCTGGAACTCGGCATCGCCATGCGCAAGCTGGGCTCGCACGTCACTTTCATTGAGGCAGCGCCGGCCATCCTGCCGATCTATGACAAGGAAATCACCCGTCCGATCACCATGTGGCTGAAGAAGCACAAGGTTGATGTCCACCTCTCCTGCAAGGCCAAGGGTTTGGTGACGACGAAAGGCAAGTCCTGCCTGGAATATGAGGACGAGAAGGGCGCGCTCCACAGCATCGAGGCCGACAAGGTGCTCGTCGCCGTTGGCCGCAAGGCCTGCCTCGCCGGCTGGGGTCTCGAGACGATGGGCCTCGAACTGGTCAATGACCGCTTCATCAAGGTCGATGACCAGTGCCGCACCGGCATGCGCAATGTCTGGGCGATCGGCGATGTCATCGGTGAACCTCTGCTGGCCCATAAGGCCACCGCCCAGGGCGAGATGGTCGCCGAGCTGATCGCCGGCAAGCGCCGCGTGTTTGATCCGGTCTCCATCGCCGCCGTCTGCTTCACGGAGCCGGAAATCGTCGGTGTCGGCATGACGCCTGATGAGGCCAAGGCGAAGGGCGAAGAGGTCATCACCGGCAAATTCCCGCTCGCCGCCTCGGGCCGCTATCTCTCCATGGAAGCCGGTCTTGATGGCGGTTTCGTCCGGGTCACGGCGCGGGAAAGCGATCACGTCATCCTCGGTATCCATGCCGTGGGCAAGCACGTCTCCGAGCTCTCGGGCGAATTCGCCCTCGCCATCGAGATGGGCGCCCGCCTGGAAGACATTGCCGGCACGATCCACGTCCACCCGACCCTGACCGAAGGCTTCGCCGAAAGCGTGCTGACGGCGCTGGGCCACCCGATCCATATCTCGGCACCGAAATAGGCGATCATCGCCGTATGGGGTCCATGCCCTTCCATCGCCGGCCGAACGGATTATGTAGTCGGCTGACGCAATATGGTTACGGGAGCTGGTGATGGGTGACGCAGCAAGCCTGCAGGTGGGTTTGATCCTTCCGGGGGTGAAGACGCCGGGCGAGGGGTTGGGCTGCGTCGACTTCGACAGCGCCTTCCGTCGCACTGTCGAGCCGGGTCCGGCCGATATCGACCAGCTCGGTCACGTCAATAATGTCGTCTATCTGCGCTGGGTCCAGGACATCGCGACGACGCACTGGTTCACCGTTGCGCCGCAGGACATGGTGGAGAGCGAGGTGTGGGTCGCGCTCAAGCATGTGATCGAGTATCGCGACCCGATCCTGCCCGGCGAGACCGCCGAGATCCGCACCTGGCTGGGCGAGGTGCGAGGCCCGCGCTTTGATCGCCATGTCGATATCCGCAAGCCGGGCGCCAAACGCTTCTCTGCCCGCGCGACAACGGAATGGTGCCGTATTGCTGCGGACACCCGCCGCCCGATGCGCATTGGCCGTGATGTGCTGGATGTCTTCCAGGTGCCTGGCTAGAGCCGGTCCTTGAGGCGGAGTTTCATCGCCGCAGCATTGAGCGTCTTCACGGTCGCAGCGTCCAGCGGGATGCCATCACGCTCTCGCTTGCCACGCAGGGCGCGTTCCGGATCGCCCGGATAGAGGACGGGGCTGTCCCAATCAATGGGCGGCGAGGCGAGGGCATAGCCCGCCATGGCTTCGATCTCGTGCTCCATCCAGCCGGGATCACCGAAACTGGCCGGATTGATGAGGATGGCGAAGAGGCCATTCCTGATCCCGCCGCGACGCGGATGCTCTGGCTGGATCGTGCCGCCACCCGACAATACGCCGGCCAGCAATTCGCACGCGAAGGCCAGTCCATAGCCCTTGTGCTGTCCCGCTGGCCGGATCGAGCCCTTGAAGTCAGGCCCCACCATGCCGGTGGGATCACTCGTCGGCATGCCATTGGCGTTGAGCAGGGAGCCGGCCGGCACGGTCTGCCCGCGAGCGGCGGCCTGTTGCACCTTGCCGAGCGAGATCCGGCTGGTGGCCATGTCCAGCAGGAATGGCGCGCGATGGCTCGTCGCCGGGAAGGCGATGCAGACCGGATTGGTGCCGAAGCGAGCGTCCGAGCCATGAAAGGGCGCCACAAGGGGCGTCTGGTCGGTGACATTGACGAAGATGATCGCTGCCAGTCCAGCCTGAGCCGCGCGCTCGCCATAGGCACCGATGCGTCCGAGATCATGGGCATTGGCCAGGGTGGCGGCCGCCAACCCGTGCTCGAGCGCCTTGGCGCCGGCCCGGTCAATCAGGCGCTCGCAGGCCGGCGCGCCCCAGCCGCCATTGGCATCGACGCGCAGCAGCACGGCGGTGTCGGCCAATACGCTGTCGGTGCTGGCGGCATCCACCAGTCCAGCACGCAATTGATCGAGATAGGAGGGGAGGAGGCCAATGCCGGCGCCGTCATGCCCGGCCAGATTGGCACCGACCAGATGCGCTGCCACGCTATCGGCATCGGTCTGCCGGGCGCCGGCTGCCAGGAGGAGGGCGGTGCCAAAGCCCTGCAGGGCAGCTGCGGTCAGGCGCGAATTCCGTTCTGTCATGCAGGCTCGCTCAGGCTGTTCATCGGGTCTGTGAGGCCAGTCTACTGCGCCTCGCCGGATCGCCAAAGGGGCGGGCTCTCGATGCGCTGCATTTGAACGGTCATATTAAGGCGATGTTAATCCGGAATGAAGTCGAGACCTGCCGTATTTCGGCTCAACTTCTGGAACCCTCCGACCGGAAATCCGGAAGCCCCTGATTTCGCCAAATAAGAAAGATTCAGGGTCGTTCAAATTTCCAACCGCCACTTAAGCGTTTGGCAACCGGTTTCATGCATTATCCGTCGTGTCAGGCGAGACCTGGACATGAATTATAACCGCGTTCGAACACGGGAAAAATCCCGGGCGTCGCAAATAAAACTGGATAAAGGGTAAGTCGATGTACAAAACGGGAACCATGATCTTGGCAGTGGCAATGTCCGCCATGGCCTTTTCAGCCGCTCCTTCGTTCGCTCAGGACCGTGAGCGTACGAGTGTTGCAGCTCCAGAATATCCGCGCGGTGCCGAGCGCCGTGGCGTCGAAGGCTATGCCGTTGTCCAGTATACTGTGACACCGGAAGGCACTGTTTCAGAGCCCACCGTGGTGGAAGCGCAACCGGAAGGCGTTTTCGATCGCGCCGTTCTCAGCGCCATTGAAGGCTGGAGCTATGCGCCCTCAGCCTCGGCCACGGAAGGCATGACACAGCGTTTCGACTTCAACCTGGGCAATTAACGACCCGGGCATGCGGGGCCAGCCGACAAAAGAATCCGGCGGCCCCGGCAATCATAAGGATTCATTTACGGCGGCGCGTTAGCGTCGCCTAACTTTTTTGTTCTAGGCCATTAACCATGAGGGCCCGACGCCATGAATTCTGTGCTCGCCGGCTTTGCCGAAAAGACCTCCACCGTTCGCTTCCGACTGCTCGCCGCCTTTGCCTTGGCATCAGCGATGACGCTGATCGCTGCCGCAGTCGGGGTTACAGGATTCAACTCCACCAATTTTGCCGTACAGCAAATCACAACCCAGGCGATCCCGGAGACGCTTGCGGTTGATGAGCTCAGCGAGGAGAGCCTCGGTCTGAGTGCCTCCCTGCAGGAACTGGCGCTGGCGACCACGCCAGAAGCCCAGGAAGAGGGCTATGCGCGCGCAATCGAGCTTGAGGCAAGTCTGGGCGAGGCGCTCCACCGTCTTGAGTCGATATCCGAGCCTGGTGCGATCGCAACCCTGACCACAGCTGTTTCCGAACTCTCCTCGCTGGTCGAGCAAATGAACGCGGTCGTGGAACGCCGCCACATCACGCAGGACAGCCGGCGCACCGCCACCAATCAGGCCCGGCTGACCCGGGCAAGCCTGGCCTCCAATATCGAGAACGCGCTGGACTCCAGCGATGATGCCGATATCGAAAGCCTGCTGCGGGCACTGCTGTCCGCCAACCAGATCCTTATTCAGTTCAACGAGCTTGATGTTGCCGCATCTGATGCCGACGTTGATGCCATCTATGATGATTTCGATGAAGCTGCCGGCGAGCTCGACGTTAATCTCGCCATTCTCGGCGCGAATGCGACAGCGAGCATGCATGAGCTTGCCAACAGCCTGATCGGCTATGGTGAAGGCGCCAATGGTGTCTTCCAGCTGCGCAAGGCGGAGATCCAGGCCGTCGCTGATGCCGAAATTGTCGCTCAAGAATCGCGCGCATCGGCAGACCAGCTGGTTGCCTTTGTGACCACCTACAAGCAGGAAGTCGCTGCGCGGGTGGCCGAGGCCACGAGTGCAGCCAATTCGGCCGTGGTCAGCGGGCGTATCCTGCTGATTGCCATCGCCGCGATCGGTCTGGCCGTCGGCGCGAGCATTGGCTGGTTCTACGTCAACGGAATGCTGCTCAAGCGGATCAGCGCCATGGCAAACACCATGCGCGCACTCGCCGAAGGCAATAGCGACGTCAATCTTGGCTTCACGCCTGGCAATGACGAAATTGGTGACATGGCCCGGTCGGTCGATGTCTTCCGCCAGAACGCCATTGAACGCGCCCGCCTCGAAACCGAGACGGAAGCCGAACGGCGCATGAAGGAAAAGCGCTCCGCCGCCATCGAAAGCCTTATCCAGGCCTTCGAGGAAGCCTCCACCAGCGCCATCAGCCAGGTCAGCGATGCGGCCAGCCAGATGGAAACCGCTGCGCGGACGATGAGCTCAACTGCTGCCGCCACGACCGGCAAGTCCGCTGCGGTCTCCCACGCCTCTGAAGGCGCCTCGCAGAATGTGCAGACTGTGGCCGCTGCGGCCGAGGAAATGGTTTCCTCGATCGGTGAAATCAGTCAGCAGATCGCCCGCTCGACGCAGATCGCCGGGAGCGCTGTCGATCAGGTTGAACGCACGAATGGCGATGTCCAGCGTCTCGACGATGCCGCCAAGAGCATTGACGACATTGTCGGCCTCATCAATGACATTGCCGAACAGACCAATCTGCTCGCACTCAACGCCACAATCGAGGCTGCCCGTGCCGGTGAAGCCGGCAAGGGGTTTGCTGTCGTGGCGTCCGAAGTGAAGGCGCTCGCCAGCCAGACCGGCGCTGCCACGCAGAATATCTCGCAGCATATTTCCGGCATCCAGGGCGCGACGGCGAAAGCCGTCGAGGCGATGTCCTCGATCGGTGGCACCATCCACGAGATGAGCGAGATTGCCACCGCGATTGCCGCTGCGATGGAAGAACAGCGCGCCGCGGCCGGCGAGATCACCCGCTCGGCCCAGGAAGCTGCAGATGGCACGCGCGATGTGTTTGCCAATATCCAGGAAGTCGATCAGGCAACGTCGGAAACCGGCGAGAGCGCCGGCCAGGTTCTCGAGGCCTCACTGGCGGTTTCGCGCCAGTCGCAGAGCCTCAAGGTCTCTGTCGAGCAATTCCTTACCGAGGTGCGTTCGGCCTGATCCACAAGCAACTGAAATCAACGGGCGCCCGTGGCTTGCCAGCCGCGGGCGCTCCGCGTATATGGCTCGCTCCCTCCGAGGAGGGCGTGTGGCGGGGTAGCTCAGCTGGTTAGAGCGCAGGACTCATAATCTTGAGGTCGAGAGTTCAAGTCTCTCTCCCGCTACCATATTTTTCACAGCATCTCAGGCGGACAGGTCCCGCCGGCGCGATAGCTGTCCGGCTGGCCGGGCCTGTGGCATTTGCGCCCGCGACGCATTGTCAAGGTGACTGTGCTCGCCCGTCGACTAAACTCCGGTGCGAAAGGAGACCTCACCATGCGACAGGGAAACTCCAACGGACTATTGATCGGGATGGCTGTGGTCGTCTGCGCGGCGCTGCTGGTCTTTCTGGTGGTGGGCTATGCCGATCTGCCAGCTATTCATATGAGCGGGCATGGCTGGTTCGCGCTCGGGCTCGGGATCGTATTCTCGGTCCTGCTGGGCGGTGTGCTCTCAGCCGTGCTGATCATCGGCCGTCGCCGCGGCTTTGACGAGAGCGCCCATGAGGCGGTCGTCGACAAGACGCCCCCGATCTAGCCCAAGCTGCCAGGGCGCGTTCTGACGGCGCCGTCGATCCAGCGCAGGAAGCCAGGCGCGCTTGCCGCGTCGTCGATTGCGAGCGCAAGGATGCAGGGCTCGTCATAAGGGTGGAGCGCGGCGATGCGCTCGGCCAGCGCGGCGCTCACTTCCGCGCCGGTCTTGAGAATCATCACCGTCTCGGCGTCGCGCTCGATCTGCCCCTCCCACCGATAGACACTCACCCCGGCGGGCAGGATATTGGCGCAGGCGCACAATCCTTCTTCCACCAGTGTGGTCGCAGCGGTTTCTGCGACGGCCTGATCGGGCCAGGTGGTGTAGATCCAGCGATATTTGCTCATGGCCATCCCCGTCCGGCGCGATTATAGACGGGCGCATGGATACCCGCCCGACATCGCCCTCTGCCCTGCTACTCTTCTCCGGTGGCCAGGATTCCGCAACCTGTCTTGCCTGGGCATTGTCGCGCTATGAGCGGGTCGAGACCATCGGCTTTGATTACGGCCAACGCCATCATGTCGAGATGCAGGCGCGGCTCGAAGTGCGTTCCGCGATCTCCGCTGCCTTCCCGGACTGGGCCGACCGGCTGGGCGAAGATCATGTGGTTGATCTGAGCGGTTATGGCGCCATCGCTGAAAGTGCGCTCACCGCCGACCGAGCCATCGAGATGCAGGCCAATGGCCTGCCGAGCACCTTCGTTCCCGGCCGCAATCTCGTCTTTCTCACCGTAGCATCGGCGCTCGCCTACCGGCGCGGCCATGGCGTGATGGTGGGCGGCATGTGTGAGACGGATTATTCCGGCTATCCCGATTGCCGGCGCGAGACGATTGACGCCATGCAGTCGGCGCTGGGCCTCGGCCTCGACATGCCGCTGCAGATCGAGACGCCGCTGATGTGGCTCGACAAGGCGCAAAGCTGGGCCTTGGCGCAGGAGCTTGGCGGCGATGCGCTGGTCGAGATCATCCGTACGGTCACCCATACCTGCTATCGCGGCGAGCGCGGCGAGTTGCACGAATGGGGCTATGGCTGCGGCGACTGTCCGGCCTGCGAGCTGCGTGCCCAGGGCTGGGCCAGCTGGCGTGCTTCGGTGCCGGCATGAAGTATTCGGTCAAGGAAATCTTCCTCACGGTCCAGGGTGAGGGCGGTCAGTCTGGCCGGCCGGCCGTCTTCCTGCGCTTTGCCGGCTGCAATCTGTGGAGCGGCCGCGAGCAGGACCGCGCCAGCGCCGTGTGCAATTTTTGTGATACGGATTTTGTTGGCATGGACGGCCCGGGCGGCGGACGTTTCGAGACCCCTGATGCACTCGTAGCGGCGGTCGCTGCACAATGGCCCGGCGGTGGTCGTCCGCTGGTGGTCTGTACGGGCGGTGAGCCGCTGCTACAGCTCGATGCGCGCCTGATTGATGTCCTGCACACCGCGGGCTTCGAGATCGCTGTGGAGACCAATGGCACGCTTGCGGCGCCCGACGGGATTGACTGGATCACGGTCAGCCCGAAGGGGAAGGCGTCGGTCGTCCAGCGCTCCGGACACGAACTGAAACTGGTCTTTCCCCAGCCCGGCCTCGATCCGGCCGGCTATCTTGATTGGGATTTCCAGCGTTTCTCGCTGCAGCCGATGGATGGCGATGCGATGATGGCCAATGCCCAGGCCGCTTTCGACTATTGCCTGGCCCATCCACAATGGACGCTCAGCCTGCAGACCCATAAATGGATCGGCGTGCCCTGAAGGGCTGGGGCCTCCGCACGCAGTGACGAATGCCTCAGTCCTCGAGGAAGCCGCAGGCCGCCCTCATTTCCCCCTCAGAGTCCTGCAGGAAGCGCGAAATACGCAGGATTTCCGATGGCGCATAGCCCGCCTCATCGACGAGACGCCCGATCTCACGCTGCATGCCCTGAGCATCCGTCGCAAAATGATACATGCGGCCGACGACATAGAAGTCGCGATAATTCAGCTGGGCTGACAGCCAGCCGGCGGTGCAGGCACAGGACGGGACCGGGTCACCGCCAGCGGTGCCGACCTCGGCCACACAGGCCCGCACGATTTCGCGTGTCATGGTTTGGCGTGACGCGGCATCAGACGACTGAATGACCATCGCCATTGCCATCAACGGTGCCAGACTTGTTGCAATCATGCCGTTTCCCCCAAACCGGCTCTGGAGAGATCATCGCGCCAAGACCGGGCCGAGTCCACCAAAGAAAAAAGGCGCGCCATTGCGGGCGCGCCTTCTGTCCTGCAAATTCGGGACCTTGCGGGCGGCGTCTACGAGCCGCTGGCATTGCGGGCAGCAACACTGTCGCCGACATCGCTGGCGAAACGGCGGAAAGCGCGGCGCGCATCCGTCCAGGTGCTGTAGCCCACCACATCATTGATGCTGTAGGACCGCCAAGCATAGCTATAGGTTTCCAGCCTGTCTCCGGAGGCCGACACGAGCTCGGCTTCCAGGCTCGCACCGCCAATGGAGAAACTCTCCATGCTGAGGCCGGGAAGATTGGCCATTTGCTGCATGGTTGGACGATTGGGGTCGGCATCCAGGATCGTGACGTGCAGGACATCACCATTCTCGCCAAGATGGCCCGCGAGCTCCTGCTCCAGATTGCCGCGCAGGATTTCTGTCAGTCGGGCAAACTCGCGATCCCCGATATCATCGGCCTTGTCAGCGAGCTCCTGCCCGATCGTGATCGGGGCGATGGATACCGGCTCGGCAGCCAAGGCGGCGCCCGCCCCGAAGGACAGCGCCGACACGGCGGCCATGGATATTGTGGTTCTCATCAGTCGCAGCATGGGTCGCTCCATCCGTAAAACTCGTGTCCCTCAGCCATGTATATAGCAGTTTGGGCGACGGATTGTTAGGGCGAACCCGGAGGCGAAGCGTGAATTCGGCGCAACACTTTGGCCGTCTACCGGTCTTCCTCATCACGATCACGCGAATCCGGCGTCACGGCGCCGATCGCAGCGCCGCCGACCGCGCCGACAGTTTTGACCGCTGCGCCAGCGGTTCCGATCGCGACATCGGCGACCAGCGCCGTTGCGCCAATGATGAGGCAGCCCGACAGGGCCGGGGCCAGGAGGCAGATGAGCAGCACGGGGCGAAGGTATCTCATGGCAATCTCTCCTGGGATTTGCCCGCACACCCTCGCCCACAAGCCCTGCTGTATGATTAACGCGCCGGCATCAGCGGTGCATCAACCAGGACAAGCTCGAGGTCGGTTTCGGCCTCGATTGTGATGCTGTCCTCATTGAGGATTGCGACACCGTCCCGTGTGCGGAGCGCGACGCCATTGATGCGGCCCGAACCGTCGGCCAGCACCAGATAGCCGGCACGGCCCGGCGCGAAGGCATAGTCGACCGACTCTCCGGCCTCGACCGTGGCGCCGATGACGCGGGCATCCTGACGGATCATCAACCCGCCATCAGCCTGCGGATTGCCCGAGGCCAGCACAACCATCTGATTGGCGCGGTCATGCTTGGGGAAGGCTGCCGCATCCCAGCGCGGCTCTCCGCCCCGCTCGGCCGGCATGATCCATATCTGGAACAGGGCGGTCGGTGTGTCCTCATTGTTGAACTCGGAGTGCCGGATTCCGCTGCCTGCCGACATCACCTGGACGTCGCCGGCCTCGGTGCGGCCTTCATTGCCCAAACTGTCGCGGTGACTGATCGCCCCTTTGCGGACATAGGTGATGATCTCCATGTCCTGGTGGGGATGGGGCGCGAAACCGCCGCCGACGGCGATCTCGTCATCATTCCACACCCGCAGGGCGCCCCAGCTGGAGCGCGCCGGGTCGAAATAGCTGGCAAAGCTGAAATGGTGACGGGCGTTGAGCCAGCCATGATTGGCGTGGCCGAGTGTATCGAATGCGCGTTTCTCGATCATGATTGATCTCCTGTCTGCTGTTGCCGCAGAGATAGGTTCCAGCGCCGCCGGAAATAACCGGGGCGATGGACGCGCAATTATTCCGTTTCGGAACTAGTCCTCGGTCACCATTCGTACCTTCACGGTGTCGCTGCCGACGATATGGATATCGCGCTGCGGGAAGGGGAATTGGATGCCGTTCTCGTTGAAGGTGTCCCAGATCGCCAGCAGGACTTCGCTTGTGACATTATTGACGCCGTTCTGCGGATCGCGGATCCAGAAGCGCACTTCCAGATCAATGCTGTTATCGCCAAAGCCGTGCAGCTGGCAGACCGTCTTGGGAATCGCGACCACGCGCGCCACTTTTGGCACCGCCTCCTCGATCAGCTTCTGGGCAAGCCTCACATCCGAACCATAGGCGATCCCGACCGGCCGGCGTACACGCACAGCGGTGTCTGAATAGGACCAGTTGATCACCCGTGAGGTGATCAGCTCCTCATTCGGGATCAGGTGTTCATGCCCGTCCCGCGTCTTCACCGAGGCAAAGCGCATGCCCAGCGTCGAGACGCGGCCATAGGTCTCGTCGACCGTGATGACATCGCCCGGCTTGATCGAGCGATCAAGCAGAAGGATGACGCCCGATACCAGGTTGGAGAAGATTTTCTGCAGGCCGAAGCCGATCCCCAGGCCGATGGCGCCGCCAAAGATCGCCAGCGCCGAGAGGTCGATATTCATCGCCGACAGCGCCATCATGCCGGCAGCGGCCATGAGCGCGATCTGGACAGCCTTGGTGATCAGGATGCGCGCGGACGGGTTGAGGCTGGGAAGATGCTGCATCCGGGTGGTGAACAGCCGGGAAAGGAAGCTGGCTCCCCAGTAGAAGACCGCGATCACAATGGCTGCCCGCGCGACCGTCAGAACGGAAAGGCGGCGGCCCGAGCCCAGTGGTACTCCGAGACTGTCGAGAAAGCCCGATGCGGGCTCCAGCCAGCCCAGCAGGTTGAGTGCGGCCAGTGTCCAGGCAATGGTCGCAGCTGTGCGGGCCCAGAACGGGTCGGCAATGAAGGAAGAGACCAGGCGGATCAGCGCCCAGGCCCCGAAGAGATTGGCCGCGAGCCGGACTAGGAAAGTTTCCATGCCCGCCTGCTGCAGCCCGAACAGGACCAGCGACAGGAGCAGCCAGGCCGTAGTTGGCCCCGCGACCGGGGCGATGAAGCGGATCGCCTGGGGCTGGAAGCGCTGGATCGGGCCGAAGCGGAAAATGCGCGCGAAACCTGCCGTGACCCAGCGCTTGGTGGCAAAGCCGACCAGCAGTGCCAGGATGACGATCACGATCTGCAGGTCGAACTCGAAGCTCAGCGCCTCGGCTCGCGCCCACTCCCACGCCGACTGAAGCCGAGCCATCAGGGCATCGGGATCGAGCAGGGCGTTGAGGTCGAAATCAGACTGGATCATGGCAGCTCCGGCGATGCCCCGTCAGCTTAACCGGTTCTGGTGTGAGGTAAATCCGCCGTCAGGCTTTCTCTTTGTCCCGGAGGCCTATTTCCCCTCGCGCCACCAGCCCAGACCCATCATGCCGGTGATGAGAAGGACGATCAGCAAGGCGGGCAGAACCGGCCTGCGCTGGGAAGCGGTGACGATATAGCGCTCATTGCGCTGCAGGCCCAACCAGCCGCGGCCGGCCTGGTCGGCACCGAGACGCGTGCGGCGCAGGGCGGGCAGGGCGGTCTCGCTGCCCTCTCCAATGGCATAGAGGCCGCCACCGGTCGCGTCGAGCACATCGGCCAGCCGGTCCGGCGTCGGGCGGAGATCGGCGTATTCCAGCGGATTGAGCGGTCCGAGGGCGGCGACCGTGGTCAGATCGCCCGAGCGCAGACGCACCAGGCCGGAGCCATTGGCTGGCACTGCGGCGGAATAGCGGCCATCGGCATCCTGCGTCATGGTCGCGACCTGTTGCTCACCATCGGGCCAGGTGATCTGCAGCGGTGGCGCCGTATCGCCCAGCGTGACGCGGTTGGCGTGCAGTTCGCCTTCATTGGCGTAGGCGGTCAGGCGTTCCTCATCGAGCTCGGGCTCTTTCATCAGCCAGTGGGCGACGCGGCGGAACATTTCCGCATAGGGACCGCCGCCCTCAAAACCGCGTGCCCACAGCCAGGTCTGATCGCTCATGACGATGGCGGCCCGGCCTTCGCCCGAGCGCTGCACGACCAGCATGGGATTCTGGTCTGGCGCTTCCAGCAGGGTTTCCCCGCCCAGCGACACACCATGGATCTCGCGCAGCCAGCGGCCCCAGGTGGGGTTCTCGCCGCCGCCCTCAAGCCCGGCGGTGATCGGGTGGCGCATGCCCGCCTCGGTCGTTTGCGGTGTGAAACCGCCATCGGTGATATAGCCGGTCGGCTGCACCGGCAGAACCGAGGCCAGCGGCGTCCGGAACAGGCTCGGTGGTCCGGCATAGGGCGGCCCGGCCGTGACCAGCAGGGCCCCGCCATTTTCCACATAGCGCGCGATATAGTCGAAATAGATCGGCGGCATGATATTGCGCCGGCGATAGCGGTCGAAAATCACCAGATCAAATTCGCTCAAGCGCTCGACGAAGAGCTCCTGTACGGGAAAGCCGATCAGGGCGAGTTCGTCCACCGGCGTGCTGTCGCGACGGTCCGGTGGACGCAGAATGGTGAAATGGACCAGATCGACCGACGGGTCGGATTTGAGCAGATTGCGCCAGGCGCGCGCGCCATTGTGCGGCTCACCGGTGACCAGCAGTACACGCAGCCGGTCGCGCACCCCGTTTACCGAGACGGCGGCGCGATTATTGATCAGCGACAATTCCTGCGGGCCGGGCTCGACCTCGGCCTCGATGACATTCTGGCCGCGGCGCTCGACCGGAACCTCGACACGCGTGGAGCGGCCGATAGGGATGCGATGGGTCTGCGGCTCACCGCCTTCAAAGCGGAAGGAGACCATGGCCGTGCCCTGCATGGCATCGTCCTCGACACGCAGCACGAAGGCGACGGTCTGGCCGACAATGCCGTAGCGTGGCGCTTCCTCGATCACCAGACGGCGGTCGCCCGCATTGCGGTCGCCTGCCATGGCCTGGTGGACCGGGGCGTTGAGGTTGAGGCTGTCCGGATCGGCCGGCGCGTCGTGGATCTGGCCATCGGTCGTTAGCACAATACCGGCAAGCCGGTCCGGCGGCACGCTGGCGAGGGCGGCGTTGAGGGCGTCGAATAGCATGGTGCCGTCAGCACTGGTGCCGGCCTCGACTTCGACAAGCTCGAGCGTCGGGTCGTTCTCGGCCTCGTCGCGCAGGGCTTGCGCCATGGCTTCTGCGGCTTCGGTGCGGCCGCCCACATCCATGCTGGCGCTGTGATCGGTGACCAGAACAGCGATATCGGTCAGCGGATCGCGCTGCTCTTCCACAAGGGACGGATTGGCCAGGGCCAGTGTCAGGCCGGCGACGGCGAGGCCGCGCCACAGCCAGCCGGCCAGCTTCTGCCAGGCCCCGGCGGCAATCGCGACCATGGCGAAGCCGGACAGTCCCAAGAGGAGTGGCCAGGGGATGAGCGGTGCGAAATCGAGTGCGGTCGCGTTCATTGACCCAGCCTCTCGAGAATATCGGGAACGTGGACCTGGTCGGCCTTGTAGTTTCCGGTCAGCGCGTACATGGCGATATTGACCCCGAAGCGGATCGACATTTCGCGCTGGCGCTCGCCGCCCTCAACTGGCGACATCGGGCTGCCATCGGCATTGATCGCCCAGGCCGAGGCCCAGTCATTGGCGCCGATAATGACGCCGGAGGTGCCGTCGCGGGAGGCCCCGTCCGGATTGGCTTCAACCCAGACCTGGCTGCCGGAGAAGCGGCCGGGAAATTCCTGCAACAGGTAGAAGGAGCGCGTCAACACATGGTCGGAGGGAACCGGTCCCAGCGGCGGCAGGTCGATACTGTCGAGAATAGCGACGAGGCCGGGATGCGGCGTGCCGGCGCGCAGCATCTCGACATCGGCGTCCTGGGTATCAAATACGATCAACCCGCCCGATTGCAGATAGCTGGCGACGCGGGCCGCTGCCTCGTGGGAGAGCGGCTGGGCATCGCGGGAAACGGGCCAATAGATCAGCGGGAAGAAGATCAGAGGGTCGGTCTCGACATTGATCCCCATGGGCGGGGCCGGTTCAATGGCGCTGCGGCGCGTCACTTCCTGGCTCAACCCGGTGAGGCCCGCCCGGCTGCGCGCATCGGTGCTCGCATTGCCGGTAACGATATAGGCGAAGTGCAGATCGAGCGCCGCCTCGAGGGCGAAACTGTCATCCGTATTGGGCGCCGCGGCAGGTGCCGGGGTTTGTGCCGATGCTGGCGGTGTCACCGGCGAGGCGAACAGCAGCAATCCGGCGGCGCTGGCCGCTCCGAAGAGACGCCAGGGCAGGCGGCCCGCCAGGGCGAGCGCCAGGATTACATCAAGCCCCAGCATGATGAGTGCGGCTGTCAGCAGGGCAGCGATGAAGCGCAGGGGGCGCGGACCGTCCAGACCGGCAAATTCCACACCCGGTAAATCGCGCGGCAGGCCGGAGATGGCGGTGTCGGTCTTGATGACGTTGAGCGCTGCCGTTGCCGAGCCGAGGCGGTAAAGGCCTGGCGGTGAGACAGCGCTGGCACTGGCCGCATCCCAGCTGGCAGCGGGTATGGGACGTGCGCTGGTTGGTGCGCTCTCCATCTGGCCGTCCGCACCGAGCGCTCGGTCAAGCACCCAGGCGCCATTGGCCGGACCCGTCGCGGGACCGCCCTGGGCGAGGCCAAGAACGCGTTGCAGCATGCGCGGGAAGAGGCCCGAAAGCGGCAGGTCTGACCAGTCCGGCCCTGCCGTGACGTGGAAGAGTACAATCCAGCCGCGGCCATGGCGCACGGCGGTGACAAGTGGGGTTCCATCCGCAAGTCGCGCCCAGACACGGTCCGGCGTCGCAGTACCGGGCTGGGCCAGGACCTGACGCCGGACGGTGGCCGTGGCATCGGTCGGCAGACCGGCAAAGGGCGAGTCGTCGGCGAAGCGGGCGATCAGCTGGGGTTCTTCCCAGTTCAGGGCGCCGCCAAACAGGCGCCCACCGACGCGCAGATCAACCGGGAGGAGATCATCGCCGCGGGCCGCCAGGCGAGGCCCGGCGAAACGGATCAGCAGGCCGCCATTGCTGACGAACTCGCCAATCCGGTCGTCTTCGGTGCGCGCATCATCGACCATGACGATGGCGGCGGGTTCGGTCTCCAGGAGATCGTCGAGCGTGCCGCGTTGTGATTGCGAGAAGGGCGCGATGGCGCTTTCGACATAGTGCAGGTCGGAGAGCAGAGGCTGGCCATCTTCGCTCGGGGCATCGATCAGGCCAACGCGCGGCCGCCGCCATTGATCGCCCATCAGGCGCACAGTCCCGGCGCTGCCGGCACCCTCGATGCGCAGGCTGGCGATCCGGTTGCGCAGGTCGAGCGGCAGGCTCAGCGCGGCACGGGCCGTTCCGGCGCCGGCCTCAAAAACAAGATCTGTGCGGGCGATGGCGCGGCCATCGCTGCCCAGTGCCGTGATGGCAGCAGTGCGGGGCAGATCTGAGGCGACGCGGCGCACTTCCAGGCTCATCCCGTCGGCACTTGCTTCCGGCGGCGCGAGCGCGAGCGCGGCACGCCCGGCGGCCGGTTCGATAATGCGGACGCTGCCGAGCGATGTCAGCGCGCGCGCCAGTTCACGGCTGCCCTCGCTATCAATCCCGTCGCTGAGCCAGGTCACGGCCATGGCATCGGTCAGGGCGCCGTCATTGCGCGCCTGGGTGACGCGTTCGGCGCTGCCGGTGCGGTCAACGCCCCAGGCCACAGGGCTGGCGGAGGCGAGGAGGCGGCGCGCGGCATCCGGCCGATCGAGACGCAGCGGTGCGGCGGCCTCGCCGCTATTGGCGGTAAACAGGATGGCGGTCATGCGGCCATCGCGATCGGCTTCATCGAGCAGGCGGCCGGCCTCGCGGACGGTTTCGTTCCAGCCCGCGGCGGCGGCCCAGCCATTATCGATGACCACAAGCTCGGGGCGGGTCTCGTCGACGACGGCGGGCGGGGTCCAGACCGGGCGCGACAGGCCCAGAATGATCAGGGCCGCAATCAGCAGGCGGAAGAGGATCAGCCACCAGGGCGCGTGTTGCGGCGTCTCGGCATCATCAGGCGCGCCGAAGAGCAGGCGCAGGGGCGGAAACACGGCCCGCTTGGGCGCAGGCGGCGTGGCGCGCAGGAGCAGCCAGAGCAAGGGCAGGGCCAGCAGGCCAGCCAGGGCGAGCGGGGCGCCGAAGGAGAGGGGACCAAGTGCGAACATCGATCAGGCGTCCCTGGCCAGGGCGCGGAAGAGCGCCAGTACGGCGCTTGTGGCAGCGCGGTCGGTGCGGTGGGTCACCAGCGTCCAGCCAAAGCGGCGGGCCAGCGCGGCCAGCGCCTCGCCATGTTCGGCCCAGCGTTTGCGATAGGTGGTGCGGGCTTCTTCGGCGCGGCCAAACAGGAGGCCCTCGCCGCTGCCGGGGGTCTCGAACCGGGTGCGGCCGGTATAGGGAAAGTCTTCCTCGGCCGGGTCGACAATACGCAGCAGAACGCCTTCCGCCTCCATCGCCGCAAAGCGCGACAGACGGGCGGCCCAGGTTTCCGGCGGATCGAGAAAATCACTGGCCAGCACCACGCGGCCAAAGCGACCGATATTCGGGGCCTCGACAGCATTCATGGCGCCGGGACCCAGGGCGAGCCGCCGCGATGTGCGTTCGAGGCCAAGCGCGCCGGTGCGGGCAATCGCCGATTCGCCGAGCACCGAGACACGCTCGCCGCCCTGGGTGAGCAGGGCCGCCATGGCGATCTGGCAGACGGAGGCGCGGTCAATCTTGCTGGCGTGATCGCGTGAGGAGGAAAACCGCATCGAGGCCGAGCCATCGCGCCACAGCCAGACGGTGTTGGCCGCTTCCCACTCATTTTGCCGCACGAAGAGCTGGTCGCTGCGTGCGGACTGGCGCCAGTCGACCGCGGCGCGGCCATCTTCGGGACGGTGATGCCGGTATTGCCAGAAGCTCTCGCCGACGCCCGAGCGGCGCCGTCCGTGCACACCCTGGGCGACTGTCGCGGCAATGCGCGTCGCCTCGGCCATGAGGGCTGGCAAGGTCGCAGCCGCCGCTTCGCCCTGATGGCGCAGCGAGACGACGCGTGCTTCCGATTGGCGATCGACGCCGTCGCTCATGGGATCAGGCCGCCCGATCCGCGAGCGTCTTGATCAGGCCTTCCAGCGTATGTCCGTCGGCACGTGCCGCGAAGGACAGCGCCATGCGGTGTTTTAGCACCGGCTCCGCCAGTGCCGCGACGTCCTCGGTCGAGGGGGCGAGGCGGCCGCGCAACAGGGCACGGGCGCGGCAGGCCAGCATCAGGGCCTGGCCGGCGCGCGGGCCAGGGCCCCAGGAGACGCCCGTGCGCACGGCTTCGACATCGGTCTCTTCCGGACGCGCCAGACGCAGAAGATCGAGAATGGCATCGAGCACTTTCTCGCCAACCGGCAGGGCCCGCACGAGGGCCTGTAGTTTCAGGATCTCCGCGCCATCAAGCACCTGGACCGCATCGGCAGCCTCGGCACCGGTCGTGGCGAGCAGAACCTGGCGCTCGGCCTCACGGGTCGGGTAGGGAATGTCGACGCGCAGCAGGAAGCGGTCGAGCTGGGCTTCGGGCAGCGGATAAGTGCCTTCCTGCTCGATCGGATTTTGCGTCGCCAGCACGTGGAAGGGCTGCGGCAGATCATGGCGCTCGCCGGCAATGGTGACATGGCCTTCCTGCATGGCTTGCAGCAGGGCGGCCTGGGTGCGCGGGCTGGCGCGGTTGATTTCGTCGGCCATAAGCAGGCGGCAGAAGATCGGGCCGGGCATAAAGCGGAAATGCCGCTTGCCGTCATCGGCCTCTTCCAGGATTTCCGAACCGAGAATGTCAGCCGGCATCAGATCGGGTGTGAACTGGATGCGCTTGGTTTCCAGACCGGTCGCAACCGCGATCGCCTGCACCAGCCGCGTCTTCGCCAGACCGGGAGCGCCAACCAGCAGGGCGTGGCCGCCGGACAGGATCGCCGCCAGGCAGAGTTCAATCTCGTCCTCGAGGCCGAAAATCACGCGCCCGATCGATTGGCGGACCTCTTGAAGACGGCCCGTCGCTGCGTCTGCCTGGGCAATTAGCTCTGTACCGGGTTCAATCATTGCGGTCATCGTCCTAAAATCCTTCGCGATACAGAAGATCAATATGCCATTTTGCTCACCGGGAGCATGGCGTTACGCATGAAAGCTGTCCATGCCCTCAAGGCCTGAAATGCCAGATGCAATGCAGTCCCTGCTGGAGGCCGCCCGCCAGAGTGGCGACGGCCTGCCGCCGGTCGAGCGCTGGCACCCGGAATATTGCGGCGAAATGGACATGGTCATCAAACGGGATGGCTCGTGGTGGCATGAGGGTTCACGGATCACCCGCCAGTCTCTGTCACGGCTGTTTTCCACGATCTTGCGAAAAGATGACGACGGCGTTCACTATCTTGTGACGCCGGTGGAGAAAATCGCCATCAAGGTCGAGGTCGCGCCCTTTGTGGCCACGCGCGTCGATGCGCTGGGGACCGGTTCGGAGCAGACACTGATTTTCACGACAAATTTCGACGATCTGGCCGAGGCGGGACCCGATCACCCCATCATGGTCAAGATCGATCTGGACACTGGCGCGCCAACACCGCTCGTCCGCATTCGCGGCGGGCTCGATGCGCTGATGACGCGGCCTGTCTTCTACGAGCTGGCAGAACTGGCTGTCGAGCATGAGGGCGTCATGGGCGTGTGGAGCGGGGGCGTGTTTTTCCCCCTGGAGCAGACCGATGCTGTCGGGTGACGGGCTGCTGGCCCTGCTGCGGCAGCGCCTCGATCCGATTGATGCCGCAGACAGTCCCATGCGCGGTGATGGCGATCTCAATGGTATGCCGTCGCCAAGTGGCCGGATCCTGCGCCCTGCGGCCGTGCTTGCCCCGCTGATCCTGCACGATGGCCCGCCGCGCCTGCTCTTCACCGAGCGCGCGACGCATCTGACCAGCCATGCCGGTCAGATCAGCTTTCCTGGCGGCAGTCTCGATCCGGGCGATGCCGGTCCCGCGGACGCTGCGCTGCGCGAGGTCGAGGAAGAGATCGGCATTGCGGCGCAGCATGTCGATCTGATTGGCCGGTTCGAGGCCTATGAGACCGGTACCGGCTTCCACATCACTCCCTTTGTCGGCATTCTGAAGCCCGGCTATGTGCTGCGTCCTGATCCGGGCGAGGTCGCCGGAATATTCGAGACCCCGTTCGATTTTCTCATGGATCCGCGCAATCATCAGCGCGATTCAAAGGTATGGCAGGGGCATGAACGTCATTTTTATGCCATGCCGTGGGAGGATCGCTATATATGGGGCGTGACGGCGGGATTGCTGAAGTCCCTGCACGACAAGCTTTATGGGTAATACATGATCCGCATCACCATCCTCGAGATCGCCTCCTTCCTTCTGCCTTTCCTGGTCTTCTTTGTCTGGCGCTGGCAGGTCAATTCCGGGTCCGAAATCGAGGCGACCCCCACGCTGAAACTGGCCCTGATCGGCGCCGGGCTGGCGCTGCTGATGTTCATCGGCATGGTCCTGCTCGACTCGCGGGACGGCGGGCATGAGGGGCAGGTCTATGTGCCGCCGCAGAATATCAATGGGCGGATCATCCCTGGCCATTTCGAGCCTGCCCGGACTGACGAGCCGGCCGAGACGGACCCCTCATCCGATCCACAATGAAGCCGGCGCGCCTCGATCCTGCGAAGCAAGCCTGGATGGCCGATCCGGACTGCCAGGCGGTCATGGCGGCGCTCGAGGCGGCCCGGCCCGGCGCTTCGCGCTATGTCGGCGGCTGCGTGCGCAATGCGCTACTGGGCAAGCCCGTCGCTGACGTTGATATCGCGACCCAATTGCATCCCGAGGCGGTGATGGCCGCGGCCCGGACCGCCGGTCTCAAGCCTGTGCCGACCGGTATCCGGCATGGCACGGTGTCGGTGATTTCCGGTGGCAAGCCGTTTGAAGTCACCACTTTGCGGCGCGATGTCGAGACCGATGGACGCCGCGCCATTGTCGCCTTTACCGAGGACTGGGCCGAGGATGCATTGCGGCGCGATTTCCGGATCAATGCGCTTTACGCCGATGCTGACGGAATAATTCATGACCCGACCGGCGGGCTCGCCGATCTCGATCCGTGCCGTTTTGTCTTCGTCGGCAGCGCCGAGGCGCGCATCCGCGAGGACTATCTACGCACTCTGCGCCTGTTCCGGTTTGAGGCCTGGTATGGGTCGGGAAGCCCTGACCTGACAGGCCTGGAGGCAGCCAGGGAGCTGAGGGCCGGGCTGCACACCCTGTCGGCAGAGCGGGTCTGGTCGGAGCTCAAGAAACTGCTCTCGGCACCGGATCCGGCACCCGCGATCGCGCTGATGGCGGAGTATGGGATACTGGGTGAAATTTTGGGTGTGAACGGATCCTTAAGAATCCTTGTAGGTATTATCAACCAAGATTTTTCAGCCGGTCTGGCGCCTGATCCGCTCTTGCGGTTTGTGGCCCTGGTCGGCGGTGGACCGGAGAGGATGCGCCACATGGCAGCCAAGCTCAAAATGTCGAATGCCGAAAACCAGCGGCTTCAGGGCGCTGTCGATCCGTCCGTATCGGGTGAAGTCTCGGCGGCCTTCGCCAATATGGCGGCCGCGGAACGCGCGATCATGGCACTCGGTGCCCGCGCCTTTGAAGACCAGGTCCGCCTGCAGGCAGCCGGCGAGGTGGCTCCGCCGCCGCGCGACTGGACCCTGCTCGCCAAGTTTGCCCGTGAATGGCAGGAGCCAGATTTCCCGGTTTCCGGCGGCGACCTCATCCTGCTGGGCTATGAGCCCGGCCCGATGCTCGGCGACGCGATGGATGCGCTCAAGGCCCACTGGATCGCTGAACGCTTCGAGCCGACCCGCGAGGACTTGATTGCACGCCTGAAGAATTAGGGCGTCTCATTGCCTGAATGATCAAAGCCCCGGCCATCCGCCGGGGCTTTTTCATGTCGTGCGGTCAGACATCAACGCCGAAATAGAGCGCTGTCATCCCGATCGAGTCGATCAGGGCGTGAGCGATGATGAGGGGCCAGAGATTGCGCTTGTAGAGAAGATAGAGTGAGCCGAGTGCCATGCCGATAAGGCCGGCATTGAGCAGGCCCTGCAGGCCTTGATAGTAAAAGTGCACAGCGCCAAAGAACACGGCTGGCAGGACGACCATCGCGACCTTCGATGCGAAGCCGCCGGGCAGGATGCCTTCGATACGGCGCATCAGATAGCCACGGAAGAAAATCTCCTCGCCGAAGCCGGCGCTGAAAATCGAGATGCCGAGCCAGGTCAGATAGAGAGGGAGATTGCCGGTGATGCCGGCGAAGCGGTTTTGCACCCCCTCCGGTTCTACGCCAGCATCCCACATACCCAGCGCGTCGCCGCCATAGGTGACAGCATTGCCGATCGCCGCGATCGCGACCAGGCACAGGAAGGCCTGGGGCAGGAGCAGCAGCCAGGACTTCAGCCTGGGCAATGTGATCAGGCCGAACGCAGCCCAGGGCTCGGACCGCAGCCGCGCCATCACGGCGATGAAGATGATCGTGCAGCCCATCGACATTGGCGCAGCGAAACGCCAGTCAATCGGATCGAATAGCAGTTTCGTCAGGATCAGGCAGGCAAGGGTCGCGGTGAGCTCTATGAGCAGGAAGCGGGGCTTGGGGGAAGGAGTGTCAGTCATTATTGGTCCACAGGGTTCAAGGCGTTGAATGGCACGCTTTCGCGTGAGCATGCCGGACTATCCCATCTGTGGGCGGGTCAATCTTGAACGATTGTGCGGCCTGAATCCCGGGTGGGGGTGATGCTGCGTGTCCAGCGCCGTGGGCTCAGCCCGTGGGCGGCCCTGAAATGACGGGTCATGTGGCTCTGGTCGTTGAAGCCGCAAGCCAGTGCTGTCTGGGCGACGCTGTCACCGCGCGCCAGCCGGTCGCGGGCGGCATCGAGCCGGCGCATGACGAGATAGCGATAGGGGCTGGTGCCGTGCAGGCGGCGAAAATCGCGCGAGAGCTGCCAGCGATCCTGCCCGGATTCTGCTTCGAGGTCGGTCATCAGGACAGGCTCGTCGAGATGGTCGTGCATATAGCGGCGGGCGCGTTCCGTCGCGCCGGTATCGATGGGTGTGGATGGCGCCGCTTGCCCGGATGCTGACAGCATGGCGGCAGCGATCTCGTACAGTATGTCGGTTTCCCGCAGCGGATCGAGGGGCTCGTCGATATCCGTGAGCGCGGCGCGAACGGCCTGTTTCAGGCGCGCATCGCCGCTTTGACCGCCATCGATGAAGGGCAGGACCTGTCCAGGCAGAAGGGCGCTGATGGCGCGTGGCTGGATGGTGAGGGCGCGATAGCCGAACCCGTCTGGCGTGCCGGAATGACCGTCATGAAGTTCGTCTGGATGCAGGACAACCAGTTCGCCGGGCAGGGATTGCCGCGCTGCGCCGCGATAATTGAAGCACTGCACGCCGCGCATCGTCAGGCCGAGCGTGTAGACATCGTGCCGGTGGGGCGAGAATGCGGTCTTCTGCAGGAAGGCGTCAAAACGCCGTATGCCCCCCTCGGGCGGCCCTGCCGGATCGGTATTCGCCTGCGTCATCTGATCCGGTTCCTCTACGGTACCGGACTATGATGCCTGGGCGGCCTCTATGGATGCAGGCGCGCTGAGTCCGCGCGCAGCCTAGGGCCATTTCGCCTCGGGCGGCATGGACGACAGGATGGATTTCACATTGCCGCCGGTCTCGAGACCGAATTTTGTGCCGCGGTCGTAGAGCAGGTTGAACTCGGCATAGCGGCCGCGGCGAACCAGTTGCTCTTCGCGATCATCTGCTGTCCAGGCTGTTGTCATGCGACGGCGCACAAGCTGCGGATAGATATCGAGAAAAGCCAGTCCGACGTCCTTGGTAAAGGCAAAGTCAGCCGCCCAGTCGCCGGTCGCGTGGCGGTCGTAGAATATGCCGCCAATGCCGCGCGGCTCATTGCGGTGGGGCAGGAAGAAATACTCTTCGCACCATTTCTTGAAACGGGCATGGAAATCAGCACCATGCGCATCGCAGGCGCGCTGGCAGGCGGCGTGGAAATCGACCGCGTCCTCATGCTCCTGCATCCGGTAACGATCCAGCACCGGAGTGAGGTCCATTCCACCCCCAAACCAACCCGATGTTGTGGTGATGTAGCGGGTATTCATGTGCACTGCCGGCACATGCGGATTCCACATATGGGCGATCAGCGAAATGCCCGACGCCCAGAAGCGCGGATCTTCGCTGGCGCCGGGGATCTGGGCCCGAAATTGTTCGGAGAACTCGCCATGCACGGTCGAGACGTGGACGCCGACCTTTTCGAAAAGGCGGCCCTTCATCATCGAGGCGACACCGCCGCCCTGGTCTTTGGAGCCATCGCCGCGCGACCAGGCGTCGCGGACAAAGCGTCCGGCTTCACCGGCATAGAGGGAGGCAGGGGCCTCATCCTCAAGCTGCTCGAAGGTCGAGCAAATCTTGTCGCGCAGGCTCTCGAACCAGGCGCGTGCAGCGGCCCGGCGGGCGTCGAGATCGGAAGTTTCGGGTGTGGTTTCAGTCATCATGCGCCATCAATACGATGCCCGGCGCGAAGAGCAAGGTCGCGGGCCATTTGCGGCCCGCGACGAATGCAGTGTGTCAGGAGGCCTTGCGCTGGCCCTGGGCAGGCCGGCGGGCGCCGCCGGGACGGCCCGGCTTGCGCTGGCCGCCAAGGGCGGAGACCGACTGGCCTTGCGGACGGCCACCCCGGCGCTGGCCGCCACCACCGCCCGGCTTCTTGACCGGTTTGGGGATGTGCAGGGCGGCGCCTTCGGCCGTGAGATACTTGCCGATCAGATTCTCGATCTCGCGCAGCATGGTGCGCTCATCGGGTTCCACCAGGGCAATGGCAATGCCATCGGTGCCGGCGCGCGCAGTGCGGCCGATCCGGTGGACATAAACCTCGGCGACGGTCGGCATCTCGTAATTCACCACATGGGTGATGCCGTCGACATCAATGCCGCGGGCGGCAATATCGGTGGCGACGAGGATATTGGTCGTGCCGCTCTTGAAGTTGGCGAGGGTTTTCTCGCGCTGGCTCTGGCTTTTATTGCCGTGGATGGCGGCAGCGCGCAGCCCGTCCTTCTCGAGATTCTGTACGACCTTGTCGGCACCGCGCTTGGTGCGGGTGAAGACGATGGCGAGCTTGACCTCGGGAGCCTTGAGAATGTCGCGCAGGGCGTTGCGCTTCTCGGCGGCATCCATCAGCATGACATGCTGCTGGATACGCTCGATCGGCTTGGACTGAGGCGCAACGCTGATTTCCGCCGGATTGTCGAGGAAATCGCTGGCCAGCTTGCGGATCTGCGGCGGCATGGTGGCCGAGAACAGCATGGTCTGGCGCGTCTTGCGCAGCTTGGACATGATCTGGCGGATCGCCGGCATGAAGCCGAGATCCATCATCTGGTCGGCCTCGTCGAGGATCACCGTCTTGACGCCATCCAGGCGCAGCGCGCCGGTCGAAACGTGGTCGAGCAGACGGCCTGGCGTGGCAACGAGGATATCGACGCCGCCTTCAAGCTTCTTGATCTGCGGGCGTGGCTTCACGCCGCCGACCACCACGGTGTGGCTGATCTTCATGAACTTGGCATAGTCGCGGATGCTGTCATCGATCTGGGCCGCAAGCTCACGCGTCGGCGCCAGGATGAGGGCGCGGCAATTGCGCGGTGCGGCGCGCTCATTGGCTTCGGCCAGGCGCGAGAGCAGGGGCAGCACAAAGGCGGCCGTCTTGCCGGTGCCGGTCTGGGCGATACCGATGAGGTCGCGGCCTTCGAGCAATACGGGGATGGCTTTCGCCTGGATGGGGGTAGGGGTTTCATAGCCAGCTGCGGTAATGGCGCGCTGGATGGGTTCGGCAAGGCCGAGTTCTGCGAATTGGGTCAAACTGACACCTGAATTGAGGCGCAGCACGCAGGGTTCACCTGGCGCGGCACCGGATAAATTTTAAAAAGAAGCTTGCGTAGGTCAGCCGCTCGGCGATGCCCGTCTGACGCGTCTCACAAGTGATACAGGTCCGGGGGCGCTTTGGCGGATCGGAAGCAATAGAGCAGCCATCTACCGGGTAGTCCCTGCGCGCCATGACTCACCTTGGCGTCTACGCGCGGTGCGCAGGCAGGGGGAGATGGTCACATGTTGCACTGCAGCGCAAGAGAATACTTCTCTGCGATGGCGGTTGCAGGACTACCCGCTACGCTCTAGCCTAGAATCTGTTGTGCTTGGGGGCTCACCAATGGATATGACAGCGATTGCACTGTCTGCGCTGGGCGGCGTGCTGGGCGCATGCGCCGGTTTGCTGCTCGGCCTCTTCATGCCCGGGCGTGGTCCCGGCAGGGGGCTGCGTCTCGGCAATATTCTCGCACTGACGCTCGCGGTAGCGGGCGGGCGGTTTGGCCCGGCCGTTCTGGAGCCAATGATCGGATCCCAGCTGAGCGCTGTGTTGGGGCGCGACGAGACCAGGGCCGCGGCGATCGGCGACGGTATGGCGGCGCTGTTCGAGACCCATCCGGTCTTCATCGCTCTCGGTGAGGCTGATCCCCAGGAGGCCGTCCGGATGCGTACCCTGGTCGAGGCGGCCTACCGGGAGGGCGGCAACGCCGCTGCCCGCTCCCGGGCCGAAGAGCTGGGGCGTGAAATGGGCGAGCGGGCCGTGCGAGTCTACGGTCCCCGCGCCAGCGATGAGGCGCTGCGGCAATTCTTCGGCGCGACACGTGATCTCGGCTACGCCATGCAGCAGACGCCCCGGCAGTGTTACTCGCTCTTCTATGCCTCGCTCAGCACGGCCCCGGCCCTAACCACTGAAGCCGCAAATGCCACCGCAAATTACGACACCTCAGGTGTTGAGGCGGGTATGGCGGCGATCGTGCGCAGCGCTGTCGACGAGCCGGTCCCCTTCGATGCGGCTCGCGCAGTGGAGATACAGCAGGAATTGGGCGCCCGTTTGATGGAGAGCTATACGCCGCAGGATCTGCGATTCATGCTGGGGGCCGTGCCGCAGGACAATGCTGAAATGCAATTGGCCTGTGATGTCATGCTCGCCAGCATCGATCTGATGCTCGCACATGAGGACAGCGCCACAATGCTGCGTTCCTCGCTCGCGACTTTCTAGCGCAATTGCCGGCTCGCCTCGGCCAGGGCAATGGCCGCGGAAACGGTGACATTGAGCGATCTCATGCCCTGGCGAATCGGAATGCGGATGCGCTCATCGGCTGATTCGTGGACGTTTTCGGGCACGCCGGCGCTCTCGCGGCCGAAAAGCAGACGGTCGTCTGCAGAAAAATTGAAGTCCCATATTTCGCCCGCTCCGGCGGTTGTGAACAGGACCAGGCGGCCGGATGCGGCTTCTGCACTATTTTGATATGCAGTCCAGGAGGCGTGCCGGATGGGTGATATTGCCGCACCGTAATCCATCGCCGCCGTGCGGATCTTCTTGTCTGTTATGGCGAATCCACAGGGTTCGACGATGTCGAGTCCGGCCCCGAAACAGGCCGCGACGCGCATGGCCGCGCCAAGATTC
>TARA_R110000868_G_scaffold46376_8_pt1 | contig 27931 bp, 29 predicted proteins | sample TARA_R110000868 | Tara Oceans TARA_R110000868 (sample SAMEA4397489) | marine metagenome | biome: Polar Biome; feature: [SRF] surface water layer (ENVO:00010504); material: water (ENVO:00002006), including particulate matter (ENVO:01000060) such as... | depth 5 m | reverse complement strand
CCGTTTCCGGAACCTGCGCTGCCTGCGCTTGATGGGTCTGCGGTCCTGCATGTCCTGTCGCCTTCATGGCTTTGGAAACTCTCACCTTCTGTTTACACCGACAGGGTTGAGCAACGATGAAAATTCACGGTTAACGGGATGTTGACGGTACCGTCCCGCAGGCCGTCCCCATCGGTTCCCGGCGAATCCCGCGGTGCCTTTCCGCAATCGCCCGCTTGCGTTGGCCACACATGCATTCCTGCGGCTTTGCCGAATTCGCCGAATCTGCTATCAGCGGCGGGAAGGGGGCGCATACGCGATGACGGATCATAAAACCGCGGTGACGGCGGCGATCGAGCCGGTTGTCCGGCCGCTGCCGGGCCTGCGCGATATGCTGCGTCATGCCTTTGGCCACAATCTCGTCAACGGTTTCAGTGCTTTCCTGTTTGCGGCGACCGGGCCGGGGGCCATGATTCTCGCGGTCGGCACCGCCGCCTCGCTGCCGAATGACGTCATCGCGGCCTGGCTTTTCACCGCCTACGGACTCAGCGGCGTATTGTCGATCGGCGTCTGTTATCTGTACCGCCAGCCGCTGACTATCGGTTACAGCATGCCGGGCGTCGTGATCGTGGGCCCGGCATTGATGCACTTTTCCATGCCGGAACTGGTCGGCGCCTATATCGTCACCGGCGCTCTTATCCTGGTGCTTGCCCTGACCGGGCTGATCCGGCGGGTGACGGCCGCGTTGCCCGAACCGATCGTGATGGCGATGGTCGCGGGTGTGTTCCTGCCCTACGGGCTGCGCATGATCGGCGCGTTCGACAGCAATGCCTGGATTGCCGGCGCGATGGCGGCCGGGTATCTGGCGGTGTCTGCCACGCCGACATTGAAGCGGCGGTTCCCGCCCGTCCTTGCGGCACTGGTCACAGGCACGGTGGCGATCGTCGCGACCGGGGCGTTCGTGCCGGATGGTCAACTGGTCCTGCGCACCGCGGAACCCCTGATCTTCCGTCCGGTTTTCAACCTGACGGCAATTATCGAGCTTGTCATTCCGCTGACGGTCACCGTTGTCGGCATTCACAATACCCAGGGTTTCGCGATCGCCCGCAACGCCGGCTACCGTCCGCCGGAAAACATGGCAACTCTGCTGTGCGGCACCGGGACTCTGGTCTACGGCGCACTGGGCTGCGTGCCGACGGTTGTGACCGCGCCGGCAAACGCGATCCTCAACGTGTCGGGCGCGAAGGAATGGCGCTATGTCGGCGGTATGTGGTTCGGACTGTTTATCCTGGCTTTCGGGCTGTTCGCGCCCAGCGCCGTCCAACTCGGCATTGCCCTGCCGGCGGCCTTTATCGCGACCCTCGCCGGACTGGCCATGGTGCCCGTGCTGCAATCTGCATTCGTCAGCGGTTTTGGCGGCAGGTTTTCGCTCGGTTCGCTGGTGACATTCATGATCACCGTGGCCGGGGTATCGATATTCGGGATCGGGGCGGCGTTCTGGGGGCTGGTGTTCGGCTACGCGGTCGCCCGGATTGCTGAGCGAGACGATTTCGGCGGAGAACCCCGGTAACGCTCATGAAAAAAACCGCCAGGGAATCCCGGCGGCTTATTTCGCTGTCTGTCTCACGGTCTGTCGCCCTGACGGTCGTTCGTGCCCGCCGGTCGGCGACAACGGGGACCGGATCAGTTCTGGCGGCTGCGCCGCACCATACGAATCGCGCCGAAGCCTGCAACGGTCAGGGCGACGATGCCGCCGGCAATGACGCCCGCCGGGAGACCGGCAATCAGGGCGATAAGATGATCGATGCCGCTGACGGGATGCAGAAAACCGCCGCCGAATTCCGTGCTCTTATGGGCCTGCGCCGTGGTTGCGGTTGTGATCGCTGTTGCTGCGGCAATCGCGAAAATTCCAAGCCTGTTGTTCATTTTGGCTCCTTCGAGAATGTTGAAGGCGGATTCGGTGCCGCCCTTTTCCGACATTAACTGTCTCTTAACGGTGTACGACTCCGCCCGCGCTTTTGCAAGCTGGCGGGCGGCGGTCCTCCGTTAACCTGTCCTTAAGGGGGGCTGCCATTAAATGTAATACGCTCCCAATGTAATACGTTCCCAACGTAATACGCTCCGGGATCGGGGAAATTTGCGTGCGTATCGAGCCGTTAGCCCGACAGTTATCAGGAGAGACCGTATGAATTCCACCGCAGCCGCAGAGCCGCTTTCGTCGCCGTCAGATGAAGACGATGTGCCGGATGCCGTCCGCGCTGCCGAGGCGGCGGTCGCGGCGCTCGCCGACAGTTTCCTCGAATGGATCGGCGAAGATATCGGTCGCGCCAAAGAGGCGCTAGCTGCGGGCCAGGAAAAGCCCGGCGACAATCAGCCCGAGCTTCGCGCGATCTTCGAAGTCGTTCACAACGTCAAAGGGCAGGGCGGCTCGTTCGGATACGACCTGCTGACGAAAATCGGCGGGTCGTTGTGCGATTACCTGCGGGTGGAAGCGGCGTCGGCGGACGAAAAGCAGCTCAAGGTCATTGCGGCGCATTTCGCGGCGATGGATTTCGTCCTGGAAAAAAACATTCAGGGGAATGGTGGCGCGATCGGCGAGCAGTTGACGGGCAAGGTCGCCCAGCTCGTCGCCAATATTCCAGCCCCTGCCTGACCGTTATCGCCGAGAACTAACCGAAAAACGCGGGCCCGATGGACCCGCGTTTTATTTTGGCGTTTTCCGGTCTGGCCCGGTTCGACAGGCTAGTGCGTCAGTTCGATTTCCACCCGGCGGTTGCGCGGCTCGGGCTTGCCGTCGCCGGTGGGCACGGCCGGTTTCTCCTCGCCGAAGGCCTGGGTGGCGACCCCGATTTCCGGCAGCCCCAGGCGCCGCAGCGCGCGGACGACTTCGCGTGCCCGTGTCCGGCTGAGGGCAAGATTGTGGCCGTCCGGGCCCGACCGGTCGGCATGGCCGGTAACCCGTACCATCGCGGCGCCGGAACGCCGCGCCGCCGCGGCCGCCCGCGTGATTTCCGATTCCGCGCCGGGCACCAGCTTTGCCGTGTCGAGATCGAAATACACGACGAAACGCGTTTTCAGCGGCGTTGCGCCGCGCGGGGCCTTCAGCGTCGCCGGCGTCGCGCGCGGTTGTGCGGGCTCCACGCTGGCCAGCGGTTTGGTGTCGAGACCGCGGATTGCGGCGGCGAACCGGTCACGGCAGGCGGCGATGTCGGCGGCCTGGAAATTTTCTTCCTGTTCCTGCATCCAGCAGTCGAAGGCAAGCTGGGCGCGGGCCGCCTGATCGGGCGCGGATCCCGCGGCCCCGCGTTCGAGCGCGGTCATGAGTTGCGTTCGCGCCGCCGCGAGTTCCGGCAGCTTTTCCGCCGGCAGCCGGCGCGCGCCGAAGTTTTCGGGCGGTGGCGGGGTTCCGGCCGACGACGCGACCGCGCGGGCGGCGAAGGCGGCAGTATCGGCGAAATCGCTTTCGTCGAGCTCCCCGCGGGCGAGATCGAGATATCCGGCGTGCAGCGCGCGGGCGAACGGATCTGCGGGGGCGGCGGCGTTTTCGGCCTGGATCAGCGTTCCCGAGCAGGCGGAGAGCAGGCCGGCGGCGCAGGAAGCGAGCATGGTATTTTTTATAAGGGGCATGGGGTTTTCCTTTCGTCTTCGGACGGGTTCAGAGAGGCGTCGGATGACACTAAGCCGCCCGATTGGGGCACGACCGCGGCGAAAATGTGGAAATGTCGGGGCAGGTAGGGTCTAATCGGTCTCGCCGACCTGTCCGAGAGACTTGTTCGTACGCAAACAATTGCGACCGCCCGTAACCCGATCCGGAAACCCCGTCTCATATTTGATACAGCATGATCACCAGTGAGGCACTTTCAGCGCTCGACCGCGAGGACAGGCTGGCTCCGTTCCGGGACCAGTTCGACCTGCCCATGGGGGGGATCTATCTCGACGGCAATTCGCTCGGTCCCCTGCCGCGCCGGACGCTCGCCCGCCTGATCGACGTCACCCGCGAGGAATGGGGCCAGTCCCTGATAACGAGCTGGAACACCCATGGCTGGATGGAAATGCCGCAGCGCATCGGAGACAAGATCGCGCGCATCGTCGGCGCCGCGCCGGGGGAGGTCGTTGCCGCGGATTCGACGTCGGTCAACCTGTTCAAGATGCTTGCCGCCGCCTGCGCGCTGCGCCACGGCCGCCGGGTGATCCTGACCGAGGCGGGCAATTTTCCAACCGATATCTATATCGCCGAGGGTCTGGTCTCGATGCTGGGACCGGGTTTCGAGGTCCGCGCGGTGGCGAAGGAAGACATCGCCCGGTCGATCACCGACGAGATCGCGGTCGTCGCGCTGACCCAGGTCGATTACCGGACCGGCGAAATGCTCGACATGGCCGCCGTCACCGCCGCCGCGCACGGCGCCGGCGCGCTGATGCTGTGGGATCTGTCGCATTCGGCGGGCGCGCTGCCGGTCGATCTCAACGGGGCGGACGCGGATTTCGCCGTCGGCTGCGGTTACAAGTATCTGAACGGCGGGCCCGGTGCGCCGGCCTTCCTGTTCGTCGCGGCCCGTCATCAGGATGCCGCACGCCAGCCGCTCTCCGGCTGGATGGGCCATGCCGCGCCGTTCGACTTCGAAGGCAGCTACCGCCCGGCGCCGGGGATTACGCGTCACCTGGCCGGCACGCCGGCGGTTCTCGGCCTCGTCGCGCTGGAAGAAGGCGTCGATCTGTTTCTCGAGGCCGATCCAGGCGATCTGCGCCGCAAGTCGGTCCTGATGACGGAATGCTTTATCGCGCTGGTCGAACAGGAATGCGCCGGTCACGGATTCGTTCTGGCGACCCCGCGCGATGCGGACCGCCGCGGCAGCCAGGTCAGTTTCCGCCATCCGGAAGGCTACGCCATCGTCCAGGCCCTGATCGCGCGCGGCGTGACCGGCGATTTCCGCAGCCCCGATATCCTGCGCTTCGGTTTTGCGCCGCTCTACCTGCGCTATCGCGACCTGTGGGATGCGGCGGTCCATCTGCGCCGCGTGATGGAGACGTCCGCCTGGGACACGCCCGAATTCAAAACAAAGGCCGCCGTAACATGAAGACCGCACGATGACCGACGACAAGGGCCCGATCCTTCCCGAAGGCGCGCATACCGATTTCGCCGAGGACATGACCTATGGCGACTATCTGCAGCTCGATTCCATCCTGTCGGCGCAGCGCCCGGTATCGGACCGCCATGACGAACAGTTGTTCATCGTCATCCACCAGACGACCGAGCTGTGGATGAAGCTGGCGCTGCACGAATTGCGTGCCGCCATCGCGGCGATCGCGGCGGACGACCTGCGCCCCGGGTTCAAGATGCTGGCCCGCGTCGGGCGCATCCAGTCGCAGCTGATCCAGTCCTGGGACGTTCTGTCGACCCTGACCCCGGCGGATTACCTGACCTTCCGCGACGCGCTCGGCCATTCTTCGGGGTTCCAGTCCTGCCAGTACCGCCAGATCGAATTCCTGTTCGGCAACAAGAACCGGGCCATGCTGGAACCCCATCGCGACCGGCCGGACGATTACCGCATCCTGCAGGAAACGCTGGAAAGCCCGACGCTGTACGATACCGTTCTCCGCCTGCTGGCGCGCAAGGGTCTGCCGGTGCCGGAAGACGTTCTCAACCGCGACGTCACGCAGCGCTATACCGGCCATCCCGGCGTGACCGAAATGTGGCTGAAAATATACCGCGATACCGAAAATCACTGGACGGAATACGAACTTGCCGAGGAACTGGTCGATCTCGAAGACTGGTTCCAGCAATGGCGGTTCCGCCATGTCACCACGGTCGAGCGCATCATCGGCAACAAGCGCGGCACCGGCGGCACCGCCGGGGTGTCCTACCTGCAAAAGGCGCTGGATATCCGTTTCTTCCCGGAATTGTGGGATGTGCGCACGGTGCTGTAGACTTGGCCGCAAACCGGCGTGAAGAAACCGGCGGCAAAATTCGAGCCACCGACTTTAAGCTACCGACAGGGAGAAACCAGATGAACAACCCCAGGAACGAGCCCTTCGTGCGCAACGCCTGGTATATTGCGGCCTGGCCCGAGGAACTGGCGGCGAAGGACGATGACGGCGACGGCACGGAAACCGGCGTTGTCGGCCGCACCATCATGAACGAGCCCATCGTCCTGTTCCGCGATGCGAACGGCAGGGCGTCGGCGCTGGAAGACAGCTGCTGTCACCGCGGGGCGCCGCTCAGCCACGGCTGGACCGACGGGAAGGGCCTGAAATGCGGCTATCACGGGCTGGTGTTCGACGGCGACGGCAAATGCATCGATATTCCGGGGCAGGATACCGTTCCCGCCAGCGCCCGCGTGCGCAGCTATCCCGTGGTCGAACGCCATCAATGCATCTGGATCTGGATGGGCGATGCCGACGCGGCGGACGAAAGCAAAATCCTCGATTACCCGTTTCACGACCAGCCCGAAAAATGGCCCCATAAAAAGGCGGTGTTCACCATCAACGCCAATTACATGATGATGATCGACAACCTGATGGACCTGTCGCATCTCGCCTATGTTCACCGCAAGACCATCGGCGGCCTGCCGGAAGCCCATGCCGCCGCCGAAATGGCGATCCGGCCGACCGATACCGGGGTGTTTTACGAACGCTGGATGATGAACGCGCCCGCCCCGCCGACCTATGTGAAGGCGGTGGGCTTCAAGGGCAATATCGACCGCTGGCACAAGTTCGAATACGTCGCGCCGGCGACCGTCATCCAGAACAACGGCGCCATCGATGTCGGCAGGGGCGCGCGCGAAAACCAGGATCAGCCCGGCCTGCATTTCCAGCTTATCCACCACGCGACGCCCGAAACCGAAACCTCGTTCCACTATTTCTTTTCGGTCGCCAACGGCTATCGCCAGGACGAACCGGCGGCCACAAAGCAACTGTTCGACGAAAGCCTGCCGACCTTCAAGGAAGACAAGGCGATCATGGAGGTCCAGCAGGCCCGGCTAGATCGCGATCCCGGCCGCACCCTGGTCAGCATCAAGGCGGACAAGGCGCTGTATCTGGCGCGCAAGCACCTGCACGGGATGATCGAGGCGGAACGGGCGGGGGCAAGCGCGGCAGCTGCGGAGTAGGGTGAGCCGGGAGGCGAAGGCAATTAGTTTCTTGATCTGCCGGGCGTATCCCTCCTATCCTGAGGAAGACCAAATCAGCATTGAAGTGCTTGTGACCGAAAAGACGTTCCAGACAAAACGGCGGAAGACGCGGTGGTGCTACGCACCGATCGTATCGCTTGTTGCGAGTTTTTCGCTCGGAATGCTTTCGCCGAATTCGGTATTGGCGTCGATATCTCCCATCTCCGCCGGAGATGCCGGCATGGTGGCGATTGACCATCATTCTGCCCAAATGGATTCAGCCGATATAGAAGTCTGTGAAAGCGAGACGTTGTGCTCGGGTTTCATCCCTTGAATTTGACCGAAACCGATAGATGGTCTCCAGCGGCTGCACTGAGGGTTCTTCTTTCTGTCATGCTTGTTTTCGCTGTATTTATCGGTCCGTATTCATACGCTGCGGAACGGCACGCAGAGCATCATGAGTCTCATTCTGCCGCGGACCATCATGATGGCATGGATAGCCACGAGCAGTCCGATGATGATGAACACAAGGGCATCGGGCATGCGTTGACCCATTGCGGCTCGACTGCATGTGCTCCCTCATTTGTCGGAACGCCTGTCGTTTCGACGACGTCTGCAGACTTGATTTTTCGTCTGCACACCTGGATCGCAGATGATCTGGATATTCCCTCTTTGTATCTGGACAGCGACCCTCCCGTCCCGCGAGGCGGTTTCTCCCTAATCTAAAGAGCTTTTTCCGAACATTTTCGGCGATTCCGTCGAGTGTATGACCGGCGTCATTTGACGCGGCCCAAGCCGTGCGTTTCTGCGCGACTTCGGAGAGCTCGATGAATTAACTCTCAAAACCAGGAGAAATCGACCATGCGTCGTAACGAAAACACGTCTGCAATCTGCAAATCAATTCTCACCTTGGCTGTCACGATGGCCCTGTCAGCCTCGACAGGCGCGCTGGCGGCAGGCGAACACAGCGGCGGCCATGGGGGCGGCCATGGGGCAGGTGGCCATGGCAGCAGCAGCAAAATGATGCCCAATGCGGGTCACGGCGGCGGGCACAGCAAGGCGGCGGAGCAAGGCGGCGGGCGAACCCGGCAAGGCATCGGAGGCGACCCGCACGCTCAACATCGATATGACCGACAACCGCTATTCCAATGAAAAGATCACAGTGAAGGCGGGAGAGACGATCCGTTTCGTGATCCGCAACAAAGGCGAACTGGTGCACGAGTTCAATATCGGCACGCCCGGCATGCACAAGGTCCATCAGAAAGAGATGATGATGATGGTCGATCACGGCGTTCTCGAAGCCGACAAGATCAACCATGACAAAATGAAAATGGACATGGGCGGCGGCAAGACGATGGAGCACAACGACCCGAACAGCGCCCTGCTGGAGCCCGGGAAAAGTGCCGAGATTGTCTGGAAATTCTCCAAGACGGGCACCTTTGAATTCGCCTGCAACGTACCCGGCCATTACGACGCCGGCATGGTCGGAGAGCTTACCGTCAAATAACCGTACGGCGCGTCTCCGCCCCGCTTTGCCGCGGCGGCGCGCCGCCTTTTCCAATATTGGAGACCGAGATGACATTTCATATGAAATACGCGATACGCGGCCTGCTTGCCGTCGGCCTGCTGGCTGCTACCCCCCTGGGGGCAGAGGCGGGCACCTATAATCTGACCGTCGACCGGGTGAAGATCGATACCGGCGACTTCGTCACCGAAGGGATCGGCTATAACGGCGCCTCGCCGGGGCCGGTTCTTCGCTTCAAGGAGGGCGAAAAGGTCACGATCAACGTCACGAACAACCTGCGTGAAACGACGTCGATCCACTGGCACGGGCTGATCCTGCCCTACCGGCAGGACGGCGTACCGACCATCAGTTATGACGGCATCAAGGCCGGTGAAACCTTCACCTATAATTTCCCCATCGTGCAGTCCGGCACATACTGGTTCCACAGCCATTCCGGTTTCCAGGAACCTGACGGCGCGTACGGCGCGATCGTTATCGAGCCGAAGGGCCGCGAGCCTTTCCGTTACGACCGGGAATATGTCGTGCAACTCACCGACAAGCACCGGCATTCCGGCGACCGCATCATGCGTAATCTCAAAATGATGCCCGACTACTACAACCGCAAGCAGCGCACTGCCGGCGATTTCTTCAAAGACGTTTCCGAGAAAGGGCTCGGCGCGACGCTGTCGGACAGAAGCGACTGGGGCGATATGCGGATGATGCCGACCGATATCGAGGATCTGCAGGGCTTCGCGCCGCTTATCAACGGAAAAGGCCCGAATCAGAACTGGACCGGGATTTTCAAACCGGGCGAACGGGTGAGGCTGCGGTTCATCAATTCGTCGGCGATGACCTATTTCGATATCCGCATTCCCGGATTGAAAATGACGGTCGTCAACGCGGACGGCAACAATGTGAGGCCCGTGACGGTTGACGAGTTCCGGATTGCGGTGGCTGAGACCTATGACGTGATCGTGCGCCCGAGGGAGGACCGCGCCTACACCCTGTTCGCCGAATCGATGGGCCGGTCGGCCTACGGGCGGGGCACGCTGGCACCGCGCGCCGGCATGACGGCGGCGGTCCCCGAACTGCGTAAAGGACCGTTGCTCACCATGGCCGATATGGGCATGGCCCATGAAGGCATGGATCACGGGTCGATGAAGGGCATGGATCATTCGGCGATGAAAAAGCCTATGGATCATTCGGCAATGAAGAAGCCGATGGATCATTCCGCGCATGGCGGCATGGCGGCCGAGAAAACCGACGCGTTCTATGCGGCTGGCAGCGGACTTGCACCGAAGGCGGCGAATGGCGGAAAGTTCCTGTCCTATTCGGACCTGAAAGCCCAGAAACCGCTCTACAAGCTGCGACCGCCGACACGGGAAATTGAGATCCGCATCACCGGCAACATGGAGCGCTATATCTGGTCGCTTAACGATGTGAAATACGGCGATGCGGAACCGATCCGGCTCAAATACGGCGAACGCGTGCGCTTCAAGTTCGTCAACGAGACCATGATGACCCACCCGATGCACCTGCACGGCATGTGGTCGATTCTCGATACCGGCGCGAAGAAGTGGAATCCGATCAAGCACGTGGTCAGCGTCTCGCCCGGCACCACCGTGTACATGGAGACCGAGGTCGATGCGCCGGGCCAGTGGGCGTTCCACTGCCATCTGTCCTACCACGCGGCGGCGGGTATGTTCCGCAAGGTGATCGTCGAGGGCGGTCCGCGAGCGTCTAACGCGATACTGCCGGTCGAAATCCGGAAAGCGGAGAAATGAACATGCGTATCAGATCAATACTTGCCGCACTCGCGGTGACCACTTTCACCGTCGCGGCCACTGCCCGCCCCGCCGAGGCGCAGGAAACCGACCTGGTGTTCTACGGTGTCCAGCTGGAAGAGTTCGAGCATCGCGTCGGCGACGAAAGCGAAAAACTCCTGGTCTGGAACGGCGATGCCTTTGTCGGCACGGACGAGCTGAAACTTCGGTGGCTCGGCGCCGGAGAGTACGATGCCAACGCGCGCAAATTCGAGAAGCTCGAAAACCGGCTGGTCATTCAGACGCCGATCAGCGACTTTTTCGATGTAAAGGCCGGTATCCGCGCGGACACGCCCAAGGGCAAGAGCCGGATGTATGGCGTGCTCGGTCTGACCGGCCTCGCCAAGCAGTGGATCGAAATCGATACCGATCTGTTCGTCAGCGACAAGGGCGACGCGTCGGTGCGGCTGGATGTCGAGTACGAGCTGCTGTTGACCAACCGCCTGACCCTGACGCCGTCGGTCGACATGGAGGTTGCGCTTTCCGACGACCGGAAAATGGGCGTTGGCAGCGGGTTCAGTGCCGCCGAGGCCGGTCTGCGGCTGAGCTATGACATCCTCGACCGCACGCTGTCTCCCTATGTCGGCGTGGTCTGGGAACGGAAGTTCGGCGCGACCGCCGATTTCGCCCGCGAAGAAGGAGAGGACATCGAAGCCTGGTTCTTCGCGATCGGGGCGAAGGTCCTGTTCTAAGCGACGCCGGAATATCCGGCGTCTTTCGTGTCGCCCGCCCGGATTCCAATTCGGGCGGGCACTCCACCGGGAAGGGGAGAACCAATGACCGATACAGATCGACCTATCGTCCGGGCCGCGCTCGAATCGGACGCCGCTTCGTTGGCCATTCTGGGGGAGCGACTCGCGGAGAGCGATCCTTATCTGGTCGTTTCCGGCTTTGACCCGGTGACCGGCGTGACGCTCCTCAAGGGTTCCACAGGTGCGGCGGCGCAGGCGCAAACGTCCCAAATATTCGTGGCGGAGCATGACGGCGAATTGGCGGGGCTTGCAATTTGCCGGTGCCATCCTCCACCCGAACGCGATACCGTTCTTCAACTGGACCTTGGCGTGGATTCAAGATACCGGCGTCACGGGCTTGGAAGTGCGCTCATACGGCATTCCCTTTTCTGGGCGCAGGAGGTCGGCCTGCACCGGGTGCAGTTGGCCGTGGTGGCTGAAAATAAAGCGGCTATCGCCGTCTATGAAAAACATGGCTTCGAAATAGAAGGCACCCTGCGCAAAGGATTCCGGCTGGCAGGACAGCTCCATGATGTCCACGTAATGGCACGGCTGCTGAGATGATGGCGCAGGATAACGGCTTTTAGCCCGCCGCCTTTCCGGCGCCGGTCAATCCACCGATGGCGCGCGAATGAAGTCCTGGATGCCTAAAATCATGTTCACGTTCTTGCCGTCATCGCTCAACGGCAGAAGCAGAACCATGTAGTGGGTGTATTTCTGGGGCGCGCTGACCCATTCGAGGGTCGACTCCCGGTAGAACAGGACAGCTTCGTCCCGCACCCGCCGGTAGGGGACCAGGACCTTTTCGGCCGCGTCGCCGACAACTTCTTCGGGCGTTTTGCCCCGGAGCGTCCCGAGCTTGTATCTCTCTTCGACGGCCGTGCCCGCAAGCTGGTAGCGGAAACCGCCGTCGTCCTCTGCCTCGACAATTAACGTCGTCGGGAGCAGTTTAGGTATTGCCATCGGATCGATGGCGCTTCGTCGGGGAATAACGTCATCCTCGGCGATCGATTCCCAGTAATCGATTGCCTGAAGCAGCAATTTGCTCGTTATTTTCGCCCTTATTTCTTCGGCAGAGCCGTATATCTCATTCAAAATAGCGTCCCTCGGAAAACTGTATGCGCCATTACAGGCACTGTGTCCCCCCTTCTTTAGCGATGATTCTACAACGTTAAGCGTTCGGGATAAAAAAATGAATGCCCGGTAGCATCGCGGTTACGCCCGGTCCCGGGACGGCAGGCGCAGGCAGGGAAACGATGTTATCCGCGGGAGCGGGTTGTCGCGTCGAACGGATGCGATGACGGCGCAGGGCAGGTTTTTACGCCATCCCCTTTCTGGCGCCGGGGCCGGTCGCCGTTTCGCCAAGGGCCGCGTTGACGCGCGGCATCACTTCTTCGGCCATCAACTGCAACGACCGCCTGGTGAGGTCTTCGTCGACCCAGTCCATGCCGGCGACGACCAGTTCTCCGAACGGGCCGGTGACCTCGCGGAAGGCGAGGATCTGGTCGACGACGCTGTCGACGGTGCCGCAGATCACCAGGTCGTCGAGCACGCGGTCCAGCGTGATCGCGTCGTCGGGTTCGTCCCGGTCGTGCTTGAACACCGCCTGTCGGCCGCCCTTGGTCAGCTTGTAGACCAGCTGGTTGTAATAGAACCGGTAGGGGCTGTTAGCATCGGTCTTGCCATAGGCCTGCGCCACCTTGTCGTCGTCGGCGACGAACACCGTGCGCGCGATGCGCCAGTCGGCAGGGTCCGCGGTGCGGCCCGCCAGGTCGCAGCCTTCCTTGTAATTGACCCAGTGGGTCGCCGCCCATTTGTCGAACAGGAAATTGGCGGAAATCGGGTGGAAGTCCTTTTTGCCCATTTCGGTCACGCCCTTTGAAAAGGGGGCGACCACGGTGCCGATGATTTCCGGGCGCGGCGCCTGATAGGGCTTTTGCATGATGCCCGTGCCGTAGGGCGCATCCAGCGTGGCCTCGGTCGTTACCTGCCAGCGGTTGTCGGGGAACTTGATCTCATAGGGGGCTTCGCCTTCCCAGATCGCCAGGATGACGTCGATGGATTCGGCGAACATCTTGTTGATGTCCTCGTTGGCGATGCCCAGTACCTCGCGGTCCGAGCGCAGCGTGCCCGGGCTGATGCCGAGGATGAAGCGGCCTTCGGCGAGATGGTCGAACATGGCGGCGTGGCTGGCCACCAGCACGGGATGGGTGTGGGTCAGGTTGGTGGTGCCGGTGCCGAGCATGATGTTTTCGGTCGCATGGATCAGCGTGCCGAGAAACAGCATCGAATTCGTGATGTTTTCCGCATCGTCCGACAGGTGTTCGCCGACGAACGCGTCGTAATAGCCGAGCTTGTCGCACAGGATGATCGCTTCGCGGTCCTGTTTCAGCGTGGTGGTGTAATCCGTATCGAGCGGATGCATGGGCATCGTGAAGTAGCCGAGGCGCATAGGAAATTCCCGTATGTCGTTTGGGCCGAGCGTAGCAATTAGAGGGGATGCCTGTCGTCAGTTGATCATCGTATTGGGCAGAAACAGTGCGATCTGCGGGAAGGCGATCAGCAGCACCAGGCAGGCGACCATGGCAAGCCAGAACGGCAGGATGCCGATGAATATCTCGCTCATCGGCACGTCTTCCGCGATCGACTTGACGACGAACACGTTGACCCCCACCGGCGGGCTGATGAGGCCCATTTCCAGTACGATCACCATCACGACGCCGAACCAGATCGGATCGTAGCCGAGCTGGATGATCAGCGGGTGCACGATCGGCAGCGACAGCACCAGGATGGCGAATCCTTCCAGGAACATGCCGAGGACGATAAACGCCGCCAGCAGGATCAGCAGGATGCCGAGCGGAGCGAATTCCGTGCCGATCAGCGCTTCGGACAGGGTCGTCGGTATCCGCGTCAGCGCCAGGAACGGGTTGAACACATGCGCGCCGATCAGGATCAGGAAGGCGAAGGCGCTGGTCCGCACGGTCTGGAGCAGGGTGTCGCTCATCGACGCCCAGTTGACCGAGCGCCGCAGGATGGCGAGCATGAAGGCAAGGAACGCGCCGACGCCGGCGGCCTCTCCCGCCGTGAAAAAGCCGGTATAGATGCCGCCGATGGTGATCACGATGATGCCGGTCATCGCGCCGGCCTGGCCGGTGGCGCGGATGCGCTGCGGCATCGGCATTTTCGGGCCGGGCGGGCCGAGATCCGGCTTGATGCGGGTCTGGATCCCGATCGATACCATGAACAGGAAGGTGAGCAGCAGGCCGGGCAGGACGCCCGCCAGGAACAGCCGGCCGATGGATTCCTCGGTCAGGATCGCGTAGATCACGAAGCCGGTGCTGGGCGGTATCAGGATTCCCAGCGTGCCGCCGGCGGCGATGCAGCCGGTGGCGAGGCGCGGGTGATAGTTGTAGCGCCGCATTTCCGGCAGGGCGACGCGACCCATGGTCACCGCCGACGCGACCGACGATCCGGAAAGGGCCGCAAATCCGGCGCAGGCGGCAATGGTGGCGCAGGCGAGCCCGCCCCGCCAGTGCCCGAACCAGGCATAGGCGGCGCCGTAGAGGTCGCGGCTCATCCCCGAAATGGAGGCGAGATTTCCCATCAGGACGAACATCGGGATGATCAGCAGTTCGAAATTCGACGCGATCACGAAGGGCTCGCTGCCCAGCGTTGCCAGCGCCGCCTTGGAGCCGTTGATCGCCCACACGCCGACGCCGCCGATCAGCATCATGACGATGCCGACGGGCATGCGGATGGCGAGCAGGATGAACAGGGCGGCGATACCGATCAGGCCGATGGTGGATTCGCTCATTTCGGTTTTATCTCCGGCATGCCATAGGCCGACCGGGCCGCGAGCAGGAACAGGACCAGCGAAAACAGGCCGGACCCGAATGCGATGACGAAATAGAACGGCCAGTGCGGGATCGGCAGCAGGTTGAAGCCGTCGCCGTATTCAAGCGCGTCGAGCGCGTGTTCGACGGTCATCCAGGTGACGACCACGAAGAACAGCCCGCAGACCGTTCGCACGCCGCAATCGAGGTAATCGAGCGCCCGGCCCTTGATCGCGCCGATCAGATCGACCGCGATATGGCCGCCGGTCCAGCCGGAATAGGCCATCGCGAAAAAGACGACGACGATCAGACCGGATTCGGACAGGTCCTGCGCCCCCAGAATGGGGTTGTTGGCTTTCCTGACGGTGACGGCAACGACCGTCAGCGCCATCAGGCACATCAGCACGATGCCGCTGACGAGTGCGAGAAAACGCACGCATTCGCCAACGGCATCGCTGAGTTTCAGGATCAGACGTTCCACGGAATCAGCCTGTTTTGACGAGGCGGATCGTTCTATTTAACGCCCATGGCCGCGAGAATCTTGCCTGCCGGCACGCCCTGTTTTTCGAGATCGGCCACCTGGGCGGCACGGGATTTCATCAGGGCGTCAACGGCCTCGTCGAGTGCCGCGCCCTTCATCACGATGACCTCGTGATCCGGTGACGCAGCAACCTTCGCAAGGCCTGCTTTGCCGGCCTTGATATAGAACGCCGAGCCCTTGATCGAGAACGCACGGCCGGTAGTCTTGCGGATGACGTCCTTGTGGGCATCCGACTGTTTTTTCCAGGTGTCGCGGTTCATCACCAGGAAGAACGGCGACCGTCCGAGCGGCAGGCCGGTGGTGAAATACTTGGCGACCTCGTCGAACTTGAAGCTGCCGATCGTGCTGGGGCCGGTCATCACGCCGTCGATCACGCCGGTATTCAGCGCGTTATAGACCCGGTTGATCGGCATAAAGACCGGTACCGCACCCAGCGCCGCCAGGGTTACGCCCTGGGCTTTCGACGGTACGCGAATCTTCATGTCCTTCATGTCCGCGATCTTGCGGATCGGCTTGGATTTGGTCAGGAGAGTCTGGGTTTCATTGGTCCACAGGCCGAGCACTTCGACGCGCCGCCATTCGGGAGACAGCAGCGGAAAAGCGTCCCACAACTGGTTGGCGGCGACAACGGCATCCTTGGCGACGCCGGGCAGTTCGATCACGCCGGTGCGCGGGAACAGCTTCGACGTGAAGCCGGGCAGGCCGAACGTGACGTCGGCGACGCCGTCGACCGCGCGCTTGAACTGGGCGACCGGGCCCTTGCCCAGCGCGCCGCCGGGATAGATACGCACCGTCAACGCGTTATTGGTGGCCTTGGCCACTTCTTCGGCCCAGGGCCGCATCAGGAAGCGGTCCATCGGATGCCGCGGCGACATGAAATGGGCAAGCTTGATTTCGGCGGCGGCGGCCGGCCCGGCAACGATGGGGGCCGTAAACGCGGTCGTGAGCAATCCTGCGGCAAGGACGCCGGCAAGGGGAATGCGGCAGAGCGAATTTAGTCCGGTCATTGTCAGTTTCTCCCGAATATTAATTTTATTTGAAGAAACCCTATCGTATTGCCGGAAAAATGCACGCGTTCATTTTTTTGCGCTTGTTCGTGTTTTCGTGACGCCTGCGCAATAGAATTCTCATAAACGCGGACTGCACCCACGCCCAATTTGCAGCATGTCCTGTCGGGCGGAACCGTGCTGCAGGCAGCAGCCGGCACGTCGATTCGCGGCGATCCAGCCGTTCACCGAGGACGATTGACACGTGCCGGCGCTTGAAATCTAATAAAGCTTAGATATCGAAATAATCGTGGGTGGCAGAGAATATGACGAATATTTCAGTGGACCGGCTTTCCCCGGCGATCGGCGCACGGGTATCGGGTGTCGATCTGCGCGGCGGGCTCGACGATACAACGATGACTCAAATCCGCGATGCCTGGCTGGAAAATTTCGTGATCGTCATTCCGGGTCAGGATCTGTCGGGCGACGACCAGATCGCTTTTACCGAGTGGTTCGGGCCGCGCCAGGAAGTGCGCACGGTCAAGGTGGTCGACGAAGGGCCGCAGAACTTCATGTATGTCGCCAACAAGAAGGTCGATGGCATGGAAGGCGTGCTGCCGGACGGCGAGATGCAGTTTCACACCGACCAGTGCTATTACGAAACACCGTCGCGGGCGACCATACTGTTTGCGCTGGAAATCCCGGCGGAGGGCGGCAATACGAAATTCGCGAATGCCTACCGCGCCTATGAATCGCTGGATGACGGGACGAAAATGCGGCTGCGTGGTCTGAAAGCCCTGAATGTGTACGATTACGACGCGAACGCAACGGTCAAGACCAATGACAGTTCACCCGACGCGCCGCGCTATGCCCATCCGGTCGTCATCCGCCACCCGGAAACCGGCCGTGAAGTGCTCTATATCAACCGGCTGATGACCGATTACATCGTGGGCATGGAGAGGGCGGAAAGCGACGCGCTGCTCGAAGACCTGTTTCAGGTCCTCGAAGATCCGGCGCATTGTTACGAGCATGTCTGGACGCCCGGCGATCTGGTGATGTGGGACAATATGTGCACGCTGCATGCCCGCACCTGGTTCGATCCGGCGCAGTCGCGCGTTCTGCGCCGGACCACGGTGGCCGGCCAGGCGCCGGAAGCCGCCTTCGCGTCGGCCGCCTGACGAACGGGAGTCAGGCGGCGGCGGGGCAGTCCCGGCACGATTCCGTGCGCCGCAGCGTACGCCGCACGGCGCGGATCAGGGTCGGCGTGAAGCCGTATTGCAGGTCGTAAAGCCGGTATCTGAGCATTGTTCGTCCTCCTGTTCCTCAGGAAGATAGGGGGGATGACGCGAATCCTGTGTGTCGGGCGTCACAGTCGCGAAAAAAATCTGCCGCGGCCCGTCCGCGATATCCGTGCCGGCATCGTGTACGGCTTCAGTTGCGGTCGATCCCCAGAAAAACGCTGCGGACGAATTCCCGGTACAGCATAAACTGTTGCGGCAGGATTTCCTTGTCGCGGACCACCTTGGACAGAATGATGCCGCCATCCGCGAGGGCGGAAAACATGTCGGCAAGATGGTCGAGATTCACATCGACACGGGGCGGATAGCGTTCGGCAATGGCTTCAAGATGGGTCCGGAACCGCTTGCGCCAGCGCAGAACGCCTTCGCGGTTGAGGTCGCGCACATCGCGATTGAACATGTTTTCCTGGTAGCAGTACGACGCGACGAGGCAGCCGGGATGGGATGCGGGCAGGTCGGCCATCATTTCCGACAGCAGTTTCAGGCCGATCAGAAATGCGTGCAGCGGATCTTCGTCCAGTTCGCGGGCGCGGGCGAACAATTCGTCGAACATGGACTCTTCGCGTTCGAGGTAGCGTTCCAGCAGCGCCTTGGCCAGCTCGCCCTTGTCGCGAAAATGATAGAAAAACCCGCTTTTCGTGATGCCGACTTCCGAGATCAGTTCCTCGATCGAGGTCGTCGCGAATCCCTTGTCGAGAACCGACATCTCCGCGGCATCCATCAGCCGTTCCCGGGTTCCGCGCCCTTTTTTGCGCTCTGGTTCCTGCATTGGTCTTTCGTCCCGATATCCGGAATTCAGTGTACCGCAGGTACAGTCGATCTTCTATCCGTTCGCCGTGGCGCCGGGAACGGTGGGCGGGGGCCGGCAAAACCGGATGAATTCCGCGGCTTCGCGTGTTTCTTCGATTCCGTACCATAAGTCGGGTGGATTGAAACGGCATCGGTTTCCATATTCCGGGCCATTCGAAGACACCCAACCCGAAAGGACGGACATGACCAAGTACAGATCCCGGCTGCCGCAACTGAACGGCACGAAACTTCTCACCGACGGCGGTCTCGAGACCGTGATGGTTTTCCAGGAAGGCGTCGACCTGCCGCTCTTCGCGGCGTTTCACCTGCTGAACAGCGCGGACGGCGTTTCACGGATGCGTGCCTATTTCGACCGCTATATTCCCCTCGCCCGGCAGGCCGGCACCGGCCTGCTGCTCGAAAGCGTCACGTGGCGGGCAAGCCCTGGCTGGACGGCCCGGCTCGGCCTGTCCGACGATGACATGGCGCGCATCAACCGCGATGCGATTTCGTTTCTTGAATCGGTGCGCGCGGCGCATGAGACCGAGGCCACGCCGATGGTGATCAGCGGCTGTGTCGGCCCGCGCGGCGACGGCTACGATCCGGGAGAGGCGATGACGGCGGCCGAGGCCGAAACCTATCATGCCGCCCAGATTGGCGTGCTTGCCGGCACCGCGGCCGATATGATCTCCGCCCTGACGATGACCAACACGCCGGAGGCTATCGGCCTGACCCGTGCCGCGCAGGCTGCGGGCATCCCGGTCGCGGTGTCGTTCACGGTGGAGACCGACGGTCGGCTGCCGACGGGGCAGTCACTTGGCGATGCGGTCGCGGAGGTCGATGCGGCGACGGGGAACGGTCCGGCCTATTTCATGATCAATTGCGCCCATCCGACCCATTTCGAGGCGGCGCTGGCCGGGAATCCGCGGATTCGGGGATTGCGGGCGAACGCATCGTCGTGCAGCCATGCCGAACTCGACAATGCCGAGGAACTGGACGACGGCGATCCGGTCGAACTGGGCGGTCAGTTTGCAGCGCTGCTGCGCGATCATCCGCAACTGACCGTGCTCGGCGGGTGTTGCGGCACGGATCACCGCCATATCGAACAGATTGGCCTGGCGGTCAAAGCGGCCGCTTGACGGGACGGGGCAGGTCATAGGAAGTTACCGGTCCACGCGACGCTGCCCGCGTCGCCTGACATGACAATGAGGAATGAAAATGGCCGTCGTAACCCCGCTGTTCAAAGACCACGAGGACCTGCCCGATCTGGCATCGCGCTTTGTCGAGGTCGATCAGATTCCCTGGAAACCGACCCCCTGCGAAGGGATCGAAATGAAGGTCCTGATGGAGAACGAAGAGACGGGCATGATGACCGCCATGTTCAAATGGGCGCCGGGCGCAAAGCTGACGTTTCACGAGCATGTCGATCTGGAACAGACCTTTGTGCTCGAAGGCTCGCTGGTCGACGACGAAGGCACCATCACGGCCGGCAACTATGTCTGGCGGCCGCCGGGAAGCCGGCACGACGCCTGGGCGCCGGACGGCGCGCTGATCCTGTCCATGTTTCTCAAGCCGAACATCTTCCTCGACGGCGAAAACGAAGGCGTGCAGCTGAAATAGCCTGCTGCCCGCCGGCCGCTCCGCCAACGAAAAACCCCGGCAAAACTGCCGGGGTTTTTCTTTACTGCACCAGTTCGGGCAGGAACGTCACGATTTCGGGGAACAGCGCCATGATCAACATGCCGAAAAGCGTCAATCCGACAAACAGCCAGGACGCGCTGAAAATCTCGCCCATGCTGACGTCCTGCGCCGCCGCCTTCACGGCGAACATGACGTAGCCGAAGGGCGGGGTGATCGCGCCCAGGGTGATGTTCAGCAGGAAGAGCAGCCAGAACCAGACCGGATCGAATTCGAGCACTTTCAGGATCGGCAGGTAGATCGGAATGACGATCAGCATCAGCCCGAGCTGGTCGATAAACATGCACAATATGAACGGCAGCAGCATCATCATGAAGAACATGACCCAGCGGTTGACATCCATTGTCGTGACGACTTCGGTCAGGGCCGCGGTCGCACCCGTGAACGCCAGGAGCTGCGTAAACATCACGGCGCTGCACAGAATCAGCATGATGACCGAGGCCAGCAGTGCGGCCTCTCCGACGGATTCATACAGCATGCGGAAGCTGAGACGCCTGTAATAGGCGGCCGTGACGATGGCGCCGAACACGCCGGTCGCCGCGGATTCCGACGGGGTTGCGACCCCCAGCATGATCAGCCCCATGACCATGAAGATAATGAACGTGAAGGGCAGAAGTCCTGCGGCAGCGCGCAGTTTGCCTTTCAGGTCGATCGTTTCGCCGGCTTCTTCGGTCGGGGCCAGCGACGGATCCAACCGAACCTTTATCAGGCAGGCCGTGACAAAGAGGACGGCGAGAAATATCCCCGGTATGACGCCCGCAATCAGCAGCGACGCGATGGAAACGTCGGCCAATGTCCCGACGATGATTGCCAGGATCGAAGGAGGAATGATCGGTGCGAGGCAGGCGCCGGCGAGAATGGTGCCGATGGACAGCCTGGTATCGTAGCCGCGCCGGCGCATGATCGGCAGCAGGGAGCGGCCGAGCATCGCACCGACGGCGATGGCCGAACCGGACAGCGCGCCGAGGACGGTGGACAGCGAAATCGACAATATGTATTGCCGCCCGCGCACCCGGCCGACCAGCTTGTCGATCGAATCGAGCAGGACCTCCATGCAGCCCGACCGGAACAGAATTTCGCCCAGCAGGATAAACAGTGGAACCGTGCCGAGGGACGCCGTGGTCGCCGTCTCGTAAATCGAATTGACGACCATCCCGAAGGCGGAATCGCCCAGAAGCATCAGGACGCCCGATACGATGATGATCAGGAAGGCGAGGAAAATGGGCGCGCCGGTCATGAACAGCACGACGAGAAGGGCGATCCCGATCGACAGCGTCCAGTACCACTCCATCAGATTTCGCCCAGAGAGTCGGTTTTGCGGGGCGTGACCCATGTCCGGGGCCTGACGGCTTCCCCGGGGATCAGACCGCGCAGGAAATACAGCGCCGCGCCGATGAAACCGAACGATATCCAAGCCGACATCCATATCTTGGGCAGCGGGTGGTTCTGCTCGGTTACCAGCTGCATCTCGATATGGCGCAGATTTTCGCCAAAGCTCATCCAGGCGGCGAACACGCAGACCAGGACCCCCACGATTCCCGTCAGAATCGTCAGCCCGGTGCGCCAGGAGGGCACAAGTTCCCATAACAGGCTGATTGCGATGTGCTGTCCCGCCCGCGTGGCGTGCGGCACCATTGCAAAAATCGTGATAACCAGAAGGTTTGAAAAGGTATCGTTGGCCCAGTCGGTGGCGACGCCGAGAAAGTACCGCGTCACGACCTCGTAACAATAGATCGCAGCCATCGAGAAAAGGGCAAGCGCCCCGGCAATGTAGCCGGCGTCTGTCAGCGCGTCATGTAGACGGCAGATTCCACGCACAACAATCATTACCGGAGCGCCTTTTTACTCTTGTACGGCGTCTACTTCAGGCTTTCAGGCGCATCGCCCTTGGCTTTCGCCATTTCGTAAAGTTCCATCACACGGCCGGCGGTCTTCTTGTTGCCCGCCATGGCGAGATTCCAGATGCCTTTGATGAAACCGTCGATGATGCTCTTGCCGACATCATCCGACAAATGGGTTTCCTGAACGCCGAGTTCCTTGAGCTTCTTGATTTCGGCCTCGGTCGCGGCGTCGAATTTCAGCGGGACTTCCTGTTCAAGCTTGCGGCCAAGGTCGAGCAACAGCTTCTGGTCGGCCTTCGAGAGCTTGTTGAAGCGGTTGATGTTCATCGTCACCGTATAGGGCGACACGCCGAAACGCGGGCGCATCATGTATTTCGCGACCTCGTACCACTTGAAATTGACCGCGCCCATGATCGGCCAGGCGGCGCCGTCGACCACGCCGCGCTGCAGGGCGGCGTAGATCTGGCCGCCGCTGAGATTGACCATCGACCCGCCGAGCGGTTCCACAATCGGACGATAAAGCGCATTGGCGCGGATTTTCTTGCCGGCCAGCGGCTTATCGGTCTTTTCAAGGGGCGCTTTTAGCATCACCTGGAAGACATTCGCGCCCGATCCGCCGAGAACATGCGAAATCATTTTCAGTCCGAAGCGCTGCATTTCCTTGTCGGAATACTGCCAGTAGCCTTTTTCGCGCCATTCCTCGGTCGATGCCGGCATCGCGTAATAAGCCATCGGTACGCCGGTGGTGCCGAAATAATACGGTGCAACCGCGAGATTCAGATCGAACACGCCGGATACGGTCGGCTGGAATTGCTGGTTCGGCTTGATCACTTCGGGGCCGGAAAACACCATCTTGATGCGCCCGTCGGTCGCCTTCGAGACCATTTTACCGTATTCGTACGCCATCATCGACGTGCCTTCGAAGCGGTTGTCCCAGGCAGTCAGATATTTCAGCGTAATATTCTGGGCGGACGCAGCGACCGGCGATACAGCTGCGAGCACCGCAGCCGCAATTGTGACGTGGCGAAGTTTCATCGGGGTAGTCTCCTTGTTGAAGCCATACCGGCCGTTACCGGCGTTTTGTTGATTGACCGGATGGTATTGGCCGCGAAAGAGGCGGTCAAGTCGCAGGTTAGATATCGAATGGGTTTCGGCCGGCGCCATAATAATTGTTTTGGGACCGCACAATTGTTTCCAAAAATTGTCCGGCGCGGGGTAGAACTGGCGCCATGTCAGATACAGATGCCGTCCTTTTCGCCAACGAAGCGTTCTATCGTGCTTTCGCCGACCGCGATGAAGATGCGATGGACACGCTATGGTCTGCGACCGACCAGGTCGCCTGCCTGCACCCCGGCTGGGGGCCCCTGTTCGGCCGCGACGAGGTCGTCGAAAGCTGGAAGGCGATTATCCGCAATCCCGAATCGCCGGAAATTCTCTGCCATGACGCCCATGCCCATGTGTATGGCAGCACGGCCTATGTGATCTGTTTCGAGGAAATAATGGGAAATTTCCTGGTGGCGACGAACGTGTTCGTACGCGAAGGCCGGCTCTGGAAGCTGGTACATCACCAGGCCGGGCCGACATCGGTCCGCCCGTCCGCCGACGAGGATGCGCCGCCGCGTCAGGTGAACTGACGCCGTTATGCCGGCCTAGCTCTTAATCCCGAACAGCGACTTTACCGACCGCACGATCTGGTTCCACAGCACGCGGAACGCCATGCCGCCCATCTGGGCGGGGGCGGCCGGCTGCGGCGGGGCCGCGGGCTTTGGTGTTGCTGCCGCGTCCGAGGCAGACCCCGCATCCGCCGCCGCGCCGGCGGGCGCGGCGGCCGGCTGGTCGGCTTCGATCTTGTTCGACAGGTTTTTGGCGAACTGGCCGATGATCTGCCCGGCGACGTCCTGGATCATGCCGGCGCCGCGCCCGTACTGGGCGACAGAACCGGACAGCTGCAGGTCGGTGTGGATTTTAACCGTCGATCCGGCATCCGACGGTTCCAGATGAAACGCGACATTGGCATTGGCGCCGCCGCGGCCCTTGGCATCGGCGCCCTGCGCCTTCACGCTCGCCTTGTGGGCCGTATCGTCGATGTCTTCGAACGACGCGGTGCCCTGGAAGGTCAGTGCGACCGGCCCGAGCCGGACCGATACCTTGCCTTTGAAGGATTTGTCGTCGACGATCTCCGTCAGCTCCGCGCCCGGCATGCAGGGCGCGATGCTTTCGATGTCCATAAGGGTTTTCCACGCCTGATCCGGCGGTAGCGGTACGTCGAAGCTGTTATCGAATTCCATCGTGAGTCCTTTGTTTCCTTATTCTGCCGCCTGCTGCGACGCGGGCGCCTGAAGGGCGTGCCAGATACGGTTAGGCGAAGCGGGCATGTCGAAGGTCGCTATGCCGCGCGTGGCCAGGGCATCGCAGACCGCGTTCATGACGGCCGGCATCGCGCCGACACAGCCGGCCTCGCCCGCACCTTTGATTCCCATCGGGTTGGTCGGGGACGGTACTTCGTTCTCCGCCATCTCGAAGCTCGGGCAGTCATCGGCGCGCGGCATGGTGTAATCCATGAACGAGCCCGATACCATCTGACCGGAATCGTCGTCCCACACCATGTTTTCGCACATGATCTGGCCGATCCCCTGAACCGCGCCGCCATGTACCTGGCCGGCCAGCAACAGCGGATTGATGACCGTGCCGACATCGTCGACCATGCAATAGCGGACGATTTCGGTCACGCCGGTATCCGGGTCGATTTCGACCTCGGCGACATGGCAGCCATTGGGGAAGGTCGGTGCGGGCGGCGACCATGCGGCCCACTCGTCGAGCCCGACCTCGAAACCGGGCGGGGCGGTCATGAAGCTCTGGGCTTTCTTCGCCGCGTCCATCAGGTCCATGGTCTTGTCGGTGCCGGCGACCGTAAAGGTGCCGTCGGCGAACTCGATATCCTCGACTGCGGCTTCGAGGTAATGAGACACGACGAGTTTGCATTTCTCGACGATTTTCTTCGATGCGGCCTGGATGGAGGCGCCGCCGACGCCGGACGACCGCGATCCGAAGGTGCCGGTGCCGGCCATGGCGACATCGGTGTCGCCCTGCAGCATCCGGACCTGTTCGAATTCGAGCCCCAGCATGTCGGCCAGCATCTGGCGGAAAATCGTTTCATGTCCCTGGCCGTGATTGTGGGTGCCCATGATGAGGGTCACCGATCCCGACGGGTCGAACCGGATCTGCGCCCATTCGGGCGGTCCGCCGGCGGATTGCTCGATGCAGTTGGCGATGCCGATGCCGCGCAGCCTGCCGCGGGATTCGGCCTCGGCGCGCCGGGCGGCGAAATCACCGTATCCGATCATGTCGAGGGCGCTGTCCATGTTCTTTTCGAACTCGCCGGAATCGTAGGTGAACAGAAAACCCGTGCTGAACGGTTCGCCGATCGCCGGGATCATGTTGCGGCGGCGGATTTCGGCGGCATCGATGCCCATTTCCCGGGCAGCCGTATCGATCACCCGCTCGACCGTATAGACCGCTTCGGGCCGGCCGGCGCCGCGATAGGGGCCGGTCGAATTGGTGTTGGTGAAAACGCCGGTGACATGGGTATAGATCGCCGGTGTCTTATAAGTGTTGGACAACGATCCGAGGTTGTTGGTCGACGAGTGCGGCCCCAGCAGCGTCAGATAGGCGCCGAGATTGGCGACCGTGGAAACCCGGAGCCCCACGAAAATACCGTTTTCGTCCAGCGCCAGTTCGGCGGTGACTACGTTGTCCCGCGCCTGGTCGTCGCCCTGGAAGGCATCCGTGCGGTCGCCGGTCCATTTGACGGGGCGGCCGAGTTCCTTCGCCGTCCACAGCACCAGGATGTTTTCCGGATACGGGCCGGACCGCATGCCGAAGGCGCCGCCCATGTCCTCGGAAATCACCCGCAGCTTGTGCTGCGGCACCTTCAGGATCGGTTCCGCAATCGCGGCGCGCACGCCGTGCGGCCCCTGGGTGCCGGTGATCAGGGTGTAGCGTTCGTCGTATTTGTCGTAGACGCCGATACAGGCGCGCGGTTCCATCGGGGCGACGGATACGCGGCTGATATTGATGTCCAGCTTCGTGACGTGATGGGCCGATGCGAAGGCCGCATCGGTCTTGTCCTTGTCGCCGAGTTCGAACACGAAGCACACATTGTCGGGGGCTTCGTCCCAGACCTTGCCGGCATCCGCATCGAGCGCATGGGCCGTGTTGGTGATCGGTTTCATTTCCTCGTAATCGACGAGGATCATTTCGGCAGCGTCCTGCGCCTGTTTCGCGGTCTCGGCCACGACCCAGCAGACCGGATCGCCGACCATTTTCACCGCGCCCTTGCGCAGCGCAGCGTTTGGCGGGGTGAACATCGGCGATCCGTCTGCCTTCTGGCGGGGCACCGCGCAGGGAATGTTGCCGAGACCGGATGCCGCGTAATCGTCGCCGGTCCACACGCCGAGCACGCCGGGCGCGGCGCTGGCGGCTGCGGTATCGATCGACAGGATTTTCGCATTCGCATGGGGCGACCGCAGTACATAGGCATAGGCCTGGTTGTCGCGGTTGAGATCGTCAGAATACCGCCCGCCGCCGCGCAGCAGCCGGGGGTCTTCCCACCGCGGCACACCCTGTCCGATTCCGAATTTGGTCATCCGATTGCCCTCTTTAGGTGTTTTTTATCCGATTGTTTTGTGTACCGCCCATGGCGGCGCGGTGCAAGCAGGCCAGCTATCCCCGACGGGGGGAGCGGGTATTCCGATTCAGGTCAGCAACATCAGGTCAGCAACAGCAGCAGGATGCCGCCGACGATTGCGAGGCACCCGAATATCTCCAGCCGGTTGATCTTTTCGCGGAACACGAAGACGGTCGAGGCGAAGGTGAACAGCATCTCGATCTGGGCGACTGCCTTTACCACGGCCGCTTTTTCCAGCGTCATCGCGGTGAACCAGCCGAACGATGCCGTGGCGCCGACAAAACCGACGGCGAGCGCCGGTTTCCAGGCGGCTGCGATGCGCCGCAATTCGCCGGGGTCGCGGATCGCGATGAAGACCAGCATCACGGCGGTCTGGAAGGTAATCGCGGTGCACAGCGTCACTGCGCCCTGTACCAGGAAATTCGGCCCTCCCAGCGACAGCGACGCGCCCCGGTAGGCAACCGCCGACAGGCCGAAAAAAGATCCCGAACACAGCCCGATAGCAACGGTGCGGCTCGACAGCGAGCCGATCAGGGCGCCGGGATTGCGTTCGGTCCGGGCGATGGAGATCAGCATCACCCCGGCGACGGAAATCGCGATGGCCAGCAGCACCGTCCACGACACGGTCTCCGACAGGAAAATCAGCCCGAACAGTGCCGCCTGGGCGGGTTCGGTACGCGAATAGGCGGTGCCGACCGCGAAATTGCGATAGCTGAACAGGTGGATCAGCAGCGCCTGCGCCGTGATCTGCGACAGCGCCGCGACGACCACCCAGCCGAGGAATTCGCCGTGCAGAACCGGCAGCGCATATCCGGCGCCGTAATGAAGAACGGCCAGGAACAGGAACGCGAAGGGCAGACCGAACCCGAACCGCACGAAGGTCGCGCCGCTCGTCCCGATCCGGCCCTTCAGGTGTTTCTGAAGCGTCGAGCGGACGTTCTGAAAGAACGCCGCCGCGACCGTGATGATCACCCAGGTTTCCATGCAGGGTACATGAACCGTCTTCGGCCGGGGCGCAACTGTTCAGCCGGGGCTTCCGGTCTTTCCCGGATATAACTGGAACAGGCAGCGTTCCCTTGGCGAAGACCTAAACCCGGTCGCCGAATCCCGCCGGA